>ENA-UOJG01003607-UOJG01003607.1-human-gut-metagenome-genome-assembly--contig:-C47-NODE-3607-length-10729-cov-7.246674_pt1 | contig 10729 bp, 6 predicted proteins | sample MGYA00242340_ERZ723887 | MGnify/ENA metagenome assembly ERZ723887 | reverse complement strand
AATTCTTCCTAATAGAGGTGATAAAGTTGACTATAGAAATTAATACAGTTGAAGATCTATGCAATCAGTTGAATATTTCTGTCAGCTTTTTAAAATATATACTTTATGTAAAAAAAGACAATTATACAACGTTTTCTATTCCAAAGAAAAATGGAGGAGTAAGAACAATAAATTCTCCAAAGGATGAATTAAAATACATTCAAAGACAATTGTTGGCATTTTTAGAAAAAAATTATTCTTTTTTAGAATGTCAACATGGATTTATTAAGGGAAGAAGTTGTGTAACTAATGCAAATAAGCATGTAGGAAAAAGGTTTGTATTGAATGGAGATATCGAAAACTTTTTTGATAACATACATTTTGGTAGAGTAAGAGGCCTCTTTAGGAGCAAACCTTTTAATTACTCTGATGAATTAGCAACTACAATAGCTAAAATTGTTTGCTATAATAAATGTCTTCCACAAGGTGCTCCAACATCGCCATTTATATCTAATATGATTTGTTTTATGATGGATAAAGAATTAGATTTTATAGCTAAACGAAACAATTGTAAATATTCACGTTATGCTGATGATTTAACATTTTCTACGGATGCTGAAATGTTTCCAAAAGAAATAGCTGAGCTCAAAGATGGAAAAGTTTATTTTTCGGATAGGATTATTAGAACTATTAATGGTGGATATGATACTGGGTTTAAATTAAATGATAAAAAAACAAAATTATATAAAAGATATGTAAGACAAGAAGTAACTGGTATTGTTGTGAACAAGAAATTAAACGTTAACGAATGCTATATTAAAAATATACGTGCCATTTTAAATAATATTAAAAAGTATGGAGTTTTAGATACATATTTAAAAACTTTTAAGATGAACATTAATGATGAAAATAATGCAAAATCAAGATTGTTTAACTATTTATCTGGAAAAATAAACTATTTGAAAATGGTTAAAGGAGAAATGGATGGATTATATTTAAAATATGCATATGAGTTTAACAGTGTATTTGGAACTGATGTCTTTGATGTTACTGAAGAAATGAGAATGTTAAAACATGCAATAAATAAATGCTATGTAATTGATTGTGAATATGCGACTGGTACAGGATTTTCTATTTCAAAAGATAAAATATATACATCGACTCATGTTATATTAAATAGGGATAATTTTCCTTCGTTTATATTTAATAAACATGGTAATAAGTATAAAAATCAGTTTCCAATTGATAATGTGCCATTGACATTTCTCCATCATCCTAAACAGAAAAGTAAAAAGCTAATACAAAATATTAGTATATCGAAAGAAAATTATGAGAATGACATTATTTCAATGAATGTATCTATTAATAATAAAAATAGTTTTAATCTAGCAAGAAAAAAAGCTCGAGTTGGAGATACAGTATATATGGTAGGATATCCTGGCTTTATTAATTTTAAACAGACAAGCATTCATATTATTAAAGCAAAAGTAACTGGTGGGAATGTATATATGGATCGTGTTCTTATAAATACAAATATTTCACCTCAGCATGGAATGAGTGGTGGACCGGTTCTAAATACTGATGGTGAAGTCGTTGGAATAATATATGCTGGTTTTGATAATGGAAGCAACGAAAATGTAGGATTTATAAATATGGTATAAAAAGGCTAGAAGTTAATCCTAGCTTCATTCATGTCATCAATTAATGATGTTATATCTATTAAAGCATTTTTATATAAATGAGTATATGTATTAAGTGTTTCTTCTATTTTAGTATGTCTTAAGAATTTAGAAACAGTAATAATATTAGCACCTTATAAATTAATAAGGAAGCACATGAATGTCTAAAAACATGTATCCTTATCTGTTTAACTCCAGCTATTTCACAATTGCGATTTTTTCTAGCTGTAATAGTACTACTTATTTGTGGAGCAGTATCTCCTATTACAAAATATGTATCATTAAATCCAAATAGCAATTCAGAATCGCTTTCTTTAAGTGATTTTAAGTCATTTAAGAACACTTTTGTTAATGGTAGGACTCTGTTACTCTTAGCTGTCTTTGGTGGCGAAAATGACCATCTTGAACGACAAGATTGCTGAGTAATTTGTTTATTTATACTTACAGTTTTATTTTCAAAATCAATATCTTTCAAAGTAATACCTTTTAGTTCACCGATTCTTAAACCACAGTAGTAGAGTAGTTGCCATGCACATCTAAATTTAATATCTTTTTCAAAAGATAAAAACTTTTGAAATTAAACGTAAGTAAAATATAGCATTTCTTTTGGAAGTTTGTTTGGATTATTAAAGTTATGCATTTTTCTATTCACATGTACAAAACTGAAACCATATTAATCAGTTGCATAATTTAGTAATGACTTTAGAAACTTATAAATATCATTTTTATATCGAGTAGAAATATTACTACTATTAATATATCGTCTCCATCTTTCGCATACTTCGATGTTGAAATCCTTTATTTTAACATTAGCTATTGTATCTAAATATGGACATATATTTTTATAACCATACATAATTGTTTCTTTAACTATAGTGGATCTGTTTTCTATAAACAAATTAATAAGCTGACTAAATGTTAAAGAGCTAACACTAGCTTCATTTTGAGATTTGATCAAGAATTCTGTTTCCGCTTCTTGTACCTTGCGTTTAGTCATATATCTTTTAGAATGATATTGAGCTCTTGTTCCGTCTTATCTTTTATATCTTGTTCTAAAATACCAGCACTTTCCAATTTTAGCAGGAACTTTATCTTTATATACAGGCATTTTAATCATCATTCCTTTCTAAGAAATATGACCAAATTAATGAAAAGTTGTAAGAAATTACTATTTTATGATATAATTTTATTTAGATAATTAAATGAAATCAAATGGATGTGAGGTAATAATATGGGTAAAGATATGCAAGAAATAGAAAAGACTTATGGGCAGCAGCAGATAAGATGATTGGAGGTTTATTATGAGTTTTAATAAAGAAAAATATGAGAAACAGTTAGATTTATATATAAAAAAGATTAATGAAAATAATCAGGCACAATCAGAACTGGAAGAAAGAGAAACAAGAAAAAACTATTATAAGTGTTATGATTATGAAAAAATCTTAAAAATGGATGAAGAAGAGTTTTATGAATATATTAGCAAATTATGGGCCATGATTATATGGGGAAATAAAGAGTACATTATTAATAAATATATTAATGATAATGGATTTGATAATCTAAAGGAATCAATTGCGAATTTATTATATGGGAACGATGATTTAACTAAAAGATGGGATAAATTCAATAAGAATATTAAAGGATTTGGACCTGCTATGATGAGTGAACTATTATGTTATATATATCCTTATGAGTGTATGATATGGAATAATACATCTTTATTAGCTTTCCAATATTTAGAAATTTCAGATTTGCCTGTGTATAACTATCAAAAATCTGGAGAAAAATATAGAGAATTTTGTAATTATTGTAAAGAATTATTGAAAATTGCCGATGAAAAAACAGGAATTAAAAATGATTTGCTATTTATAGATTATTTATTTTGGGATAATTTGAAATTATATAAAAGTAGTATTAAAAAAATATCTGATTTGGTACCTATAGTTACTTCTACTGAGAACAAAAAATCATTACATACAGAGTTGAAAGAAAAAGTTAGGGATATTGGTATTTTCCTGGGATTTGATGCTTCTAATGAAGTGAAAATTGGTGATGGTGCTATTGTTGATACAGTTTGGGACTTTTCCATTAATAATGTTGGTAAAGTAACTTACGTTTTTGAAGTTCAAACTGGAGGGAGCATAGATAGTTTAATTATGAATTTGCTAAAAGCTTCAAAATTTAAGAATGTACAAGGTATAATAGCTGTATCAGATTCTAATCAATTAGAAAAAATAAGAAAAGAATCAGAAGATGTATTTAAAAATGAAAATAAAAAAATACAATTATGGGATCAAGATGATGTGATCGATGTTTATAATAAACTTCAATCAGTTAATGAAAGCGTTAATAGCATTTTAAAAATAGATGATTCATTAGGCAATTAAATAAAATAGTAAGGAGGTTCTAAATGAATGTAAAACAGCTAAAATCTAGGAATCGTGTTTCAAATCATGGCGAAGTTTTTACGTCTGAACGAGAAGTAAATTCTATGATTAATCTTGTTCCACAAGAAGCTGATAGACCTGAATCTAAGTTTTTGGAACCAGCATGTGGAAATGGAAATTTTTTAATAGAAATATTAAAAAGGAAATTAAAATTTATTGAATTAAAATATAAGAGAAGTCAAAGCGATTATGAAAAATATGGCTTTATTGTTATTTCTAGCTTATATGGAGTTGAATTGCTGGAAGACAACGTAATTGAATGTAGAAATAGACTTTATGACTATTTTGTTGAGCAATACGATAAAATATATAAGAAAAAATCTAATATTAATTATAAATATGTAATAAGGTATATTCTTGAAAAAAATATATTGCTTGGCGATGCGCTTACTCTTAAACTAGAAGATGGAACACCAATAACCTTTTGTGATTGGGTTATAACACGAGGCTCTAAAGTAAAACGAAGAGATTATCATTTATCAGAATTACTTGAACCGAGTGATAATAGATTAAAATCTGATACTAATAAGGATGTTTCTTTGTCTATTCCTTTTAAGGAATATCCTGAAATAAATTATATGAAGGTGGTAGAATATGAATAATAATTATAATCCCGATGTTTTAAGTTGTTTAGCCAATCTATCAAATGATGAAGTTTTTACTTCAACTGATATAGCTAATAAAATGCTTGATTTATTACCAAAAGAAATATGGAATAATCCTAATGTAACTTTCTTAGACCCAGTAACCAAAACAGGGGTATTTTTAAGAGAAATTACCAAAAGGTTAAATGAAGGATTAAAAGATATAATAATTGATGAGCAAGAAAGAATTAACCATATATTAACTAAACAAGTTTATGGAATTGCAATTACAGAATTGACATCTCTAGTAACACGTAGAAGTTTATATTGTTCCAAATATGCTAATAGTAAATATTCCATATGCAATCAATTTTCTACTGATGATGGAAATATAAGATTTAAGCCAATGAAACATACATGGAGTTTTGATAATTGTATATATTGCGGTGTTAATAAAAAATCTTATGATAGACCTGAAGAATATGAAAGTCATGCTTATGAATTTATACATATAAATAAACCAGAGGAGGTGTTTAAGGTGAAATTCGATGTTATTATTGGAAACCCGCCATATCAAATGAGTGATGGTGGAGGTACGGGTGACAGTGCGAAACCTATTTATCATTTCTTTATTAATCAAGCAAAAAAAATGAATCCTAGATATTTAATAATGATTGTTCCTTCAAGATGGATGAAGGGTGGAAAGGGCTTGGATTCATTTAGAAATACGATGATGAATGATAAACAGATTAAATATATTTATGATTTTGAAGATGCAAAAGAATGTTTCCCAGGAATACACATCGATGGTGGGGTTAATTATTTTCTATGGGAAAGTGGTTATAACGGTACAGTTGAGTACCATTATAAATCATTAGATGGAGAACAAAATTGTTCAAGCAGATATTTAAATAATGGTATAACAGAAACAGTTATTAGAGATTACAGACAATTGTCTATAATTGCAAAAGCATTAAAAAACAATAAGAAGTTTAGTGAGATAGCTTCATATAGGAATCCATATGGATACTTTTCAGATTTGTTTAATAACTCCCAAAAATATCCAAGAACATATTTATCAATGGAGAGAATAGATCGTTATATTAAAGTGTATGGTGTTAAAGGCAAAAAAGGTGGAGCAAAAAGAGTTGTCGGGTATGTTTCTCCTAATAGTTTAGAAAAAAATAAGGAATCTTTAGGGAAATATAAATTATATTTTTCAAAAGCATATATGACAACATCGACTGTACCGCCTGAAATCATAATTGGAGAGCCCAACACGGCGTGTACTGAAACTTTTATTGAAATAGGACCATTTGATACGCGTGAAGAAGCCATTAATTGTATATCATACATAAAAACTAAGTTTTTTAGAGCTCTATTATTCTACAATAGACATTCATTAAATATATCTAAAGAATCATTTGATTTAATTCCTTTGGAAAAATTTGACCATATTTTTAGTGATACAGAATTATTTGAAAAGTATAGTTTAAATAAAGAGGAAATTAAATATATAGAAGAAAATATAAAACCAATGGATGATACATCTGATAAAGTGGGTGACGTAAATGAATAATGATATAGAAAAAAAAATGTTTCCTACTCGAAGAGAATATTATCCTCAAATATATGCGTATAAAGACAACAATCCAAATCATGCGGGATTGTTAAAAATTGGTTATACTGAACAAAAAAATGTTGAAGATAGAATTAGACAACAATTTCCAGTTCTTCAGCCAGAAGAAAGGCCTTATACAATTGTTTTTTCTAAATCTTCCATGAGAGAAGACGGAACAACATTTACTGATCATGATATTCATAAATTATTAAAAAAACATAATTTTGAAAATCCGAATGGAGAATGGTTTAGATGCAATACAGATGACATTAATAAGGCTTATAATAGTATATTTATGGAAGAAGATGAAATGTTTAGTAGAACTCAAACATTTGGATTAAGACCGGAACAAGAAAAAGCAATTGAAAAAACTAAGGCTTATTTTGAGAGTTTTAAAGCCACTGAAAAACATAAGGTTCCACATTTTTTGTGGAATGCAAAAATGCGTTTTGGTAAAACATTTACTGCTTATGAATTAGCTAAACAAATGAGATGGAATAGATTACTTATATTAACGTTTAAACCCGCTGTTGAAAATGCTTGGGAAGAGGATTTAATTCGACATGTTGATTTTGAGGGTTGGCAATTTGTTGCAAGAGATGCTTTAAACTACGATGATTGTGATAAAAGTAAACCTATAGTTTGTTTTGGTTCTTTTCAAGATTATTTAGGAAAGAATTCGGCTGGTGGTATAAAATTAAAAAATGAGTGGGTTCATCAGGTTGATTGGGACTGTGTAATACTGGATGAGTATCATTATGGAGCTTGGAGAGAATCTGCAAAAGAGTTATTTGAAAGTGAAGACGCACAATCATCAAGAGATGAGATTGGTGAAGGATTAGAATACTATGACGAATCAATTATGCCCATAACAACAAGTCACTATTTGTATTTGTCTGGGACTCCGTTTAGAGCAATCTCTTCAGGCGAATTTATAGAAGAACAAATATATAACTGGACATATTCTGATGAACAAAAATCAAAAGAAAGTTGGGATGATACAAAGGGTCCAAATCCGTATATATCATTGCCAAAGATGGTATTGATGACATATCAATTACCTGAATCAATTACTGAAATAGCTGAACAAGGGGAATTTAACGAGTTTGATTTAAATACCTTTTTCTATGCTGAGGGAATTGGCGAAGATGCACATTTTAAATATGAAAATGAAGTTCAAAAGTGGTTAGATTTAATTAGGGGTAGCTATTTAGAAACTACAATTGATAATTTGAAATTAGGTGCTAAAAAACCTCCAATGCCATTTTCTGATACAAGATTAATGAGTGTATTGAATCATACTGTTTGGTTTTTGCCTAGCGTATCTGCTTGTTATGCAATGAATAATCTTTTAAAACAACGCCAAAATACTTTTTATCATGATTATCGTGTTAATGTTGCAGCTGGAGTGCGTGCTGGAATAGGTGTACAAGCGTTGGCGCCTGTTAGACAATCAATGCAAGATCCTTTACATAGCAAATCAATAACTTTAACATGTGGAAAATTAACAACAGGTGTCACTGTTAAACCTTGGGGTGGAATATTTATGCTAAGAAACTTGAACACTCCAGAAACTTATTTCCAAGCTGCGTTTAGAGTTCAATCACCATGGGTTTTGAAATCTGAAGACGTAACTAAACCAGATGAAATATTGAAGAAAGTAGCATATATTTTTGACTTTGCACCCAATCGTGCTTTACGACAAATTTCAGATTATAGTTGTAGACTAGATATAAATGAAGCAAATCCTGAAAAGAAGGTCGCTGATTTCATCAAATTTTTACCTGTTTTAGCTTATGATGGAAGCACTATGAAACAAATCGATGCTGCTGGAATATTAGATATAACAATGTCAGGTACTACTGCAACACTATTAGCAAAACGTTGGGAATCAGCGTTGCTTGTTAATGTTGACGATCTTACATTAGAAAGACTTTTAGAAAATAAAAATGCTATGCAAGCTTTAATGAATATTGAAGGCTTTAGACGTTTAAATAAAGATCTTGAAACAATTATTAATAAATCACAGTCAATTAAGGAAAAGAAAGAGTTGGCAAACGATAGAGATCTTACAAAAAAAGAGAAAAAAACATTATCAGAAGAAGAAAGAGAATATAAATCAAAAAGAAAACAAATACAGGAAAAATTAATAAAATTTGCTACTAGAATACCTATATTTATGTATTTGACTGATTATAGGGAAAGAACATTAAAAGATGTAATTACTCAATTAGAACCAGGATTATTTCAAAAAGTTACTGGTTTGACTGTTGAAGATTTTGAATTGCTAGTTAGTATAGGTGTTTTTAATGGTCCATTAATGAATGATGCCGTTTTTAAATTTAAACGTTATGAGGATTCAAGCTTAGTTTATTCTGGTATTAACAGACATGGTAAGGATGTTAGCGTTGGATTATTTGACACTACTATTTCTGTTGAAGAGTTTAAAGAAAACAATTAGAGTGAATTTTTTCGCTCTTTTTATATGCTATGCATGACATATAACTTGGTGGCGAAAGTTTACTATACATGTATGTATCAACGAAGTAATGAGAAGTCCAACGAATTAATATGAAGTTAGTGTGGAATAAAATCGCCTCTTAATTAATAAAATGTTAAATTTCAAATTCTTATATGTTATATTTAAAGTGAAATAATTTTAGATTTATTTGTTAAAACAAATTAAAAATTAATAGTTAAGCAATATCATGTAATTGAACAAAGTAAAAGAAATAATAATGTTATTGACTATTATTTAAAGTATAAAGTTGTACATCAAATAGTATTTAAAATGTTGTGTAGTAACAAATTTATAAATTATTTGTTAATTTTAAATTTACTGATTATAATAATTTAAAAATTAACAATAATGTCATCTGCTGCATATTTTGTTCATATAATTATTAGAGTATTTTATACTGTTTTTTGTTATAATTATTAAAATCGTAAAGGAGATATGATATAATAATGCTAAGGGTGGTGGGTTGCGTGAAAAACAATAGTGCACTTATAAGTACAGCCGTATTGTCTGCAATTTTTGAGGAAAATAAGCAAGATAATATTTCTCTATTAACTCCATTTGTAATTAAAATTATTCATCATGATTGTACAGCGACAAAGGACATGATTGTAGATAAAATGAGAAAAGAATATGCTTTTTATGATATGCCACGTGCTATTATAGATATCATAATAAATCGCTTAAAAAAACAGAACATTATTAGACAAAAGAATAATATGTTTGAATTTATCATTGATTCTACTAATATTGTAAAGGAATTCGATAATAGATATGAAAACTCAAAAAAACAAGTTGATAAAATTATTAACGAACTATTAAATTATTTTAAAAATAATACAGATATCAAAATGAATTATATGGATTGTAAAAATAGTTTTGCAATGTTTTTAGATAAAAATGGATATCTATTATATGAAGATATAAATAATTCAATGAGATTGAAGAATAATATTGACAAAATTTCATATCACATAGGAAGGTTTATTTATTATCATAAAGAATTGTCTGATGATACTTATACAAGCCTATTAAGTGTTATAGAAGGTTCATTAATAGCAAATGCATTATATGTAAATATTGATAGTGACAATAATGCTGATTTGCATAGATTAACTTGCTATTTTGATGCTCCTTTTATGCTAAGAGTGTTAGATTTTAAATTGCCGGAAGAAAATAAGTCCGCGATGGAACTTGTTGAACTATTAAAAAAATTAAATGTAAAAATAAAATGTTTTAAACATAATTTTAATGAAATTGAAAACATTCTAGAAGAATTTATTAAAAATTATGGAAAACATTCAGAAAGGACATTAGAAAACTTAGTTATAAAAAATTATAGTGAAACTGATTTAAGATTTTTATTAAATAATTTAGAAGATGCATTTAGTAGTTTAGGTATAGATATTGTTGATACTCCTGAATATGATGAACAAAAAAATAAATATGTAATTGATGAAAAAAAGCTTGAAGAAAATCTTATTACAGTTTATAAAGATAGCAATATTAGTAGGAAAACAATTGAAATTGATGTTAAGTCTGTATCAGCAATAATGCGATTGAGAGAAGGAAAAGAATACAGAAAATTAGAAGATTGTAATGCTTTATTTATTACTATGAATATAGATATCCGAAATGAAACTAACAAATTGTTAAATATAGATTCGAAATTTAAAATTAGTCCTGTAATAAGTGACTTGGATTTAACTGCTATTATTTGGTTAAGATCATTAATTAATAATAAAAGTATTCCTGAAATGAAATTGACAGAAAATGCAATGGCAGCATTAAAACCAACAACAGCTATTAGAAAAAGAATTAATCAGACAGTATCTAACTTAAAAACTAACAAATATAATGCAACACCGAGTTCATTAAGTAATTTATTATGTAGTAATTAT
>ENA-UOJG01003602-UOJG01003602.1-human-gut-metagenome-genome-assembly--contig:-C47-NODE-3602-length-10747-cov-17.479704_pt1 | contig 10747 bp, 6 predicted proteins | sample MGYA00242340_ERZ723887 | MGnify/ENA metagenome assembly ERZ723887 | reverse complement strand
ATTGCGGCGGCGTTGGAGCTGTATGTTTCCGGCTCTCTGAACGTCTTTAACCACCGTACCAACGTGGAGCTTTCTAACCGCCTTGTCTGCTTTGATATTAAGCAGCTTGGAAAGCAGCTCAAAAAGTTAGGTATGCTCATTGTGCAAGACCAGGTATGGAACCGCGTTACCGTCAATCGCGCCGAGAAAAAGGCGACGCGCTACTACATGGACGAATTTCATTTGCTTTTGAAAGAGGAACAGACCGCCGCTTATTCCGTTGAGATTTGGAAGCGTTTCAGAAAATGGGGCGGCATACCTACAGCCATTACACAGAACGTCAAGGACTTGCTTTCTTCCCATGAAGTCGAGAACATCTTTGAAAACAGCGATTTTGTCCTCATGCTCAATCAGGCACAGGGCGACAGGGCTATCCTTGCAAAGCAGTTAGGCATTTCCCCGCAGCAGATGAAGTACGTTACCCACACCGAAGCGGGCGAGGGACTTATCTTCTACGGAAACGTGGTGCTGCCCTTTGTAGACCGCTTCCCGAAAGACACCGAGCTTTACCGGGTAATGACGACGAAGCCGGAGGAAGTGAGCGCAACATGAAAACAGACATCATCATCAACCGCGACGCGCTCTTTGCCTTAAAGGAGCTGCCCGACGAAAGCGTACATTGTGCCGTCACAAGCCCGCCTTACTATGCACTTAGGGACTATGGGCTTGACGCACAAATCGGGCGCGAAGATACGCCGGAACAGTACATTGAACGGCTGACCGAGGTTTTCCATGAGTTAAAGCGCGTCTTGCGTTCCGACGGTACCTTTTGGCTGAATATCGCAGACACCTACTGCGGCACCGGGAGCAAAGGCGGCTATACCGACCCGAAAAATCCCAAAGGCAGGAACGGGCAAAGCGTATCAATCGCAAGAAAGGCGGCGGGCTGCAAACAAAAGGATTTAATCGGTATCCCCTGGCTGCTTGCCTTTGCCCTGCGCGCGGACGGGTGGTATTTACGCAGCGATATTATATGGCAGAAAGAAAACCCCATGCCCGAAAGCTGCAAAGACCGTCCGAGCCGCTGTTATGAACACATCTTTTTGCTTACGAAGTCAAAGCATTACTACTATGACGCTGCCGCCATTGCGGAGCCTATCGCCCCAACAACGGCGGCGCGATACAAAAGGGCGCGCAGCACAAACAGCAAATACGCCGAAGAAGTACCCGGACAAGGAAAGATACAGGGACTAAACCGACCGAGGGACGGCGGCTATTACGACGACGCACTCATACCCACCATGCGGAACAAGCGGGACGTGTGGCTGATTAACACCGTTCCGTATAAGGGAGCACATTTCGCCGCCTTTCCCCCGAAGTTAGCCGAAACGTGCATACTTGCGGGCTGTCCCAAAGGCGGGATTGTCATAGACCCGTTTTTCGGAAGCGGCACCACAGGGAAAGCGGCAAAAGACCTTGACCGCCACTATATCGGCATTGAGCTGAATATCGAGTATTGCGCCCTTGCGAGGGCGCGGATTGGAGGTGCAGAAACGTGAAAGACCCCTTAAAGCCCCGCGATAAAATCACGCAGAAAATGACCCGCGACGGGCTTGTGGAAGTAAATGAAACCAAAGAAACCGCCGAGCTTGTGAGCAAACGCATACAGGACGCGGAGTTTGGGAAAACGCCCGAACAGCAAGCCGCACAGGACGCGGCGCAGCTTCAAAATGTATCTTCCCATGCTGCCCCTTTGCCCCATGTTGCAGAACACGCAGCAAAGCCGGACACAGGAACCGCCGAGCGCGTCATGGAGCATATCGACGCAGCCCATACCCGCAAGGCAAGCAAAAAGGCGGTACGCAAGGCACAGCAGGAAGCCACCGCAAAAACATCATCTTCCCGTTTGCAGTTTACCGAGGAGGAACTATCCACCCCGGAACTGGAACGCTACATTGAAAAATCCAACAAAGCCGCCGACCGACTGGACGCGGCGAAAGCAGCTATCCCCAAAAAGAAGAAACTAACCACCGAGCGCACCTTTGACGAAGCCGCTGGCAAAGCAAAGGTGCGTTTGCATTTTGAGGAACAGGAAAAGCAGCCGAACATCAAAGGAAAGAAAAACCCTTTATCCCGTCCCGCGCAGGAAGCCGGGATTTTCGTCCATAACAAGATACATTCCGTTGAGAAAGACAATTCCGGCGTGGAGGGGGCGCACAAATCCGAGGAAGCAGCGGAAAAAGGCGCAAAGTACGGGGCAAGGAAGCTCAAACAGGGCTACCGCAGCCACAAGCTGAAACCCTACCGCAAGGCGGCGAAAGCAGAAAAAGCGGCGGCAAAGGCAAATGTCAATTTCCAGTATCACAAGGCATTGCACGATAACCCGCAGCTTACGAGCAACCCCGTTTCCCGCTTTTGGCAGAAACAGCAGATAAAACGGCAGTATGCAAAGGCGGCAAAAAACGGCAGCGCAAAGGGTATCAAAGGCGCAGTACAGAACACCCGTAAGGCGGCAGCCAAAGCCGCAGAAAAGACAAGGCAAGCGGCGGCGTTTGTCATGCGGCACCCGGCAGGCGTGCTTATCTCCATTGCCGCGTTGCTTCTCATTATCTTTGTGTTTGCGGGGCTGTCCTCTTGTTCGGCTATGTTTTCCGGCAGCATGAACGGCGTTATCGGAACGTCCTACACGTCGGAGGACAGCGACCTTGTGGCGGTGGAAAACAACTACGCCGCTATGGAAAACGAGCTGCAAGCCGAGATTGACAACATCGAAAGCATCCACCCCGGCTACGATGAATACCGCTACGACCTTGACGCTATCGGGCATAACCCGCACGAATTAGCGTCCTATCTGACCGCGCTTTTGCAAAGCTACACCCCACAGAGCGCACAGGCAGAAATCGAGCGTATCTTTGATATGCAATACACTCTCACGCTGACCGAGGAAGTGGAGGTACGCTACCGCACCGAAACGAGGACGGACAGCGAGGGCAACAGCTACACCGTAGAGGTACCCTACAACTACTATATCCTCAACGTCAAGCTGGAAACCCGCCCGATCACGTCCCTTGCGCCGGAGCTGTTAAACGACGAGCAGCTTGAAATGTTCCGCGTCTATATGGAAACGAGCGGCAACAAGCCGCTTATTTTCGGCGGCGGCTCTCCCGACGGAAGCCCGTCCGAGGACATAAGCGGGGTACAGTTCGTAAACGGTACCCGTCCCGGCAATACCGCCCTTGTAGACCTTGCAAAGCAGCAAGTCGGGAATGTGGGCGGCTATCCCTATTGGAGCTGGTACGGCTTCAATTCCCGTGTGGAGTGGTGCGCCTGTTTCGTGAGCTGGTGCTACAATCAGGCGGGCGCAAGCGAGCCGCGCTTTTCCGGCTGTCAATCGCAGGGCGTCCCGTGGTTTCAATCGCGGGGACAATGGGGCGCGAGGGATTATGAGAATATCGCCCCCGGCGACGCTATCTTTTTCGATTGGGATTTAGACGGCAGAGCAGACCATGTAGGCATTGTGATCGGAACAGACGGAAGCCGCGTTTATACCGTCGAGGGTAATTCCGGCGACGCCTGTAAAATCAAGAGCTATGCCCTTACCTATGAATGTATCAAAGGGTACGGGCTGATGAATTGGGACTGACCCACCGAAGAAAGGAGAATTTTATCTATGGCTATGAACAAAATTGAACGTCTTGACCGGGAAATCCAAAGGACCCGCGAGAAGATCACCGAGTATCAGAACAAGCTCAAAGAGCTTACCGCGCAGAAAACCGAAGCGGAAAACCTGCAAATCGTTCAGCTTGTGCGGGCTATGCGCCTTACCCCGCAGGAGCTTACCGCCATGCTGTCCGGCGACGCAATCCCCGGTATGGCGGCTCTCCCCGCAGACGGTTACGCCGAAGAACAGGAGGACGCAGCGAATGAAGAATAAAATCAAAAGGACTTTGACCGCGTTTTGTGCCGCCCTTATGCTCATGGGCGGCTTTTCTGTTACCGCCTTTGCACAGACGCCGGAGAACGACGCCACCAACGATACGGGCGTTGTTGTGGAAGAAACCGAGGACACGCCGCCCCTTACCCCGGACGGGAACGCTACTCTTGTGGACGACTACGGCGGCAACAAGCAGCTCATTACCGTTACCACCAAAAGCGGCAACTATTTCTATATCATCATCGACCGGGACGACGAGGGCGAAAACACCGTCCATTTCCTCAATCAAGTAGACGAAGCCGACCTTATGGCTCTTATGGAGGACGAGGACGGGCAGACGGAAGAAACGCCCGCCGTCTGCAACTGTACGGATAAATGCGAAGCCGGAGCCGTCAATACCGCTTGCCCCGTCTGCTCTGTCAATCTGGGCGACTGTACGGGCAAGGAAGCCGAGCCGGAGGAACCCGAACAGCCGGAAGAAGAAACGCAGGGTAACATCGGCGGTATTCTGCTGATCGTCCTTATCCTTGCCGGAGGTGGCGGCGCAGCGTTCTATTATTTCAAAGTCTTAAAGCCGAAAAAGGACGCGGCAAAGGGAAATGACAATCTCGATGAATACGATTTTGACGACTACGACGAGGACGAGGAAGCGGACGGCGAGCTGCCCGACGGCGCAGCAGCCGACGAACAGGAGGACGAAACCGTATGAGTGAAACACTTATCATAGCTGAAAAGCCGAGCGTGGCGGCGACGATTGCCGCCGCGCTGGGCGCAAAGGAGAAAAAGGACGGGTATATCGCAGGAAACGGCTACCTTGTTTCCTGGTGCGTGGGGCATTTGGTACAGCTTGCGGAAGCTGCCACCTATGGCGAGCAGTACAAAAAATGGAGCTATGACAGCTTACCCATTCTACCGCAGGAATGGCAGTACGCCGTTGCCAGCGACAAGGGAAAGCAATTCAAAATCCTAAAAGACCTCATGCACCGCGCCGACGTTTCCGAAGTCGTCAACGCTTGCGACGCAGGGCGCGAGGGAGAACTCATTTTCCGCTTTGTCTATGATGTGGCGGACTGTAAAAAGCCCATGTGCCGTCTTTGGATTTCCTCTATGGAAGAAAGCGCAATCAAGGCGGGCTTTGCGTCCCTCAAAGACGGGAAAGAGTACGACCCCCTTTATTCCTCTGCCCTTTGCAGGGCAAAAGCCGATTGGATTATCGGTATCAATATGACCCGCCTGTTTTCCTGCCTGTATGGAAAAACGCTGAATGTGGGGCGCGTCCAGACCCCGACGCTCAAAATGCTTGTAGACCGGGACGCTGCCATTACCACCTTTAAGAAAGAAAAATACTACCATGTGCGCCTGTCCCTCTCCGGCGTGGAAGCCGCAAGCGCGAAGATCCACGCCGCAGACGAAGCCGGGAATTTGAAAGCCGCTTGCGAAGCGGCACAGGCGGTATGTATTTCCGTTACCCGCGAGAAGAAAACCGTTGCCCCGCCGAAACTCTTTGACCTTACCAGCTTGCAGCGGGAAGCAAACCGCATTTACGGCTATACTGCAAAGCAGACCCTTGATTTGGCGCAAGCCCTGTACGAAAAGAAGCTGCTTACCTATCCGAGAACGGACAGCAGCTATCTTACCGACGACATGAGCGGTACGGCGGCGCAGATCGCCGCCCTGCTTGCCGGAAAGTTGCCCTTTATGCAGGGCGCAGACTTCACGCCGGAAATCTCCCGTTTGCTGGATAGCAAGAAGGTGTCCGACCACCACGCGATTATCCCTACAATGGAGCTTGCGAAAGCCGACCTTGCCGCGCTGCCGGAAAGCGAGCGCAATATCCTTACCCTTGCGGGGGCGCGTCTTTTATTGGCTTGCGCCGCGCCGCATATCTTTGAAGCGGTTACGGCGGTTTTCTCCTGCGCGGGACAGGAGTTTACCGCAAAGGGAAAGACGGTGCTTGCCGAGGGGTGGAAAGGCTTTGAACGCCGCTTTATGGCGACGCTGAAAAAGAAAGCCGATACCGAGGACGACGAGGAAAACGCCCTTTCGCTGGACGTGCCGCCCTTTGCCGAGGGGCAGACCTTTGACAACCCGCAAGCGGCGGTTACGGAGCATTTCACGACGCCGCCGAAGCCCCATAACGAAGCGTCGCTACTCTCTGCTATGGAACGCGCCGGGAATGAGGAAACCGACCCGGACGCGGAACGCCGGGGGCTTGGGACGCCCGCCACCCGCGCCGCTATCATTGAAAAGCTGGTAAAGGGCGGCTTTGTGGAGCGCAAAGGGAAGCAGCTCATTCCGACCAAAAGCGGGATTGAGCTTGTCTGCGTTCTGCCGGAGGTGCTTACTTCCCCGCAGCTTACCGCCGATTGGGAAAACAATCTGACGCAGATTGCAAAGGGCAACGCCGACCCGGACAGCTTTATGACGGGCATTGAAACCATGACGCGGGAGCTGGTAAACACCTATCCTTTCCTTTCCGACAAGGAAAAGGAGCGTTTCAAAGAGGAAAAGCCGGTGATCGGCAAATGCCCCCGTTGCGGCGCGGACATTTACGAGGGCAGAAAAAACTACTACTGCGCGAACAAGGATTGCGCCTTTACCATGTGGAAGAATGACCGATTTTTTGAGGAACGGAAAGTAACCTTTTCTCCGAAAATTGCCGCCGCCCTCTTGAAAGACGGGAAAGCGAAAGCCAAAAAGCTGTACTCCCCGAAAACGGGGAAAACCTACGACGGTACTATCCTGTTAGCCGATACGGGCGGGAAGTACGTCAACTACCGAATTGCAATCCAGAGGGACAGAGAAGTTACGCAGCAAGCATAGGAAAGGGGTACCCTTTCCGTAAAAATCCCCGTTTTCGTCTGACGACGATTGCGGGGATTTTGCTTGTTGGGAAGTGTCCCAAACCCTCTTGAAAATCTGAAACGAAAGGAGCGACCGAATGAGCGAACAATTTTCTATCTTACTTGGAAACCATAGCCGCCTTGAAGCCGGACAGACGGACGGCGCGTGGCTGCCTATGCCCGCCACGACGGAGCAGCTTCACGACGCTATGAGGAATATTGGCGTTACCGCAGAAAACCCGCAGGATTTATTTGTGGGCGGCTTTGCAAATACCGAACAATGCCCCTTTGACGTGCCGCTTTCCGTTATCCAAAGCGGCAGCATAGACGAGCTGAATTATCTTGGAAAGCTGCTTGAAATGCAGCGCGACGAGGATAAAGCGAAGTTTGCGGCGGCAGTTACGCTGGGCGAGTATGCCGGAAATCTCAAAGACCTTATCAACCTTGCACAAAACCTTGACTGCTATTGGATTTATCCCACCGTCCAAAGCGAAGAAGATTACGGCTACTATCTGATCGACGAGCTGGACGAATTGGAGCTGCCGGAAGAAGCAAAGCGGTATTTCATGTATGAGGAATACGGGCGGGACGCCGCTATCAACGACGGGGGCAGATTTACCGAACAGGGTTATATCTATAACAACAAAAACACCTTTTCCGAATGGTACAACGGACGCGAAAGCGACATACCCAAAGAATACCGCATTATGAGCTACCCGCAGCCGGAGCGCGGCGAAGCAGAACGGACAGACTTTGACGCGGCGGCTACCATGCCGCCCACCGTCGAGCCGCGCCCGGTTATCCCCCTTATCCTTACGGCGGACAACCCCGCCGACAAGATGAAAGAGATTACCGACCGTCTGGAACAGGGCATTATGGGCGTGTTTGAAAGCGAGCGGTACGCGGAGTATTTGCGTACCATGTCAAAGTTTCACAATTACAGCTTGAACAACACTCTCTTGATTGCCATGCAGGGCGGCAATTTGGTAAAGGGCTACCGTCAATGGGAAAAGGAATTTGATCGCCATGTGAAGCCCGGAGAAAAGGCAATCAAGATACTTGCCCCCGCCCCGTACAAAGTCAAAAAGGAACGGGAGAAAATCGACCCGGACACGAAAATGCCCGTGATCGGCGCGGACGGAAAGCCTGTCATGGAAACGCAGGAAATTACCATACCCGCCTACAAGGTGGTATCTGTCTTTGACGTATCGCAGACCGAGGGAAAGGAGCTGCCCGACCTCTCTGTTTCCGAGCTGACGGGTGATGTGGCGCAATACCGGGACTTTTTCGCAGCCCTTGAACGGACTTCCCCCTTTTCCATTACCTTTGAAACGCTGGACGGCGGCGCAAAAGGACGCTGTTATTATGAAGAAAACCGTATTGCAATCCATGAGGGCATGAGTGAATTACAGAACATTAAAACGGCAATTCACGAAATATCTCATGCGACTATGCACGACACCGCCCCGGACGACCCTACGCGCCCCGACCGCCGTACCCGCGAGGTACAGGCGGAAAGCGTCGCTTACGCCGTCTGCCAGCATTACGGGCTTGACACGTCCGACTATTCTTTCGGATATGTCGCCGGGTGGAGCAGCGGCAAGGAGCTTTCGGAGCTGAAAGGTTCTCTTGAAACAATCCGCAGCACCGCCGCAAAGCTGATTGAAACCATTGACGGGCATTTTGCTGAAATCCAGCAGGAGAAAGCCGCCGTACAGGTGCAGGAACAGGAAGCGCAGCCTATCACGCCGGAGCCACAGCCCGCACAGGAGAAGCCGGAACAGGCGACGCCGCAGGAAGCCGTCCCGCAGGAAGCAGAGCCGTCCGCCGTGAAATACTACCCGATCAACGAAGCTGCCGCCCGTCGCGCAAAGGAAATGAACAGCTATTCCGACTACAAGCCCGGTAGCGCAACGGCAGAATACCGCAGCTACGTAGAGGAAGCTGTACAGCTTGCCGAGCGGCAGAAAGCGCGGGTAGACCCGATGTACCATGAGAAAATCGACAGTCTGCTTGATACTTACGCCCGGAAACTTGCGGCAAATATGAACAAGGGCTTTGAGATCGACGCCCGCGTTCCCTCTATTCTGATTGCGGGCGGCTCTAATTTCCCCGTCCGTAAAAAGGAAAAGCAGAACGCCGCCCGCGATACCAACTACCGGGAGTGGCAGGACATTCAAGGCTTACTCGATAAAATCCGCAGCACCGGCATGGGCGGTATCAGCGCGGACGACCCGCAGGCGGTTCAAAAGCTGGAAAAGAAACTTGCGGGCTTGGAGAAAGCACAGGAAACCATGAAAGCGGTAAACGCTTATTACCGCAAGCATAAAACTCTTGACGGCTGCCCCCATTTATCGGCGGAGAGTATCGAGAAAATGAAAGCGGAGATGGCAAGCCAGTGGCATATCGAGGATAAGCCCTATCCGACATGGGCGTTATCCAACAACAGCGCAGAAATCCGGCGTGTGAAAGAGCGTATCAAATCCCTTTCGCAGCAACGGGAAATCGGCTATGTCGGCTGGGAATTTGAGGGCGGCAAAGTGGAAGCCAACGCCGAAGCAAACCGTCTGCAAATCCTCTTTGAAGAAAAGCCGGACGCCGCCACGCGGGAAGAATTAAAGTCAAACGGTTTTCGGTGGTCGCCCAAAGCCGAAGCATGGCAACGGCAGCTTACCGATAACGCATACCGTTCCGCAGACTACATCAAAGCCATTTTGCCCCTTTCCGGGGAAAGACCCTCGGAGCTTTTACGGGCGCATATCCGGCAGCAAAAGTCGGCTTCACAGGAGGCACCCGCGCCGGAGCCGATTTACAAGGTACACACAAACCCGCGCAGCGACAGCCGGGAAAACCTTTGCTTTTTACAGGCATATATCCCGCAGGAGGACGGGAAAACGCAGATCGGGGACGTGCTGTATATCGGTACGCCGGAGAAGTGCCGCGAGCTGATAGCGCAGCTCAACGCCGGGGAGCTGACGCAGGGCGAAGTGAAAGAGCTTTACGCAAAGGCGCAGGAAGCCGGACAGGATAAGGACACCTTTTCCATTTATCAGTTAAAGCGCGGGGACGAAACAAGGGACTTGCGCTTTGAGCCTTATGACCGTCTGCAAACGACAGGACACTCCGTAGACCGGGCAAATTATGAGCTGATCTATACCGCGCCCCTTACGCCGGACACTTCCCTTGAAGATATTTACACCCGCTTTAATATCGACCACCCCGCCGACTTCAAGGGACATAGCCTTTCCGTTTCCGATATTGTGGTGCTTCATCGGGACGGCAGGGACGCCGCCCATTATGTAGACAGTATCGGCTATCGGGAAGTGCCGGAGTTTTTCAAGGAGCAGGGGCGGCAGCTTACCCCCGACGAGCTGGAAACGGGCGAAACCGTGAAAACGCCGAGGGGGACTTTCTATGTAACCGCTATGAGCCGCGAGCAAATGGAAGTTGCCGGGTACGGGCTTCATCATCAATCCGAGGACGGCAAGTATCTGATTATGGGGAATGGGACGCGGGCTTTTGCTATTCCCGCCGAACAGCCGGAAAAAGTCAATCCCTTAAAGTACATCGAGGACACCGTAGAGCAGAACGACAACGCTTTTGACGGGCTTATCAATAATACGCCGCAGACGCCCACCGCCGGAGAGCTGGAGCAAAAAGCAAAGGCGGGCGAGCCGATCTCCCTTGCGGACTATGCCGCCGCAATCAAAGCAGAGAAAGAGCGCGGCGGCGCAAAGCAGGAAAAGCCCTCTATCCGGGCGCAGCTTCGAGCCGAAAAGGAACGGGCGGCGCAGAAAAAGACCGTAAAGGCAAAAAATCACGAATTGGAGGTATGAGTATGGTACAGTTTACCGTTGAAGAAACAAACCTTATGAGCATTTACCACGAGGGCGGCAAGGCGCAGCTTATGGAGAACATGACCGCCGCGCTGCCCGATATGGACGCGGATATGCGGGAGCTTGCAAAGCGCACCCTTTCCAAAGTGGACGCT
>ENA-UOJG01003596-UOJG01003596.1-human-gut-metagenome-genome-assembly--contig:-C47-NODE-3596-length-10759-cov-4.970478_pt1 | contig 10759 bp, 14 predicted proteins | sample MGYA00242340_ERZ723887 | MGnify/ENA metagenome assembly ERZ723887 | reverse complement strand
ATATCAATCCAGATATACCATCTATGCGAAATAAGCATACCTAAGGTATTGACAAACTGTAAATTTTATGCTATAATATGCTGAGGGCAAAATCTACCCTGCCCTACTCATACAAACCAATTTGAATAGGAGTGTAACGAACATGGCAACCAAACCAACGAAACAGACCACCGACACCAGCGCAACCGACGTCAGCAAAAAGATGGCAGGTAGCGCAGAATTCAACGCAAGGGAATTCCAGAAGGTCAAAATCTATTCTGTGCAGCGCAGAGGCTATACCTTCTACGAATTCGTGCTCCTGAACCAGCGCGTCAGTCTCGACAAAGGCCTGATCGACTACCTGAAAGCAACGAAGGTCTTCAAGGAGACGCTCCAGCTCGAACCGTGGATGCAGCTATACGCCCTCCAGAACGGCAAATACTGCAACCTGCACCTTGGCCTAACCAAGGAAAAGCGCGACGAGCTAAACGCCGCAATTTCGGAGGGCGATACCTCCGACGATCTTCCGTTTTGACCTAAAGCGCCGGGAACCGTCATTGCAATGCGGAATGGACGCAACGGGAAGCCCCCGCCATTCCGCCCGTGGTAGCGCACATTGCAACCGGCCGGAAGCTATGGTATAAATCGCGGCCCCTGAAAAGGGGCCGTACTCTCAACAGGAGGCGCATATGAACGAACAGGATACAAACACACCGGAACCCATCGAACAGCCCGCAGAGAGCCCGCCCGCGCCAAACGATTCTATCGTCGACGCGCTTACCGCGCATTTCAACGACCAGCTTGCAGACCTGCAGGCGCAGATCGAAACGCTCCGCAATCAGGTGTCGGAGAGGGACAAAACCATCCAGGTACTCACCGGGGACCGCCCCGGAAGTCATAAAATACAGACCGACTTTGACGCAATGTTGGCAAAGCTCGGCATGAAAAGGAGGAGCTAATGGCCCTGATTATCCCCATCAACGGTCAGACCGTAAGCGCATTTTCCCCGGAGGATGTGCACGGCCTGATCTACAAATTCGCCGAAGAGATTTACACCGGCGCAGACATCGAGGTCCAATACCCGGAGTTTGAACGCACCGTGCAGGAGTGGGGCGGCATTCTCGGCGACGTCCGCGTCCCGCCCGCAGCCGGCTATGCAATCCAAGACAACACGACCAGCATTTGCGGCCCGTATTATTTCGACGTGGATGCGCTGTATTACCAGACCTGGGACGATAAAATTTACTGGAGCGAATACCGCACCGACATGCTGGAACGCGTATTCAACGGCCAGACGGATTTCAACATCTTCATGTCCCATGTGCTGCAGCGCAACGTAGAGGGATGGCGCGCCGACATCAACAAGAGCATCGAATCGGCCCTTGTCAAAGAAGCAACGTCCGGTTCCCCGGAAACGCTGGTCGCATACGACTCGAGTGCGGCGACTCTAGACACCGCCATTATGAACTCGGCCGTCTACGGCTGGCTGAAAAGCGCCTCCCGCATTGAGGTACTGAAGAATCCGACATGGGAGAAGCTTTACAGCGAGATCGCCGCAAAGTCGCTGGATATGACTAGAACCAACCTGACCTATATCGGTAAGTCCCAAAACGACATCGCGAGCAAGAATACTATCGGATTCGGCAACCGCATGTCTGATCTCATTATCATGATCCCCGATGAGCTGTACGCCTACGCCGATGTGACGTATATTCAGACGCTGGAACGCCTCTCTGGCCTTGACAAGCTGCCGCAGATCAAGCCGTACAACGGCAAAATCACGCTGAAGAACGGGACCACCGGCTACCCGGTAATCATCATGGACAAACGTGTTCTGAACCACATCACGCGCAAGCAGCGCGCCGTTGAGAACTACGTGGCCTGCCGCGACAGCCAGCAGATCGGCTTGTTCAAGTCCGACATGGTGCGCTATCTGCCCTACTACAAGGCCTTCGCCATTGTGACGCCCATGCCGGAGAGCTCCGCCAGCACGGCGGGAATCAGATCCGCCTTGTACTCCGACAATGGCCAATCGATCGGGATAAGCGCCGTCCAAACCTCTAACGCCGCTTCGCTGACCTATTCCAAAGTGGCTGGGATTGCTTCCGACGTCGCCAGTATCAAGAACGCCGCATCCAACACCAAAGACCAGGTGACAAACATTTATGATAACACTCAAAACATCGCAACGCACATCGCATCCATCGACAACAAAACGCCCGGAACCTGACAAACATCAAGCCCGCCCGAATGGGCGGGCCATTTTCAAACAGGAGGTAATTTCATGGCGAGCAAACAAACGCCCTCTGACTTCTTCGCCCCGGACATCATTGTAGACAATGTTATCAACTTCGCCTGCTCCCAGATCAAGCACCGCAGGACGGACGGTAAGCCTGACCCCATTCCGCCGGGGTGGATCGTGGAAAACCTGATCCGGGAAGGTAAGCTCGGATGGCTCCACGCAAACGATCCGTCGGAAGGTATGTACCTCGTACAGGGCGATTATACGCGCTCCCGCTACGGGGAGCCCACGATGGTGGCGCTGCGCTCACAGGCAACATCCGCCGCGCCCTTCAACGTGCCGACCGATTACGACGGCATTGCCCCTGGCAAAGCCTCCATCCTGTCGGCAAATACGACGGAGACGCCGCCCGTGCTCTACATTGAGCGTGTCGCCCGCGTGATCGCCAAGCTGGACATGGTGATTTATGGTAACACTCTGGCCTCCAGCCGCACCCAGATCATCGGCATGGATCGCAAGCAGGGCGCCATCCTGAAATCCCTGTTTAACGACGTTGAGCAGGGCCTGCCGACGGTCATCCAGAATGACATCGCGGCGATGATCCAGCGCATCGATATTTCCGCACAATTCATCGGCAATGACTACTACGCCCTCCGCCGCGCCCTGATGAGCGACGTGCTGAAGCAATTCGGCGCTGTCACCCCGACGATGTACAAGGCGGAACGCACCCAGTCCGCGGAGGTCAATGCCTCTGTCGGCGAGGCTATCGACAACGTATATGTGATGATCGACCAATTCAACCGCGACGCCGAGGATGGGGAGGTCCCATATGAGTTGTACTATGCCGGTTATGGCGTCCGGTACGATACAGATGACGTCAGCGCAACCGAGCTGCCCAACGACCGGATCGACCCAGGCAGCATGAGCGACGAAGGAGGTAGTCCAAATGCGTGAACAGCTTGACATGATCGCGCCCGTTCTGGGCAGCATTGCGGGGCTCTCCGGCGTCATCACAGAGGGGGGCGTGATGTCTGTAGTGTCCTTGTGTGTCGCGATTATCTGCGGCATTACGACAGTCGTACAGACGGCAATCAAAGCATACAAGGCCATCCGGCGCGCATGGCTGGAGTCCAGAACACAGAAAAGCAGAGAGGAGGAAAAGCGGGATGATTGACTTGACCAACTATTGGAGCTATAACCGATACGTCGAGAACAACAATGGCTTGCAAGGAATCCTGGGACTATATCCGGGCATCCCCACGGCGTCGGGTCAGCAGATCACCTTTGCGCAGATCTTTCAGGGTCTTTTTGGCACCCGCTACCTCTGCTACCCCGAGCAGCACATTGAAGCGTGGACCAGCGAAGCAATCGGAATGCTGGAGCTCTACGCCAATGACTTTGCCGAGAAGCTCGTAAACCTCCCAACCATCGAGGGTAAGCTATGGCCGAAGAATGAAACGGAAACCCGGGAGATCAAGAGCGCCCCGACCGGCGTCATGTCCGCCAGCAACTACTCGTTGGGCGGGGAGGTTATCACCCGCAGCTATCGGCTCACGGTGGATGATCTCCTGAAATACCGGGAGATGAAGCCGTTCATCAGTGAGATGATGCGGCTGTTTGACACGCTGTTCCTCCCGATTGTGTTCGGGTGGGACGATGAATACCCGGAGGTAGTCACATGACCGTCACCTTCTATTCAATATCGGAATGGTTCCCCGGATCAAAGCGCCCGTTTTGCTCCCAGGCGAACATGAATGCATTTCTGGAGCAGCACGCCGCCGGCGCGCAGTCCTCCGGTACATGGTGGTTTCCGAACTCTCCGCAGGACCTCGAATACATCGACGTAAACGGTGGAGCTTCGACGAACGGCGCCAATTATATCATCGTCCGGGAAATGACCGGCTCCGGCACGCGGTGGGGCTATTTTGTGACAAACGGGCGGTCCCTGACATCTGGCGTATACCGGATGGATTTACAATACGATCCCTATATCAGCTATATCATTCAGAGAGGGCCGGCCAATATCAATATCCATAGGGCGCATATTGCGGGCGCCTATGGTGGCGGCCTTGATTCGGAGGATGAGGCAACAATCCCGGAATCCGTACTACCATACGGGTGTATGGCGGTGACAACCACCCAACCGCTGGATCTGGTAAAGGCTCTTCCAATCGGGGGTATCACCTCTATGGATCTTGTGGTTGCGTTCACATTCACGAATGGGCCCTCCACCAGCGGGCGGCGTAATTTTTTGTTCCTTGTCGGTACTGGGGACGGTCTATTCAACGGATATACGGATGGGGACGGCATTCTGTCTGCGCTGGCCTCCGTTGCGCAATGCTACGGCTTGACATATCAGAACGCCGACTGGAAAGATGGCGTGTTATCAGGAGCATGGTATGTGCCGCATGGCACTGTTGCCGTACGCAGCAATGACATTGGCTTTCTGTGGTATGAATTGGGTGACGTAAAAGCGCAATCGCCCGTGCGCGAGGTAGCTAATACGACGGGGAGTTCAGCCAGATCGTTCACCTCTGACCTTGGCTGGTCGGAAACAGTAGAAGCACACGCGCGTGTCGGGAATCTCCTCCGCAGCGTAGAAGTGTGCCCAAGAAGGACCGCCGCGCCCGTCCTGGTCACGTACACCGCATTCGGGGAGGCCGGCCAATTCTCATTCGGTTTTATGTTGGGTAATGAGTATACAGACCTCACCGACACAATCGCCTTGCCGTATCCGGTCGTAGAAATGAATGCACAGCGCACCCAGTATAAAATCGCCGATACCGTCGGTATTGTCGGGTCCACATTGGGGCTTGTTTCCTCTGTGGCAGCTGCTGTGCCGACAGGCGGGGCTTCTCTGGTCGGCGTCGGTTCCTCGATCCTGTCGCTTGGGCAGGCGATTTCTGAAAAGGTGAATCGACCGACACCAAATAGCACGCGCCCGAACACCGGACTTGAATCTATGTATGCCTGCCCAATCATCGACGGTGCGCGCAAGCCCACTCTGATATGCGGCCTCGGGCTTCTGGCGTATCAGGCGGCGAATATGCCGGATGTCGCGTCATTTGGCTATCCGCAGGACTACTGGAACGACTTTGTGCAGTTGTCGCACACGGGGCCGTCCTCCGGTATGGGTTATTATATCCGCATCGACCAGGGAGAACCCACCAGCGCGCCTCCCGAGTACCGCCGGGGAATCAAGGAACAACTCGCCGCCGGGATCATTGTGTATAACGGAGTGCCGACATGAGCGTGTATCATGACTGGAAACGCCTTCTGTCCTGTAACGGCCTGATCTACATTGCAGAGGGCACCCGGCAGGTCGGGAAGTCCTTCCCCATGCGTGCCCGGGCAATCCTGCGACACATCCGAACCGGTGAGGCCGTGTTCTGGAGCCGCAGGACAGAAACGGAAGTGGACCAATTCGTGTCCACCTTCCCCGGCCCGAAGTGGGAGCGCCTTTGCCGATACTGCGGGATTGAGCTAAAACAGCTACGGATGAAAAACGGGACGCTACAATTTCAGCGTGAGGAGAACGGGTCGTGGGCGAAGGTCATGCGGTTTGGCTCTATCAGCCGCTGGAACTCTTTTCGAGACACCGACGATCCAAAAGAGACGCTGCTGTATCTGGATGAGGCGTTCGCAACCGTGGCGAAGACCCGCGCCTATGGTGGGAATGAGGTCAACGACGCGCTCGACCTGTTCCGCACGCTCCGGCATGAGGACGACTCCAGAATGAGAATGCTGGTTGCCGGGAACCCTGATAGAGCCTGCAATCTGTGGCTGGATTACTTCGGAATCAGGCGCCCGAAAATCCGGTCCGGAATCGTGGCGCTGACGCCGACCGTGAACGGGGGCGAGTTCGGGAAAATCTGGTACGAGTACATCCCGCCCCACGGCACCGACGCGCTGGACCGACTGCTAACCGGAACCGAGCAGGGTGCATTCCTGCAAGGTCAGGCAAAGGGAACAGACCCGCGTCTGATCGCCGGTGTCCCGCCCGGGTCGCAGTGGTACTGCAATTTCGATTTCGGTGGGTTCCTATCCGTATGGCGCAGCGGGGACTATATGATATTCTCCCGGTCATATGCACCGGGACCGGTATTCCGCAACCGCCCGGACGGTGGGAAGGACACGCTCCTATTCACCGCAGACGTGCGAAAGCGGCTTGTGCTGCTGCGGAATGCGTGGGCGCAGGGTCGCGTCCGGTTCGCGTCTGACGAGGCCAGGGAAAGCGCCGCGGAGGTCGTGGCGAAGATTATATGAAAACAGCCCGCCGGGTGGCGGGCTTTGTTTTATATCTCCCTATAGCTGGTGGATGCGGGGTGTTTGTTTTGCCGGTCGTGGAGATGCTCCGCATGGTCGGCAAGTATCCGGTTTGCTAGCTGGGGCGTCAATTTGATCGCGGCGGCTGGCTGCTCCCCGGGCTGCAAGTATGTGACTGCCCCGGTCCGGGGGTCCCTGGACATCCATTGCTGTTGCTGCGGCGTGGATACGTCGTAGTAGATCACCGATGCGCCGGGGTTGACGTATGCGCCATTCTCAAGCGCAGTGAGGATATTTTCGGCGTAATTGTTCTGCATGGCAAGGTCGTTCCACTGGTAGCGCAGGAACGCGGCCCCGCTCTGCGCGGTACTTGTGTGGCGTAAGTCCCCGATGGCGGATACAACGCGGTCGATGGTGAGTTGATATCCACGGCCACGGGCTCGCTCGATGGATCGCATAGTGGTTTTGACGTCGATTCTGGCGCCAAGGATGCGGTTGATGTAATTCAGGCGGCGCTCGATGTAGGACAGCGCCTTCTTTGATGTGGACAAACGGTTCGGCATTTTACCCTCCTATACGGTCAATTTCCGGCCTTGAAGCGTTCCTCAAGCTCGAATACACCAACAGGGGCCCCTTTATAGTGCCCTTTCATTGGCTGCTTGATCGCAGCTTGCAGATCGCGCAATTTCTGCCAGTATTCAGGCAAAATTTTATATATGTTCCGTAGCTCCTTTAGGTTTTTATTACGACAACACCAGCAGGACACACGGTCCAGAATGTCATAAAGTCTGATTTGCTCGTCCCCTCCGGGAACGCTTTCGTACCAATAGATGCGGTGATCATAACAATATTGGATACAATCGCCTCCTGTCATACCCCAAAATTCCGCTAGCGGGGCACGCTTCCAGCGCTCGAGTCTTTCCAATCGGTTTTTCTCATCTGCTGCGATCCCTACGTAAACAGTCGCGTTTTTTGCCTTCGCATATTTGTCAATGGTTCGCATTTTTTCACTCGTGCCCCACCGGCACGGGCCGCCGCACCACCCGCGGCCTTTCACCTTTTCCCCTGTGCGCTTTGTTATCGGTCTTTCTAACATGTTATAAAGAAAAGACTCTCTTGGTATTAGCTCGGTGTATTTAATGCCGGCTTCTGCCAGCATGGGCACAACAAAGTCTCTCACATCGTATATGGCCTGAAATTCCATCCCGGTATCAAAGAAAACAACCTCGTCGAGTGGTTTGTTTTCAGATAATAGACGGAGCAACATTGCCGTGCTGTCCTTGCCCCAGCTAACGCTTGCTATATAAATCATTTCTGTCTCCTTTCACATGAGGGCCTCATCGCCCGCAATGGTTTTGCATAGAAATTTGGGTAGGGGTATCAGCGCCTTTCCTCCGACCACATTCAGGGCGTGAAGGGACTGAATACGGCGCCCGGGCACATAAATATCCCGGAGGGGTTCACCGGCCATGTAGAGCCTGTAAATGGCTTCTACGTTGACGCCCTTTGAATGGATGGATACTTCCCCGGACTCCTCAACTTCATAGTAGGTTTTCGGGGCAAGGAAGCAGGCTTCACATATCGGGGTGTCGTTCTCCTGCTTGAATGCGCCGAGCGTGTACGGGTCATTGTATGGGTTCTGGCGCAGGCCGTGAAAGCTGTCGGTGTCCGTGTAGAGGAACAGCTCCGGAACGTCGTCCTCATATGCCCTGCGGATGGCCTGCCGGATACGGACACGCCCGTTTGCCGTAATGCGGGCGCCCTGCACGACATGCATAATCATGCGTGGGTCGGCGTGCTCCGCGCCCTCTACTTCGAACCGGCGCACAACACCATCCGGGAACACGGCGCGGTCAAACTCCGCTTTCATCGGGTTCTGACTGTACTTCCCGCTGAACCCGTTCGGGACCAGCTTGTGCGTATTGTAGCGCGCCCAGTCCTTGGCCTTCTTTGCGGCGGTTTTGCGCTCCGTCTCTTCCCGCATGACCGCCTCAATCGCCGGCTCCTTCCGGCAGTGATAGCAGATCACCCCTGCGACATCAATCCGGGTGAAGTTGTACCAATGGCACAGCTCGGCAAGTTCTTCGAGGAACATACACATTTCGGGGAATACGCCCGCCTCGAACATGATACAGTCCTCTATCTTGGCGGTAAAAGGGTTTCGCCAGATTGGCACCCTGTTTGGCTTGACTTCGCCATAGAGCGCGGACAGCCGGATGATGAAACAGTCTGTGCGAGGATTGAAAAAATTCATGGCGGTATCAATATCCGGGAATGCTTCCGGGTGCCCGAACACGGACAGCATATCCGCCATGTAGGCCGGGTAATGCGCGTTCGCATCGTTCCGGTACGCCTGTATGCCGGTTAGACAACGCCCGCGGTACTTCGGGTTGATGCAGCACAGCCCGCCGCCGAGCAGCCCGTGCTGCCTGTAATACCGATCCTGTTCAATCGTCATCGGGTGCTCGGACTGAAAGCGGAGTAGACGGGAGCGCTCACCAAGTCGGGGATACATGCGTTTCAGGACGTACTTTTTGGATAAGCCGGAGGCCGTCAATACCTCCGGCTTCTTGCCGTCTATGCGGTAGCCGTATGTCGAATAGATAACATCGCTTGCGGTCTTGACGAGCCACCAGAGGCCCGCAACGTCATTTCGCATGTACGCAATGTCGTCCTCGGTTGAACCGTCGGCGGTCTGGTATGACATCTCCAGCTTGCGGATGGGGTTGCCATCACCGTCGCGGACGTCGTATGACTTCAGCAGCTCCTCGAGGCCCCCGTGCAGGATGTTGCGCAGGTCATACATCGTGAGCTTATGGCCGCGCGTCTTGCCGTTCGGGATGTTCAGCGTAACGCTGTACCGGGCGCCAAAATCGGAAACCAGCTCGCAGTATTCGCCGGGGCTCGGGTGGTCTTGGACATATCGATACCCGGCGCGCAACAGGCCGGCGTCCAATACTGACATATCAAACGGGGCGTTATACCACCACCCCGTTTTGATGTTGCGTTCCTTGATCTCAAAAAGAAACTCGTCGAGGGACTGACAGACCGCGAAACCGTCCGGGGTGTAGATGAGATATGCCCAAGCCCTCACCTCGGTATGTTCGCGCCACCAGGCTTCCGGATACTTCGGTTCATCGCCGTCCATCTCGGCACACATCTCCCGGATGCGGTCCTCCGGGAGAATTTTTCCGTCAATGTAGGTGTGTGTCTCGGTGTCGAATGCGGCGTAGTCGTAGGTTGTAACCCCCTTGAAGCTGTTGAAGATCACGGCGCATAGATTCGTGGGAGCTCTGCGATCTGGGGCGTGCCGGCCACAAGATCGGTTGCGGTGATGTACCAGGTGTCATCATTCGTGGATAGCAGGTGCTCGAATTGGGCGTGACCGGATTCGAGTCTATCGATCATGTCTTGATAGGTGATGGTGTCATAGACGCCCAGAACCTCACCGTCATGATCCATAACAACGCGAAGGCCCGGCCAGTTGACGACTGGTTCTACGCGCGCGCCGCATTCATAATCGGCGGGCGATAGCGCGGTACGACGTCCGGGGTATTCGGTGGCTATCTTGAATAGCAGATCGTCCAATAGCTTTTGCGGGCCGTGAATGGTTAGTTTGTTCATTGTTCTACCTCCGTTGAAATTCCAATAATGAGATCGCGTTCGTATTTGTCGTATACATGGCACACTCGGTAATGTTTGGTATTGGTTATAACTGCGGCGAATTCGTTCTCTTCCATGTAGTCTATAGCCCGGGTGGTTGCGTCTGTTATTTCGTCGTCACCAGCCAGTAAAACTATGTTTACTTCAACCTCAAGCTGATACAAGACGGGTGGCGGTAGGGCGTAGGCGGCATCAAGTCGGAGTATCAATGGGTTCTGATACTGCATCGTCGTTCTCCTTTCTGCGCGACTTTACGATGAATATGGGGCCTTGAAGGTCGGATATTGACACTACGGTGTACTCGCCCCTGCGGCCTACTATGCTGAACAGGTGATTTATTTCCAGGTTATAGTAGGCGGCGAGATAGCCGTCCAGCTTGGCCTTGACGACCGGCAGAGCGCGGTCGCTGGCGGTGCATACGGCCACGCATAGCGAGGCAATGCCTCCGGCCGCTGCTGGGCGTAGTTCCTTGAATCGGGCGTGTTCCTTGGCCCCTTCTAATTCGTAGACTCGTTTTTGTTTCATGGTTCGTTTCCTCCTTGGTTTTGATTACGTGGATATTATAGCACAAGTGACATGATTTTACAATAGGTTTGGCGTGGATTTGAT
>ENA-UOJG01003590-UOJG01003590.1-human-gut-metagenome-genome-assembly--contig:-C47-NODE-3590-length-10776-cov-18.172838_pt1 | contig 10776 bp, 13 predicted proteins | sample MGYA00242340_ERZ723887 | MGnify/ENA metagenome assembly ERZ723887 | reverse complement strand
CCGTATTCCGTGTTCTTGCGGAACTTCTTGGCGTTCTTGCCCCTGACATACACAACCACCCACATGATGACCGCTCCGGCGATACCGATGAGCAGGTCAATCGGGTGGAAGCTGGGCGGCGTTGAAGCAAAGGCGCTGCCGAAGCCGTCTGCCAGATGCAGGAGCTTCTGGCTGGCGTCCGCGCCGGGGGCAAGGCGTATGCCCTGCGCCACTTTGTCAAACAGGTAAACGAACAGAACATAGGGAGCGTTCAGGATCAGCTTCTTTTTCAGCTTCTTATCCAGCCTCATAGCTCCAGCCCCTTGTCCTTGTGCCGAACCCTGTCCTTTTTCACTGCCTGCTCCAGCGGATTGACCGCGCGCAGCTTCTGAATGACAGACGGACGTTCCTTCTTTTTCGCAACAACTGCCGAGTATTCCCGGAACGCTGCGTTCAGCGCGTCGCCGTCCCGTGCCTTGAAAAAGACCAGATACTTCGGGATTTCTTCAGTGGTATCCTTCTTGACGGCATAGTCGATGCCGTATTTCCGAGCCACGCGGTCGAAGTCCTTGATATTCTTATCGCTGATCTCGATGTTCTGAACGCCCTGATTCTGACCGACCAGCTCTGCCACCGTCTGTTTGCCGCGCGGCGTAATTGCTGCGGCCTGGGCTTTCTTCGCCTGCGATTTGCTGTGGTGATTCAGAAACTGACGGATTGCCCACTTGAGTGTGCGTCCTGTCAGCTTTGCGCCGGATATGGTCAGCGTGACGGTTCTGTTTTCAACCTCCTCCTGCAAGGTGCATCATCTCCTTTCTCTGCATACTTTCCGGGTAGCGGTTACAGCTCCATGCCCGGCGCTTTCCTGTCCGGCTTCGGATTGGCCGCTGTGGGCTCCGTGGGGATGGCCATGATGCTGCGCCCCATCTTCAGGAACGCCTCCGGCTTTTTGAACTTCTCCTCGTACTTTTTCTGAAGCTCCTTCGGAATGGAGGAGAAGTGATCGCCCTCCGCGCCGCAGATGAAAAAGGTTCCGGCGACAACATCGATGATTTTTCCATCGTCGTCCCGGATGGCGCGATTCAGCGGCAGGCCGGAAATCTTGCCTTCCTCGTTGCAGACCAGCGTGACCGGATCGCGGAAGAAGGGAGCCTCCTGAATGTAGCCGCCCACAACCTTCTGCATATCCTCAAGAGAGGAGCCGATGGTGGTCATCCGGGCATACTGTCCGGGTTCCACGAGCAGTACCTCAATGGGCTTGTCTGCCTCAATTTCCTGCCCGTCATTACAGCTGAACTCTGCGCTGACGAAGTGATCGGCGTCCAGCACCACATCACCCTTGTCCCACATTTCCTCAACCATTGCCTGCGCTTCTTCTCTGGTTGCTGCCTCAACCGTGATGGACTTCTGAAGCGTTTCGGTAATGGTGACTTCAAATTCTTTCATGGACAGACCTCACAGCCCGAAGGCGCAGCGGATTTCCGCGCCATTGGTCAGTTCGGCAGTCCCGTCCTCCAGCACCTGGGTGATCAGCTTTTTGTCCTCCTCATCCAGCGAAACAATATCGCCGTCCTCCAGCGCAAAGATGATGCCGGGACCGGCAAGATAGCAGTCGCCGTTCTGGTCGATGATTACGTCATCGCTGTTAAAGGCGATGAAAATGCCCGAAACCGGCAGCAGCTCCAGACTGTCCGCGCCGCCGCTGTTCAGCGCCAGCGTCAACGCCTCATACAGCGTCATGCTGATGGCCGCCGCGCCGGGAATGGCGTAGATGACCTCCGCCTTGCTTTCATCGTCCTCGCCGTCGGCTTCCAGATGGATGCGCAGCGTTTCGGGAACGCCGTCCATGCCGTCCAGATACAGGCTGTCCGGCTGGCCGTCCTCCTCGCTGACATAGATGTTCAGATCTCCCTCGATGTTCAGTGTGATATTTGCCATAAAAACTCCTTTCAGCGCTCCTGTTGATGCGCTCTGTTTTTCTGCCAGGCTTCCAGCAGTTTGATGATGGTCTCCTGCATCTGCAGGGGTGTGTAGGACTTCGGAAAATACTTCCGCAGCACATCGCCGCGGATGGTTATGCGGTCGAGCTCGCTTTTCTTTTCCTCATCCATGATTTCGTACATGGCTTCCAGTGTGCATTGTCCGTTCTGGCTCAGGCGTTTGAGGCGCTGTGCCTGTGAAAGCGACGGCGTCGCCTGTGCGTAATCCATGGCATCGAGAAACTGCTCCTGCTCATGGGGTTTCAGGTAGGACAGCTCTACTGCCGGATTGAAGGCCAGCTCTTTTCTGTCCACCATATCCAGCAGCTGCGGAATCAGCTCCGTCAGGCGGATAAACCGCTGTACCTGCCGTGCGCTGTCGCCGGCCGGCTGACCGACCAGCTCTGCCGTTCTGAACTTTGCGCCAACTTGGCGCAAAGTCGGGTCAGTGCGCTGTCCCTGATGGGTCAGGGCTTCCATCTTCATGCGGTAGGAAAATGCCCGCTCGCTGGGGAGAATGTTCTCTCTTTGCAGGTTGCTGTCCACCATGGTAATCACGGCGGTATCGTCGTCCATTTCCCGGACGATGGCCTTGATGTCCGCTTTACCGGCAAGCTCCGATGCCCGGAACCTGCGGTGCCCAGAGACGACTTCAAATCTGCCGTCCTCTGCCGGGCGAACCAGAATCGGGTTGATTACGCCGCCAGCCATGATGCTGTCGATGGTGTCCTGCATCAGCTCGTCCTCATCGTTTACTTTGAACGGGTGGTTTTTGAACGGCCGGAGCCTGTCCAGCGGGAGCAGCACGACCTGTTCCGCGACCTCCCATTCGGGTTTCGGCTCTGTGCGCGCCTGTTCCAGAATTTCCTGTGCCTTGCTGCCGGTGTCTTTGTCCTGGGGAGCGGCCCGGGCCGCGTGTTCCGCTTCCGGCTTTTTTCGCCGGCCTGTCTTACCGGCAGTCCGCTTTGCCGGGGCTGCCGTGTCCTTTTCTTCTGCCAATTTGCATCACCTCCCGGAAATGACAGAAGCCGCAGCGGAAAGCTGCGGCTCAGACAAGGCCATTCGCCATATCGTGACGCACCAGGGCGTCGTAGTAATTCGATATGGTCAGTGGCGCGTTGTATAGGGAAGCCAGAAGGTACTGCTTGATATTCCGCACCTTGCTGGCGTTCTCCTTGAAGGAACTCAGCACATACTCGATATGCGTGCTGTTGAGCTTGAGGAACTGGCTCTTGACTACCTCGCGGGGCTTATCGTCCCCGGCGATCCGGATGTACTGACGTTTGGAGCAGATGGTATCGAGAAGGAGCTCCATGATCTCCGCGATGGTATCCCGGTCATACGGATTGTTCTCCAGGAGAATGTCGTACTCCAGATTATCTTCAAGAATTGCCCGATATTGTTCCCGCTCATCCATATCCCGTCCCATCTTATCCACAGGGGGCTGACCGTGACCGCCACCTTGACCGGAAGGGAAAGGATAGGTTTCAGTCTCACTCAAATCAGTATAATTTGAATCAGTATTACTTCCTCGTGATTTTCGGGATTCCGGAGTCGTGAAATTCACGTCTGCTGAATCGTGATTTTCACGAGTCTTGATTCGTGATTCCGGTGCAGGCGGGATGCTGCCGGTGGAGTTATCCACAAAGTTCTTGACGAAGATGAGATTGGGCTTGCCCAGCCCCTGACGCTTGCGCTCTATGAGACCGGCTTTGCTGTCCAGCTCGTTCAGCAGCTTGGTGGCCTTCTGATCGGCACAGCCGATGGCCTCCATGACCTCCTCCAGCGTGAAGATGATGAACACGCGCCCCTGTTCGTCCAGCCAGCCATTTTTACGGCTCAGGCTCATCCGGTCCAGCAGAATGCCGTAAAGGATTTTTGCCTCGGCGGAGATGGACTTGAAGCGCTCATCGGTAAACAGTGCCTTGGGGATGCGGTAAAAGGCAAACTGATCTGCCTGGGCACCGTAGAAATAATCCAGCGTCACTTGGCGCGCCCCCTCTCAAGCGAACGAAGAATCTCCTTCGTACACCAGCCGATACACGGCCCGCACTTGCCATACGGGCAGTCATCGCATTCGCTCACGGGTTTTGTTTCCGGCTTTGGCCGGTCATAATAGCAGACCTTCAGCATACAGCCGTGTCTGCCGTAGTAATAGCAATACCGGCAGTCCTTCGGCTTGCCGTTCTCACAGTAATCTGACATAGCGTTCATCCTCCTGAAAATGGGTACAAAAAAAGCGCGTCTGTCCAGCCGTAAAAGGCATTCTCCCCGAAGGGAGAGACAGACGCGCAAGGCGTGTTCTTGTTCAATTCTGGCAATAAAAAATGGGCTAAGCGTCCATCGCTTACTCCCAGTACAACATCAGCTATTCAGTTTCGGCACTGCCCAAATGCAACGGCTTATGCCGCAAATTCCTTGATATTACAGGCTTTTTCGGGTGTTAGTCCACAAATAACAGCCTCATTGGCCATCACATAGTCGCAGCAGCCGTCCAGATTGTGGGCATCGTGGTAGAAGGTGTTGGCCTCGTCACCGGATTTGATGATGCCATTGAGCCCGTGGACGGCCATATTCATCAGGCAGAGTTTGGCGTTATATTCCACTTTCTCCTGACCATAAAAGGTCATGGCGGCGTTGGCCTCCATGCCGACAGAATGGACGAAATCACCGGTTTGGACAAACATGCCGCCGCTGCCGCAGGCGGGGTCCAGCAGAATGCCGCTGGTCGGCTCCAGCACATTGACGATCATCTTGACCAGTGATTTTGGCGTGAAAAACACGCCATCGTCCTGGGCAATATTCTTGGCAAACTTATTGAGGAAATATTCGTAAATGCGGCCAATGACATCGCCGCCTACTTCGTCCAGGGCGCTGTTGTTGAAGATGCGCAGCAGCTCGGTCAGAAGTTCATCGGAGAACATGGTATAGTCCTTGGGCAGCACACCGGTGAGCTGCTCAGACTGAGCTTCCACCAGCTCCATGGCGTTGTTGACCGCTTCGCCCAGGCTGTTCATGGTATGACCGCTCTGATTGGTCAAACCCGCGGATGCGATATCCGCAGGCAAATTGACCAGGTATTCATACTGGGCCTCCCTTGGCAGAAACAGGGCGCTCTTGGACGCAAAGTCGCTGGCCTCCACGGGCAGCACCCGGCCGCCGCGCACCGGGCGATTTTTCAAAATCTCCGCCTCCACCATTTTGAAGCGGCTGAATGCGTAGCGCAGGAAAATCAGCCCCAGCACAGGCATACAGTATTGATTGGAGGTCAGTTTGGAACCTGCGCGCAGCAGGTCGGCGGATTCCCACAGGTCTGCTTCCAGTTTTCGGATGTTTATCATATCTATTTCTCCTTCGGCTTACGCCGATATTCTTTCGTTTCACCCCGTCACAACGGATTGCAGGGGCCGAAGATATAATCTATTATACTGCGCACCTGCACCAAAAGGAAGATTTGCGCTTTCACGATCACAGCGCAGATGCTTCCTTTTGTATTTTCTTCGCACCGGTGACAAACTGCATTTTTACAGTTTGGGTACCGCCGTGTGAAGAAAATTGCAGGTGTCCAGAGGGATGCAATCCCTTTGGCTCTGGGTTTCCAATAGGGGCGAGAAGCACCCTGTTGGCACACGATTTTGCTCGGCAAAGTCTAGTGTGTTATACCTTTTGCGACCGCTGACGCTGGAAAGGGGCTGCCCACGCCTGACAGCCACTTTACAGCGGCAGCAGAACAGGCGGATTTGGTGACTGGAAGGGACACAAAACCAGGGATTTGCCATGAGCAAAATCCGACTGTTCGGGTGTAGGTGATGCGGCAAAACAGAGGGCACAGGCCGAGGCTATGCTGCATCACCGGGGGAGCAAAAGGGATATAAAGCCCGCCGCGGCGATTATGTTCTCTATTTCCGTATCTCCTGTTCGTCCATCAATCTCGCAATCGCTGTCAGCGCTTCCAAGATGGCAGACGGAAGATTATTCCCGCGTAGTTCGTACCACCACGGCAGCTCCAACCACACGTTATCCAGGGCAAGTGCTTCCGTTTTCTTCGCTCTGCTTTCGGACAGATGAAAATGCTTCGCCGTTTCCGTCAGCGGATGCTCCATATCATCGTCGAAACCGAAACGATAGCGGAGATACTGTTCCTCTCTGTCCTCGATCATGTACAAGGCATGATGGATATCATCGATCCGCTCCTGTGCCAGATAGATTTGTTCCGGTGTTTGTCGAGTGGGATCAGCAATATAATTATGCCTGCTCCTAACTTCGTCCTTTGCGAGTTCATCCAGTGAAATGATGCTGTTCAGATTCTTCGCTTCGAAGGACACGCTCTGCGAACGGATGTAATCGATCATGGCGTTCCGTATTGCAGGAGCAGCATAGGTCAGAAATAGATTGCCGCTGTCGGGATTGTAGCTCTCGATGCAGCCGAGCATCCCCAACGCTCCTTCCTGCACCAGATCATCAAGGGTAATATGTAGAGAACAATTCAGTTCGGGCTGCGTGCTCCACACCTCATGGGCTGTCTTTTTGACGAAGCGGAGATTATTTTCAATCAGCAGATTCTGCACATCGGCGTTGCCCTGCTTGGTCAATGCACAGAGCTGTTCATTGGTCATCTGGTCTCTTTTCATGATTCGTTACCGTGCCGGTCATCGCAAGGAACATCTGCTTGACCATTTCCGTATCGACACCGGGCAAATGGGAAACAGATTGTGCCACTGCCTCTCCGATTTGCTCCGGGGTAATTTTGCGATTTGGCCTTTTCTGTCCCTTGGTCAGCTCGGCATAAATCTTTTTCACCGCCTGTGAGGTCAGTTCACGGGTGGCAGACAGATCGTTGCCAACCTCTTTCTTGACTGCCTGAACCGCAGCCATAAATGATCGCTGGATCGCTGTCAGGTCTGCCTGATATGCCGGGTTCTGCAATTTCTTTATGTCATTGACAGCGTCAGGCTGACCCCTCAGCATACCGGCAACGGTTGCGTACAACTGATTCTGTGCCGCAAAGCCCTTGGCGAGTTCGTTATCCAAATAACCGGAGATCAGATTTGTGGTGTTGGCAAACTCCGGATTTTCAAGCAGCGCATTGAGCACCTTGGGGTTTACTTTATGAGTATACAGATTTCTCGCCGCCTGCACGGACAGGCCAAGTTCGGAAATATCATAATTCAGGCGGTCAGGGATATCGACTTCGCCAAGCAGGAAGTCGGTGGAGACATTGAACACACGGGCAATCCGGATGATATTTTCGTCGCCCAGCTTGTCCGTCTTGCCGCTGATGAAACGGCTCAGCATACTTTCCGAACAGCCGATGCGAGCAGCAAGATCAGCCTGCGTGACCTTATGGGACTTCATCAAGTCCTGTATGCGGTCACGGATTTTACCGGGAAGATATACGTTCTCATTACTCATGCACCACACCTCCTTGCTCTATTTACGGTATCAATTACCTGTTGTTACTTTCGGTACATTTCATCAAGTGTTTTGCCGTCTTTGTTTTTCCATTCGATCCATCCGTTGGTGCTTCCGCCGAGAACAAACATGGCTGCCGAACTGGGAGAAGTAAATGGAACAGAAACATTCAGGATGTGTTTGTCACCGCTGCAAACTATGTTCCCGTTTTGAATGGCGGTTTGCCGAAGCTTCTCAATATTATCTGAATGGCACTTGCGGCTCATATCAATTTCAGAACCTTCAAGAACTTCAAATTTTTCTCCATCATACACGCCAAGTGCCTGGACGCCATTTCGGGTCGTGTGCAATGTGTTGGCTTCATTCAGAGTTGTTTTGGAGTTTTCCATTTTATAACCCTGGGTTGCCATGATGAATTTGATTTCTTCATACACTTCCTCAATCAAAGGTAGATCATATTCATCAATCTCGTATTTGGGATTCACTGTGTTTTCAACCTTGTAGCGCTTCGCTTCAATTGCCTTACCGATGGCAAAAGCCTCAAGACCGCTGATCATGTCCAGAGAAAAGGTCTTGTTGTCAGCAAGGAACATGATTGCTTTGTTCCAGAAATCTTTTGAACGATTGTGGTCGTCCAATCTGCTGACTCCGTTTCGGGTCTGCCCAACATAGATCTGTGCAATCTTGCTGTCATCCGTTTCGCTGATCAGATAATAGATGCCGGGACGATTGATGCCGGTCAGCTTCTTGGCTTCTGAAAGCAACGGACGTGGGATGACATAGGTGGTCATTGTCGACAGGTGGCGGCGGATGGAGCGAATACCATCCGGCTGACCATTGTGATATATAATCTCAAGCTTTTTACTGATGGCCATAGTATACTCCCCTTTACGCTTTCTTCTCCAACGCCAGCCCGATCAGTCGGTCTGCCTGATCTGCCATGAACAGCGGAATATTCAGCACATCATCATCCAGCTTCAGATTGTCCAGGGAGAAGCGCACACGGAGCTTTACCTGCCCCGGGAACAGCTCCTTGAATTTTCGCAGACTCCGGCTGGTGGTATTGGCTTCTGCCTTGACCTCCACCGGGAAAATATCATTCTCGCGCTGGATCAGGAAATCGACCTCATAGGGAGGATTGTTCTGGCTCCAATAACGGGGCATCACCTCAAATTGTGTGATGAGTGTTTGCAGCACATAGTTTTCTGTCAACGCTCCTTTGAACTCGGTAAACAGACGATTGCCCTCACCAAAAGCAGTCGGTGCAAGCTGCGCCAGACGGCGGAGCAATCCCACATCCACCAGATAGATTTTGAACGCCGACAGATCGTCATAGGCCGACATCGGAAGTCCCGGCGCGGTGCTGCGGTATACCTTGTGGACAAGCCGGGCATCCACCAGCCATTGCAGCGCGTCCTCATACTCCCGCGCCCGCGCGCCCTCTTTGACGACCTTATAGATAAACTTTTTATTTTCCCGGGCAAGCTGCGACGGAACAGACTTCCAGATCATTGAGATTTTCGGGAATTCGCTGACATTCGGATGTTTGGCAAAGTCGCGCTCATATGCGCCGATAATTCCGGACAGAGCCTCCTGCATGGCCTCCGCGTCGCGCGCCTGCGTCCACATGAGCACAGATTCCGGCATTCCGCCCGTGACATAGTACATTTTGAGCTTCTCATACAGCGGATTGAAAAAAGCATCCGGAAGCGGTTCAAGCGTATCCACAGCATCCAGATAGTTTGCAAGATTCTCATCACCGTTGGCCAGCAAAAACTCTGTAAACGTCATTGGATCGATCTGCATGAAGTTGACCTTGCCCACCGGGAAAGAGGACGGCTTTGCCAGTGCTATACCCAGCAGCGAACCGGCACAGGCAATGTGATACTGCGGCGCATTCTCGCAGAAATATTTCATGGAGTTGATGACCTTCGGGCAGTCCTGTACTTCGTCAAAAATGATGAGTGTTTTTTCCGGTGTGATCTTCTGTCCGCTGGCCAGCATCAGGTTTTGCAGAAGCCGGTCAACGTCCTTGGTCGTTTCAAAGAACTGCTTATACTCCTCGTGTTCATCGAAGTTAAAGTAGGCTGTATTATCATAATAACGTCTGCCGAATTCCTTGAGAATCCACGTTTTGCCCACCTGCCGCACTCCTTTGAGGATCAGCGGCTTGCGGTAAGGCGAGTTTTTCCATTCCAGCAGTCGTTTCAGGATCAGTCGCTCCATAGAATCCCTCCGTCACACTTTTCTTGGAGATTTCGCGTTTGATTTCACACTATTATTATACGTTCCTCGGACCAAAATAGCAATGGTATCACAAAAATTTTGGTTTTTATGATAACGGAATCACATTTTTATTGATTCTATTCCGTTCTTTCACTCTATCGGGGTGAATTTTCACTGCACAAGGTGAATTTTCATGTTTGCCAAGCAGCAATCTCACATTATTATAGCATGTTTTGATCTTTCGCATCACACTTTTATGTTTCCGCCCTCCCGAATTCTTGCATTTTTGCAAGAATTCGGGAGGGCTTTTTTGTTTTCTTGCACATCCGCCTGATTTTTCAGGTCTAAGACTTTTTCACCGTATATTCAGTTGACAAAGAAATTTGTCAGAAAAATCGAGAGGAGAAATGCCTATGACAATTTTTGAAGCCGTCAAATCCATGGTCACGCTGAGGATGGCGGCGGAGCACTACGGTATGACCGTCGCACGAAACGGAATGGTCTGCTGTCCATTCCACAATGACCGACACCCCAGCATGAAGCTAAATGAGGATTACTTCTATTGCTTCGGCTGCGGTGCCAAGGGGGATGCGATTGAATTCACATCCAAGCTGTTCGGGATTACAGCGATGGAGGCGGCGCAGAAACTGAGGGCAGACTTCGGTGTTCAAGGGGACAAGCCGTCCATCCTCACCAAGCTGAACTTGTACAGGACGCAGGCAGACAACGAGCGTCTTTGTTTCCGCGTTCTACGGGAGTATCTGCAAATCCTGCAGGATTGGAAGGTGCGCTTTTCGCCTCAGACACCGGAGGATGATCCGGATGACCGCTTTGTGGAAGCTTGCCATAACCATAGTCCATAATCTGACCTCCAATCTATCGAATGGATAAATTGTAAGCCAGCCACCAAGAATTACGGATTAACTCATTTGAGATAATTATAACTCAAAAGGGTTAATCTTTTCAAGCGCTTTTCGATATGCTCTTTTGTAAAGGGGGCATACGCATGAACATCGGAGAAGCCGTTCGGACGCGGATTATTGAGCTATGTAGGCAGCGGGATATTTCAATCAATAAGCTGTGCAGCTTAAGCGGCGTCACACAATCAACTGTCAATAATATCGTCGAGTCCATCCCAGAATTTGTGTAAACCTCCATGATGGTGTAGAATAGAAGCACC
>ENA-UOJG01003588-UOJG01003588.1-human-gut-metagenome-genome-assembly--contig:-C47-NODE-3588-length-10787-cov-4.305442_pt1 | contig 10787 bp, 10 predicted proteins | sample MGYA00242340_ERZ723887 | MGnify/ENA metagenome assembly ERZ723887 | reverse complement strand
TATAAAAAATAGAGGCTGCTATTCAGCAGGTACTGTTTTGTGAAACATATAACTGTGAAGGTACTGAACAGTTACAAAATGGACATATCGCCTATGTGCGGTATTAGTATACAGGAAAGAAGATGCCAGGGAAAATTTTCTCAAGGCATCTTTTTCATTTATACGGCAGCGGACATAAAGATACCTGGTAGTGCCCTTGCTGCAAAAATGGTATTGCAGCAAGGAAATTTTATACGGAATGGTAAAGTATAAGGTAAAAACTATCAAAAAAGATGAAAAAAATTTGTAAAAAATATTGACAAAAGGAATACTGAGGTGTATCTTAAGAACATAGATGTTAGCACTCCTAAATAATGAGTGCTAACAAAAGGAATTCGAAGAAGCCAGACGGAAATCAGAATCAGGTTTGACCGTCTGCTTTTTAGGAAGGAGCAGATATTTCATGGATGAAGTATTAGATGAGCGCAAACGGAAAATACTGAAAGCAATCATCAAAACTTATATGGAAACAGGTGAGCCTGTAGGTTCCAGAACTATTTCCAAATATCCGGATCTGAATGTCAGCTCTGCTACCATCCGAAATGAGATGTCCGACCTGACGGATATGGGCTACATCGTACAGCCCCACACCTCAGCCGGAAGAATTCCATCAGATAAAGGCTATCGCCTTTATGTAGATGAGCTTACCAGGGAGAAGGAAGCCGAGATTGCAGAAATCCGTGATCTGATGATTGAGAAGTCAGATAAGATGGATAAGGTGCTCAGGCAGGTGGCGAAGGTCCTTGCCACGAATACCAATTATGCGGCTATGGTTGCGGTTCCCCAGTATAAGGGAAGCACCCTGAAGTTCATTCAGCTTTCACGAGTCAATGAGCGGCAGCTGATTGCCGTAGTTGTATGTGAGGGTAATGTCATTCGGAACCAGATCATCAATATTGATGAGGAGATGGATGACCAGACGATCCTGAAGTTGAATCTTCTTCTTAACACGAACCTGAACGGCGTACCCATCCAGGACATTAATCTGGGCATGATCGCCAGATTGAAAGAACAGGCGGGTAGCCACAGCGGTGTGGTTGCAGATGTGCTGGACGCAGTTGCAGCTACAATTCACGTGGACGAAGAAGATATGAAAGTATATACATCGGGAGCAACCAACATATTTAAGTATCCAGAGCTTGCAGATACATCCAGAGCCAGTGAGCTGATTTCCACTTTCGAGGATAAGCAGGAACTTGCGGATATGGTCCGTGAGGAAATGGGAGACCCGGAGAACACAGGAGTTCAGATATACATCGGGGATGAAGTTCCGGTACGTACCATGAAAGACTGCAGTGTGGTCACAGCTACTTATGAGCTGGGAGATGGAATGCGTGGAACTATTGGAATCATCGGTCCCAAGCGAATGGATTACGAGAATGTAGTGGACAGCTTAAAAAAATTAAAAGTCCAGCTTGACGAAATGGTAAATAAGAAAACCTAGAAAGGCGGTTGAAAGCGTGTCAGAAGAAATGAATAAAGAAGCCGAAGTACAGGAAGAAGCAGTTGACATTCCGGTAACAGACGGAAGCGAAGAAGAGGCAGCAGATACAGCCCAGACAGCAGAAGAGGAGACTTCCGAAGAACCAGCACAGACAGAAGAAACTGAGCAGTCAGATCAGGAAGCCGAATCTCAGAAGGAACCGGAAACCAAGACAAAAACTTCTTTCTTTGGCAAGAAGAAAAAAGAGAAAGATAAATTCGAACAGCAGGTCGAGGAACTTACAGACAGACTGAAGCGCAGCATGGCTGAATTTGATAACTACCGTAAAAGAACGGAGAAAGAGAAATCCAGCATGTACATCATCGGCGCCAGGGACATCGTTGAAAAAATGCTTCCGATCGTGGATAACTTCGAAAGAGGTCTTGCACAGGCACCGGAGGATGATCCATTTGCAGAAGGCATGAAGATGATCTACAAGCAGATGATGACAGCTTTTGATGAGATGGGTGTGAAGCCAATCGAAGCTGTAGGTAAGGAATTTGACCCGAATCTGCATAATGCAGTGATGCATGTGGAGGACGAATCCGTTGGCGAGAACATCGTCGTAGAGGAATTCCAGAAGGGATATACTTACAAGGATTTCGTTGTAAGACACAGTATGGTGAAAGTTGCTAATTAACAAAAAGCAGCTTGGAGAATCAAACTTCATCGACATTTTCTAAAAACAAAGTATAAATGTTACTGTTCGTGTAATGGACAGCAACCATGAATTTTTAAACAGGAGGAAAATTATCATGGGAAAAATCATTGGTATTGACTTAGGTACAACAAACAGCTGTGTAGCTGTTATGGAAGGTGGACAGCCAACCGTTATCGCAAATACAGAAGGATCCAGAACAACACCATCTGTTGTAGCATTCACAAAGACAGGTGAGCGTCTGGTAGGTGAGCCTGCAAAACGTCAGGCAGTAACAAACGCAGAGAAAACAATCTCTTCCATCAAGAGAGAGATGGGTACAGATTACCGTGTAACAATTGATGATAAGAAATATTCCCCACAGGAAATTTCCGCTATGATTCTTCAGAAACTGAAAAAAGACGCTGAAGGATACCTTGGAGAGTCTGTTACAGAAGCAGTTATCACTGTTCCGGCATATTTCAATGATGCTCAGCGTCAGGCAACTAAGGATGCTGGTAAGATTGCAGGCCTTGATGTAAAACGTATCATCAACGAGCCTACAGCAGCAGCTCTTGCATATGGTCTTGACAATGAGAAAGAGCAGAAGATCATGGTTTATGATCTTGGTGGTGGTACATTCGATGTTTCCATTATTGAGATTGGTGATGGAGTTATCGAAGTTCTGGCAACAGCTGGTAACAACCGTCTTGGTGGTGATGACTTTGACCAGAGAATTACAGACTATATGCTTTCTGAGTTCAAGAGAACAGAGGGCGTTGACTTAAGCAACGATAAGATGGCTCTTCAGAGACTGAAAGAAGCTGCTGAGAAAGCTAAGAAAGAGCTTTCTTCCGCAACAACAACCAATATCAACCTGCCATTCATCACAGCAACAGCTGAAGGACCAAAGCATTTTGATATGAACCTTACAAGAGCTAAATTTGACGAACTTACACATGATCTTGTTGAGAAAACAGCAGAGCCGGTTCGCCGTGCACTTTCTGATGCAGGTCTTACTGCTTCAGATCTTGGACAGGTGCTTCTGGTTGGTGGTTCCACACGTATCCCGGCTGTACAGGATAAAGTAAGACAGTTAACTGGCAAAGAGCCAAGTAAGGCCCTGAACCCGGATGAGTGTGTTGCACTTGGTGCATCTATCCAGGGTGGTAAGCTTTCCGGTGAGGCTGGTGCAGGTGACATCCTTCTTCTTGATGTTACTCCACTTTCCCTGTCCATCGAGACAATGGGTGGTATTGCAACACGTCTGATCGAGAGAAATACAACAATCCCGACCAAGAAGAGCCAGATTTTCTCCACAGCAGCTGATAATCAGACCGCTGTAGATATCAATGTATTACAGGGTGAGCGACAGTTCGCGAAAGACAACAAGTCCCTTGGACAGTTCCGTCTGGATGGAATCCCGCCAGCACGTCGTGGTGTTCCGCAGATTGAGGTTACATTCGATATCGATGCCAACGGTATTGTAAATGTATCTGCTAAGGATCTTGGAACAGGTAAAGAGCAGCACATTACAATCACAGCTGGTTCTAACATGTCCGAGTCTGATATTGACAAGGCTGTTAAAGAAGCTGCTGAGTTCGAAGCTCAGGATAAGAAACGTAAAGAGGCAATTGATACAAAGAACAATGCAGACTCCATGGTATTCCAGGTTGAGAATGCACTGAAAGAAGCAGGCGATAAACTGGATGCAAATGACAAAGCTTCCGTAGAGGCTGACTTAAATGCATTAAAAGATATCCTCGCTAAATATGCAAATACAGATGAGATCGGAGATGCTCAGGTCGCTGAGATCAAAGCTGCTCAGGAGAAGATGATGGAAAGTGCTCAGAAGCTTTTCGCAAAGATGTATGAAGCACAGAACCCACAGGGCGGTGCTGGTCAGGCAGGTCCGGGACCGGACATGGGAGGAGCTTCCCAGGGCGGTAACGAGGCAGGCTACGGCGATGATGTTGTAGATGCTGACTACAAAGAGGTTTAATTGAATAATAAGTTCCAATATTTCGGAACATGAAACTACAGCCCGGTCATGATTCATGACCGGGCAGTGGTGGTGAAAGACATATTACAGGAAATGCGCCGCTGGCGTCTTCCATAAGATAACCAAATACAAAAAGTTAGGAAAAGAAAGAAATCATGGCTGATAAAAGAGATTACTATGAAGTCTTAGGCGTTGATAAGAGCGCCGATGACGCTACATTAAAAAAAGCATATCGTCAGCTTGCCAAGAAGTATCATCCCGATGTAAATCCGGGAGATAAGGAAGCTGAAGCGAAATTCAAAGAGGCAACAGAGGCTTATAGCGTCTTAAGTGACCCGGACAAGAGAAGACAGTATGATCAGTTTGGTCATGCCGCTTTTGAAAACGGAGGCGGTGGCGGAGCAGGCGGTTTCGGCGGCTTTGATTTCTCCGGCGCAGACATGGGTGATATTTTCGGAGATATTTTCGGAGATCTGTTTGGAGGTGCCTGAAGCCGCAGACGTGCCAATAATGGACCTATGAAGGGGGCAAACCTGCGTGCACGCGTGAACATCACCTTTGAGGATGCTGTATTTGGCTGTGAGAAAGAACTTGAGATTACTCTGAAAGATGAATGTACTTCCTGTCACGGTTCCGGCGCTAAGGCTGGTACCTCACCGGTTACCTGTCCGAAATGTAATGGTGAGGGACAGATCGTTTACACCCAGCAGTCCATGTTTGGCATGGTTCGTAACGTTCAAGTGTGTCCGGATTGTCATGGTACAGGTAAGATCATCAAAGATAAATGCCCGGATTGCCGTGGTACTGGATACATTTCCAATCGCAAGAAAATTAAGGTATCTATTCCGGCTGGTATTGATAATGGTCAGAGTATCCGTATCCGTGATAAAGGTGAGCCTGGCACAAATGGAGGTCCGAGAGGCGATCTGCTGGTAGAAGTAAATGTAGCACGCCATCCGATTTTCCAGAGACAGGATATGAATATTTACTCTACTGCACCGATTACTTATGCACAGGCAGCGCTTGGCGGCGAAGTCAAACTGAATACAGTAGATGGAGAAGTTCTCTATGAAGTGAAACCAGGAACTCAGACAGATACCAGAATCCGTCTGAAGGGCAAAGGTGTTCCGTCCCTTCGAAACAAGAATGTCCGCGGTGATCATTACGTAACTCTGGTTGTTCAGGTACCAACCAATCTGAATGAGGACGCGAAAGAAGCTCTCCGCAAATTTGACGAGGCATGTGGCAATCGTCCTGCAGGCAGTGTCGGCGATAGCACAGAAAAGTCCGAAAAGAAGAAAAAAAGCTTCATGGACAAATTAAAAGAGACCTTTGAAGAGTAAAAAATCAGTTTTTCCATAAAAGAATAAAGAAAAGGGGAGATATCCTCTTTTCTTTTTTTGTTACTTATTGTATATTAAAGGGTAGCCGCAACGTTACTGTCCGTGCTGCTGGTCAGGAAGTGAGCAGTAACATCGCAAGAGTCCGGAAAGGAGTTTTGCCTTGAAAACAAAGAAAAGAGATTTGTTAAACCGATATATTCCCCTGTGGTCTATTGCACCTCTTGTGACCATCATGGCAGTGAATTGTCTGATTTACTGGGGAAGCAGTGCACTTACAGCTGGCAGGTATCACTATGATTTTACGATGGCATTTGACAGGGAAGTTCCTTTACTGCCTGTATTTGTGTGGTTTTATATTCTGGCATTTCCATTCTGGGCGGTGGGGTATTTGCTGGCGGCAAGGCGTGGTAAGGATATGTTTTACCGGTTTGTTGCCACAGATCTGACCATACATTTTATTTGCTTTATCTGCTTTATTTTAATACCGACCACCAATATAAGACCGGAGATCCCAGGAAATACCCTTTCGGAAAAGCTTCTCGCTCTGGTATATTCCCTGGATGGCGGGAACAGTCCTTCTAATTTGTTTCCCTCTATCCACTGCTATGTGAGCTGGATGTGTTGGAAAGGTGTGGAAGGCTCAGAGAAGGTGCCGAAATGGTATCAGAGATTTTCTCTGGTATTTGCAATTCTGATCATTATCTCTACCCAGGTGCTGAAGCAACACTACATTGTGGATGCAGTAGCGGCGTTGCTTCTGGTGGAGTTTTTCTGGAGATTTTATCAGAAAGGGCAGCGGCATAAGTGGGTTGTGCATATTTTTGCCAATGAAAAGAAGTAACATGGACATAAAAAGTCAGTAATTGGTCAGGTGAATTGAAAAATCAGAATAAAGTAACAGATAACAACCGTTTCGAAAGATGTTAAAAAATACCATATTGTGATTATGAAGAAACAGCTTTCAATAAAAAGATTGGAGAAATAGTATGAAGTGGAATCGCTTTACCATCAAAACAAAAACAGAAGCAGAAGACGTTATCATCTCTGCCCTTGCAGATGTTGGAGTTGAGGGCGTAGAGATTCAGGACAAACAGCCTCTTACCGAGACAGATAAAGAGCAGATGTTTGTGGATATTATGCCGGAAGGTCCAGCAGATGATGGAATCGCCTATCTGAATTTTTATCTGGAAGAGGACACAGAAACTGCGCCTGTTCTCGAGAGAGTACGTGCTGTCCTTGAAGAAGTACGCGGATACATGGATATCGGCGAAGGCACCATCACAGAATCCCAGACAGAGGACAAAGACTGGATCAATAACTGGAAGGAATATTTCCATCAGTTCTATGTAGATGACATTCTTATTGTTCCATCCTGGGAAGAAGTGAAGGAAGAAGATAAAGATAAGATGATCCTTCACATTGATCCAGGTACAGCTTTTGGAACTGGTATGCACGAGACAACCCAGCTGGTAATTCGTCAGCTGAAGAAATTTGTGACAAAAGACACCCAGATGCTGGATGTTGGAACCGGAAGCGGTATTCTTGGAATTGTAGCTTTGAAGCTGGGCGCTGCTCATGTTGTGGGAACTGACCTTGATCCCTGTGCAATTCCGGCAGTGGCAGACAATAAAGAGGCTAACGATATTAAGGATGAGACTTTTGACATGCTCATTGGAAACATCATTGATGATAAAGAAGTTCAGGACACGGTTGGATATGAGAAATATGACATTGTAACGGCTAATATCCTGGCAGATGTACTGGTGCCTCTCACACCGGTTATCGTAAATCAGATGAAAAAGGGTGCTTACTATATCACCTCTGGAATCCTGGATGTGAAAGAAGAAGTAGTGGTAAAGGCAGTGAAAGACGCCGGGCTTCAGCTGGTTGAGGTAACCCATCAGGGAGAATGGGTATCTGTCACAGCCAGAAAGGAATAATTATGCAGCGCTTTTTTGTGGAGCCTTATCAGGTCCTTGAGGAAGAACACAGGATCACCCTTACAGGTCCGGATCTGAACCATATGAAAAATGTTCTTCGCATGCGCATTGGTGAGGACGTGTGGATCAGCGATGGCAGTGAGAAGGAATATCACTGTACCATAGAAGAATTTCAGGAGGACAGCGCAGTTCTTCATATCCTTTATGCCCAGGAAGCCCAGTATGAGCTCCCAAGCCGGATATATTTGTTCCAGGGACTTCCTAAAGGGGATAAAATGGAACTGATCATTCAGAAGGCTGTGGAGCTTGGCGCTTACGCTGTTGTTCCAGTTGAAACAAGGAGATGTGTGGTGAAGCTGGACGCAAAGAAAGCGCAGAAGAAGGTTACCAGATGGCAGCAGATTTCCGAGAGCGCAGCTAAGCAGTCTAAGCGTATGCTAATCCCGGAAGTGAAAAATGTAATGAACTGGAAAGAAGCACTTGCCTTTGCAAAAGGACTGGATGTGGTTCTGATTCCTTATGAGCTTGTCCAAGGTATGAAAGAGACCCGGGAAATCCTGGCGGCAATTCAGCCTGGACAATCTGTGGGGATTTTTATTGGCCCGGAAGGCGGTTTTGAGGAGGAAGAAGTGAGAGATGCCATGGAAGCCGGTGGGAAACCGGTGACCCTGGGAAAAAGAATCCTGCGCACAGAGACAGCAGGTATGACCATGCTGTCTATTCTGATGTATACGCTTGAGTCTGTTTAAAAATATTTTAGCAATCTGCAAGATGTGCCAGAGCCTGTTTGAAAAATCATTTCAGCAATCTGCACGCCCCACTTTGTGGTATATTTCACCCGAATTCGGCTGCCGCAGCTCGCTGCTGCGCCCTTATCCGGGTAAAGGCTTCCGCAAATTGTGACGCACATCTTGCAGAAAGCCTTTTTTTAACATGCTCTGGAAAAAAAGAGGAAAAGTAAGAAATGGAAGCATATTTTGATAACTCTGCTACCACAAGATGTTATCCTAAGGTGGCAGAGATTGTAGTAAAAACAATGACAGAGGATTTTGGAAATCCTTCTGCCATGCATTTAAAAGGTGTGGAAGCGGAAAAGTATGTCCGTGAAGCTGCACAGATACTTGCCAAAATTCTCAAGGTAAATGAAAAAGAAATCATTTTCACCTCTGGCGGAACAGAGTCAAATAATCTGGCCTTGTTTGGCGGAGCGGATGCAAATAAAAGAAGCGGAAACCATATTATCACCACTTCAGTGGAGCATGCAGCTGTAGGACAGCCTGCAGAGCGCCTGGAACAGATGGGATATGAGGTGACGATAGTTCCTGTAGATCACAGGGGTGTGGTTCAGCTGGAGGCGTTAGAGAAAGCTTTGCGCCCGGATACGATTCTGGTATCTACTATGTATGTAAACAATGAGGTTGGTGCTGTGATGCCAGTGGAAGAGATTGCAAAACTGGTTCATGAGAAAAGCCCGAAGGCTCTGTATCATGTAGATGCGATCCAGGCATTTGGAAAATACCGTATTTATCCCAAAAAGGCAGGAATTGATATGCTCTCTGTGAGCAGCCATAAGATTCACGGGCCTAAAGGTGTAGGATTTTTATATATCAATGAGAAAGCCAGGATTCAGCCTCAGATCTTAGGCGGCGGCCAGCAGGCCGGTATGCGGTCCGGTACAGATAATGTACCTGGAATTGCAGGACTGGGTGTTGCTGCAAAGATGGTCTACACGGATTTTGATGAGAAAATTGAGCATATGTATCAGCTGAAGGAACGCCTTGCAGAAGGTTTTTTGAAACTTCCTGATGTTCGTCTCAACGGAATGGAGATAAGAGAAGGTGCACCTCAGATCTTAAGCGCCAGCTTTCTGGGCGTGAGAAGCGAAGTGCTGCTTCATACTCTGGAAGAAAAAGGTATTTATGTTTCAGCCGGAAGCGCCTGCTCCAGCCACAAAAGAAAAGCTGCCGGAACCTTAAGTGCAATGGGAATGGAAGCAGCCCAAAGAGAAAGTACGCTGAGATTCAGTTTTTCAGAGGAAAATACATTTGAAGAAGTGGATTATGTATTGGAAGTGATCGGGCAGGTACTGCCTATGCTTCGGAGATATTCCAGACACTGAAGCAGCGAGGAAAAGAAGAATGAAACGCAGCGCCGGAGAAAGTCCGGCAGCCGCATAACATAAAGAAACAGGAGGAAATTAAATGATATTTCACGCATTTTTAATAAAATACGCAGAAATAGCCATCAAGGGTAAAAATCGATATCTGTTTGAAGATGCCCTTGTGAAGCAGATGAATATTGCTCTTTCTAAGATAGAGGGCGATTACCGTGTTGTGAAGGAGCAGGGCCGTGTTTATGTATTCTGCCCAGAGGAATACGATTTTGAGGAGGCTGTAGCTGCATTAAAAACAGTATTCGGTATTGTTTACATCTGTCCGGTTGTGATTTACGAGGACAAAGGATTTGAGCAGATGCGCGCTGACGTTGTGGAGTACATGAAGAATGTACATCCGGATTATCACGGCACCTTCAAGGTATATACAAGACGTGCAAAGAAGTCCTATCCGGTAAATTCCATGGAAGTAAGTGCAAGAATCGGTGAAAGCATTCTGGATGCTTTTCCGGAGGCGAAGGTGGATGTACATCAGCCTGAACTTACTGTTTCTGTTGAGATCCGTGAGAAAATTTATGTATATTCCAAGAGCATTAAGGGACCTGGCGGAATGCCGGTTGGAACCAATGGAAAGGCAATGCTGCTTCTTTCCGGCGGAATTGACAGCCCGGTGGCAGGATATATGATCGCAAAGCGAGGCGTTAAGATTGAAGCTGTTTATTTCCATGCTCCGCCGTATACCAGCGAGCGTGCAAAACAGAAGGTTGTGGACCTGGCGAAGCTGGTGGCAAAATACAGTGGACCGATCAAGCTTCATGTAGTAAATTTCACAGACATTCAGCTGTACATTTACGATCAGTGTCCACATGATGAGCTTACTATCATTATGCGTCGTTATATGATGAGAATTGCAGAGCATTTTGCAAAGAAGGATAACTGTCTTGGACTTATTACCGGTGAAAGCATTGGACAGGTTGCAAGCCAGACCCTGCAGAGTCTTGCAGCAACGAATGAAGTGTGTACATTACCGGTATATCGTCCGGTGATTGGGTTTGATAAACAGGAAATTGTAGAGCGTTCCTGGGAGATTGGAACTTATGACACTTCTGTTCTTCCATATGAAGATTGCTGTACTATTTTCGTCGCAAAGCATCCGGTTACAAAGCCGAATCTGAATGTGATCCGCAAGTCAGAGGAGAAGCTGGCTGAGAAAATTGATGAACTGATGGA
>ENA-UOJG01003581-UOJG01003581.1-human-gut-metagenome-genome-assembly--contig:-C47-NODE-3581-length-10802-cov-23.199125_pt1 | contig 10802 bp, 10 predicted proteins | sample MGYA00242340_ERZ723887 | MGnify/ENA metagenome assembly ERZ723887 | reverse complement strand
GAAGCGAAGGTTGCCGCGCGTTCCGAGGGAGCCGCGCCGGAAGCGCAGGCTGCCGAGCGGGCGGGCTCGTGGATGGTGTGCTCGAAGAGGTTTTCGCCGGGGACAAGCGTTTCGCGAACAATCGTCTCCGTGCGCTCGCCGCCGATTTCCAGCACGTAGCGCAGGTCGCACGCGCCCGCGGCTGCCGCGCGCACGGCGGTGCGCGCCGTCCACGGCGCGTCGTCGGGAACGTTCAGCGAAAGCGAGGTGATCGCCGCGCTTCCGACCGTTCGCAGCAGGCAGCTGCCGTCAAGGCCGACGCGCGGCCAAAGGGGTGCGGCGGCGGGCACGGCGAACGCGATCGTCAGCGTGGCTCCCGGCTCGCCCGCGGGCAGCGCGATTTCGGCTTCCGTGTCGTCGCCGCGCGCCAGCTCGCGCCCGTCTAACAGAGCCGTCCATTCGCCGCGCAGCCCGAACAGGCTCAGATACGCCCGCCCGTCCGCCGGGAAGCCGCCCTCGGGCGAAAGGGAATAGCGCCACTCGCGGCGGTAGATCCATTCGTTTTTCAGAAGGTCGGCGGCGCTCTCGCCGTCCGTTAAAATTCCCGCGCCGCGCAGCGCGTCGCCCACGCACGCGGGCGCGTCCAGACGCACGGGGGTCAGGATTCCGTCGGTCAGATACCAGCTTCCGTTCAGACGCTTCAGCAAGGCGCTCCCTCCCCCTTGCGGGCGTGCGCGGCCAGCAGAAGCGCCGCAATGGTCTTCGCGTCCTCAAAGCCGCCGGTCAGCGCCGTGCGCACGGCCTCGTTAAGCGGCATGCGCACGAGGTCGAGAAATTCGTCGTCGTCAAAATCGGTTTCGCCGCGGGTCAGCCCCTCGGCCAGATACAGGGAGATGGTCTCCGTGCAGAAGCCGGGCGTGGTGGCCAGATCGACCAGATGCGTCCATTTTTTCGCGGTGAAACCCGTTTCCTCGTGCAGCTCGCGCTTCGCGGCCACAAGGTGATCCTCGCCCGCGGAATCCAGCTTGCCCGCGGGCACCTCCGTCAGCACGCGCTGAAGCGGCGTGCGGAACTGCCGCACCAGATAGACATAGCCCTCGTCGTCCACCGGCACAATCGCCGACGCGCCCTTGTGAATCGCCACCTCGCGCATCGCCGGCTTGCCGTTGGGCAGCGTAACATCCCATTTTTCCAGATTGATCACGTGCCCGTTGTAAATCGACGTGCGCGCGTCCAGTCTCTCTCTCAGTTTCTCGTCCTGCATAGCCATTCCTGCCTTGCGTAAAAAATCCCTGTGTAACCAATTCGCCCCGCCGCCGCAAATTCCTGCCGACTTTGGAAGGAAAAACCGGATTTGACAGCCCGCCGCGCGAAAGCGTATAATAAAAACCACGTTCATCAAACAAAGGAGGAAATCCATGAAAAAAACCTTCGCGCTGTTCCTCGCGCTGCTGCTTACCCTCGGCCTGTGCGCCGCCGAAGCGCCCGCGGAAGAGAGCTGGCAGGTGGGCAGCTTCGTTTCCTTCGGCCGCTACGCCCAGAACGCCGACGGTGAGGAAACGCCCCTTGAGTGGCTCGTGCTGGAAAACGACGGCCGCGCGGCGCTTCTGATCAGCCGGTACGTGCTGGAATATCGGTCGTTTCACGATCAGTTCCAGAGCGTCACGTGGGAAAAATCCTCGCTTCGCAGATGGCTGAACGGCGATTTCCTGAATCAGGCGTTCACGGCGGACGAGCAGGCGCGGATTTTCCTGGTCGATGTCATCGCGGAGAAAAACCCGCAGTACAGCACGAATCCCGGCGCGAACACGAAGGATACGGTGTTCCTTCCGAGCCTTTCCGACATGAAAGACTTCTTCCACGGCGACCGTTCCCGCATGGCGGCCGCGACGGTGCGCGCGCTGGGTCAGGCGCCGCTGAAAAACGACTTCGACAAGGTGGACGGCCAGCCGACCGGCTCGTGGTGGCTCCGCGCGCCCGGCAACGGCGGCCGCAGCGCCGCGTTCGTCGACACGGACGGCGCCATCGAGCGGCACGGCGCGTATGTCGACACGAAAAACGGCGTTCGCCCCTGCGTGTGGGTGCGGCTTCCCGAAGCCGCGGAGATATACCGAATCGGCGAGAGCGTCACCTTCGGCCGCTATCCGCAGACGGAATCCGGCGACGACGATACGCCCATCGAATGGACGGTGGTGAATCTCGATGGGGACACGGCGCTTCTGATCAGCCGGCATGTGCTGGACTGCCAGCCGTATCACGCCGAGTATGTGCACACGCCGTGGGCGTCGAGCTCGCTTCGCCAGTGGCTGAACGCGGACTTCGCGAACCGGGCGTTTACGTCGGAGGAGAAAACGCGCATCGTTCCGGCGCAGGTGAAAGTGGATTTCGCGCCATGGGGCGCGCCGGATTCGGGCAGCGATACCGTCGACGACGTGTTCCTTCTGAGCGTGGCAGAGGCGGAGCAAATCTTTCTGACCGACGAAATTCGCGTTTGCGCGCCCACGGCCTACGCCATCCGGCAGGGCGTTTACACGGAACCGGCCGACACGGAAACCGGCCTGTCCTGCTGGTGGTGGCTTCGCTCCTTTGGCAGCCTGCGCCGCTATGCCGCGGAGATTGCCAGCGACGGAAGCGTTGAGCGAGGCGGAGAATGCGTGAACTACGACCGCGTCGGCGTGCGTCCGTGCGTGTGGGTGCGGATTCCCTGACGCCGCGCACAGGCTTCCATAGAAACCGCGTTCGCCCCGCGGGCAGAGCGACCTGCCGGCGGGGCGAGCTTTCTTATTAATATAGCTGAATCACGTTCCAGCTCGCCCTGCCAAGGCGGATTTCGCCGGTGAACGGCGCTTCGGGGTGTTGGGTGGGCGCGACGGTGTTCGGCGCGAGCTCGGTGTTCACGGCGTTTACGTCGTCGTGATGCAGGGTCGTCTGCTTCATCCGGGTGAAGCTTTTGAACGCGCGCAGGTCGACGGACAGGCACGCGTCCTCGGTCAGGTCGCGGTTCACGGCGAAGATGGTCACGCCGCCGTTTTCGTCCACCGTCGCGGCCGCGTCCACCATGGGCACGTCGGTATAGTGGCGGGTGTCGCGCCTTTCGCACTCGATGCGCGGCGTCAGCGATTCGCCGCGGCCCAGCGCGGAGGCGTGCATCATGGGATAGAAGATCGTCTGCGCCCACGCGCCGCCGCCGTTTCGCGTCATGATCGGCGCGATCACGTTCACCAGCTGCGCCATGCAGGCGATTTTCACGCGGTCGGCGTTGCGCAGGAAGGTGATCAGCATCAGACCCACCAGCAGCGCGTCCTCAAAGTTGTATACGTCCTCAAGCAGCGGCAGCGCGCGCCCCCACTTGTCGCGCTTTTTCAGCTCCTTGTCCTGCTTGTGCGAATGATACCACACGTTCCACTCGTCAAAGCTCAGATTCACGCGCTTTTTGGCGTGCTTCTTGCCCTTCACCGCGTCGCAGATGCTGACCACGGTCTTGATGAACTCGTCCAGATCCATCGTGGAGGCGAGGAAGTCCTCGGTGTTGCCGTCGGGATTCCCATAGTAGCGGTGCAGCGACACGTAGTCCACGTGGTCGTAGCACTCGCTCAGCACCCTGTATTCCCAGTCGCCGAACGTGGGCATGCGGGAGGAGGACGAGCCGCACGCCACCAGCTCGATGGACGGGTCGACCCACTTCATCAGCTTCGCGGCCTCGCAGGCGGTGCGGGCGTATTCCTCGGCGGTCTTCGCGCCCATCTGCCACGGGCCGTCCATTTCGTTGCCCAGACAGAACAGCTTCACGCCGAAGGGGTCCCTGCGGCCGTTTTTGATTCGCATGTCGCTGTAGAGACTGCCGGAGGGATGGTTCAGATATTCCACCACGTTGCGCGCGTCGTCCGGGCCGCGGGTGCCCAGATTCACGGCATACATGATTTCGGTATCGGCCTTTTTCGCCCAGTCGGCGAATTCATGAATGCCCACCTCGTTCGTCTCGGTGGTCATCCACGCGAGGTCGAGCCGCTTCGGACGGTTTTCGCGCGGCCCCACGGAATCCTCCCAGCGGAAGCCGGACACAAAATTGCCGCCCGGATAGCGCACCACGGGCACGTTCAGCCGCTTCACCAGCGAGAGCACGTCCTGCCGGAAGCCCTGCTCGTCGGCCTCGGGATGCCCCGGCTCGTAGATGCCGCCGTATACCGCGCGGCCCAGATGCTCGATGAACGAGCCGAACAGGCGCCTGTCCACCGGCCCGACGACGTAATTTCTGTCCAGAATCAGCGAAGCCTTTTTCATGGAACGTTCCTCCGTATGTTTGGATTTTCGCTTCATATATATCATACGCCGCCGCGTTTGTCAATCGCTTTCTTTACAAAACGCGGCTTGCCCCGGCGCGGGAATTATGGTACGATAAAATTCAATTTATAAAGGAAAGGATTTGTTACATTGGTTTCCCGTCTTCGCGCCCTGTTTCGGGGCATTCCCCCGGTGTACCTTCTGATCTCGTTCCTGTCCAGCGCCTTCCTCGCCTTCGGGCTGTACAACGTGCACGCCATTTCCGGCGTGACGGAGGGCGGCGTGCTGGGTCTCACGCTGCTGTTCGATCATCATTTCGGCATTTCCCCCTCGGTGAGCGGCTTCCTCATGAACGTTTTGTGCTACGCGATGGGCTTTCGCCTGCTGGGGCGCACGTTTCTGATCTATTCCGCCGTCTCGACGGTGGGCTTTTCGCTGAGCTACCGCGTGTACGAATGCTTCCCGCCGCTGTGGCCGCAGATTGCGAATCTGCCGCTTGCGGCGGCGTTTGCGGGCGCGCTGTTCGTGGGCGTCGGCGCGGGGCTGTGCGTGCGGCTGGGCGGCGCGCCCGGCGGCGACGACGCGCTGGCAATGAGCCTTTCGCACGTCACGCGCCAGCCGATCGAGCGCATTTATCTTTTGAGCGACCTGATCGTGCTGCTTCTGTCGCTCACGTATATTCCGCTTCGGCGCATCGCGTGGTCGCTGCTCACGGTGACCCTGTCCGGCCAGCTGATCGGCGTGATTCAGCGCCTGCCGCTGCCGGAAAAAATCTTTGGAAAGAGGATTGTAAAACATGGCTAAAAAGCTTCTGGCCTGCGCGCTGGCGCTCGCCCTGCTCTTCTCCGCGTGCGCGGAGCGCATCTTCGAGCCCACGGACGCGGTGGACGGCAAGAAGCGCGCGCTGGAGGTGTTTTTAGAATGCGGCTTCTCCGCCGAGTACGGCGACAGCACCGGCTGCCTTCAGCGCTGGGAAGCGCCCATCGTCATCTGCGTGTACGGCGAGCCGACGGACGAGGACTGGGAGCAGTTGGAGGGCTTCCTGATGGAGCTGTCCTTCCGCGTGCCGACGCTGCCGCCCATCCGCCTGACGGACGACGAAAACGAAGCCAACGTCGAAATGTTCTTCCTGACGGACGAGGAGCTTCCGTCGGTCATGCCGGAATTCATTCCGGGCAACCGCGGCTTCGTGTACTGCTACAGCGAGGGCAGCGTGTTCTACACGGCGCGGATCGCCATTGAAACCGGCTCCACGTCGCAGGCCGAGCGCAGCCACATCATCCGCGAGGAGCTGGTGAACGGCCTTGGGCTTCTGAACGACCACCTGCTGTATTCCGACAGCGTGATCTACCAGAACTACAACAACAACATGCCCACCGAAATGGACTGGCTGATGCTCAACATGGTGTATTCGCCGCTTCTGTGGCCGGGCGTGGCGCGCGCGCAGGCCGAAGAGATCCTGCTGGCGGAGATTCTGCGCTGACGGAGGAAACGGAGCATGCTCACGCTGATTAAAATGGAAGAAAAATACCGCCCGCTGCTTAATGAAATGATGGATGAATGGACGGCGGCGGGCGAAACGATCATTCCCTACGCGATTCGCAAGTGCGATTATCACGACTTCGCGCGCTATCTGGACAGCCTTGAGGTGCGCGAGGACAGCACGGGACGGCTGGTACCGGATTCCACGTTCTTCTGTCTGGACACCGATCGGCAGAAGCTCGTCGGCGCGGTGAACATCCGCCACCGGCTGAACGAGGGTCTGCTGGCGACGGGCGGGCATATCGGCGACGGCGTTCGCCCCAGCGAGCGCGGCAAGGGGTACGGCACACAGATGATCGCGCTGGCGCTGGACGAATGCCGGAAAATGGGCATTGACCGCGTGCTGATGTGCTGCGACGAAACGAACCGCGCCTCCGCCCGCACCATCGAGAAAAACGGCGGCGTGCTGGAAAACACCCTCGCCGGGCCGGACGGAAACGTGGTTCGGCACTATTGGATTGAACTGGGGGCGGAAGGTTGAGCAATACGTAATGGCCTACTCCGCGGAGCAGGATCGCATCCGCGCGCTGCTGCCCGCGGGCGCGTCCTCGCTGCGCCCCGTGCTGCGCATCAACGCGGAAATCTGGGACGACGCGCACGGCTGCGTGGAATTCAAAACGGCGGTGGAGAAAAACGGGCTTCGCGGCTGGCTGAACATCGCCCGCTGGACGGACGTTCCCTTCGAGCGCCGCGGCCGGACGACCGTGTTCCGCACGGAATTTCTGGAAATTTCCTTCACCGGCATGGGTGTCGAGGGCGGCTGCCCGGCGGAAAAGGACAACGCGGGCTGCTGGTTTTCCGGCGCGGCCGAAACGCTGCGCCCGCCGGAGACGATTGCGGCGCGCAAGGAATTCTGCGGCTGCCAGTTTCAATGGCGCTTCACCGGCGCGGACGCGCACGGCGCAAGCCTTGGCAAGACCCTTCCGGCCGTTCCGGAGGACGTGAAAACCGTCTATCCAAAGCAGCCCCTCACCGCGCCGAACGCGGCGGCCATCCCATGCGCGCAGGTGCTGGGAACCTGCCGGGTAACCTTTGAAAGACAGATGTGAATTACTGTCAGTCATGTTCATGCACGTGTGATTCATATCCGGCATATAAAAAGATAAAATTGAATATTTCGCGCGACACATATTGCATTTTGGCGTTTCCCGGCGTATAATGGATCACAAAAACGTTCAAAGGGGGAGCGGCGGGTATGAGTCGCGTTTATAATTTTGCCGCGGGGCCGGCGATGATGCCGGAGGAAGCGCTGGAGCGCGCGGCGGCGGAGATGCTTTCCTATAAGGGCACGGGCATGTCGGTGATGGAGATGAGCCACCGCTCGTCCGCGTATCAGGAAATTTTCGACCACACGGTAAATCTTCTGCGCGAGCTGATGGAGATTCCGGACGAATACGAGGTGCTGCTGCTTCAGGGCGGCGCGACGGGGCAGTTCGCCGCCGTGCCGATGAACCTTCTGAAAACCGGTGCGGACTACGTGGACAGCGGCAACTTCGCCCACGGCGCGTTCGTCGAGGCGCAGAAGTACGGAAACGCATGCGTGATCGCGTCTTCCCGCGAGGAAAGCTACGCCCGCGTGCCGGACGTGGACGCGGGCGCGATTGATCCGGATGCGGACTACGTGTACATCACCACCAACAACACCATTTACGGCACGCGCTTTACGCGCCTGCCCGACTGCGGAAAGGTGCCGCTGGTGGCGGATATGTCGTCCAACATCCTGTCCGAGCCGTATGACGTGCGCAATTTCGGCGTGATTTTCGCCGGCGCGCAGAAAAACATCGGCCCGGCGGGGCTGACGGTCGTCGTCGTGCGCAGGGATCTTCTGGGTCATGCCCGCCCCGACACGCCCAAGATTTTCGACTGGGCGAAGCAGGCGCAGGCGGGCAGCATGCTGAACACGCCCGCCACCTACGCCATCTATATGGCCGGGCTGTGCCTTGAATGGCTGAAAAAGGAGGGCGGCGTGCGCGTGATCTGCATGCGCAACCAGGTGAAGGCGAAGCTGCTCTATGATTTTCTGGACGAAAGCCGCCTGTTCCGCGGCACGGCGGCGCGCGAGAGCCGCTCGCTGATGAACGTCACCTTCTGCACGCCCAGCCCTGAAACCGACGCGGCGTTCGTCAAATTCGCCGCCGCGCAGGGTCTTGTGAACCTCAAGGGTCACCGCCTCGTCGGCGGCATGCGCGCCAGCATCTATAACGCCATGCCCGTCGAGGGCGTGACCCGGCTTGTGGAAGCCATGAAGCAATTCGAAGCGGAGGGACTCGCGAAATAACGCCCCCATAGAAGCCTGCGCGGCGTTCGTCAAATTCGCCGCCGCGCAGGGTCTCGTGAACCTGAAGGGCCACCGCCTCGTCGGCGGCATGCGCGCCAGCATCTATAACGCCATGCCCGTCGAGGGCGTGACCCGGCTTGTGGAAGCCATGAAGCAATTCGAAGCGGAGGGACTCGCGAAATAACGCCCCCATAGAAGCCTGCGCGGCGTTCGCCAAATTCGCCGCCGCGCAGGGTCTTGTGAACCTCAAGGGGCACCGCCTCGTCGGCGGCATGCGCGCCAGCATCTATAACGCCATGCCTGTCGAGGGCGTGACCCGGCTTGTGGAAGCCATGAAGCAATTCGAAGCGGAGGGAATCGCGAGATAGCGTCCTTCCACAGAAAATGGAGTGCAGCATACCATGACAGACATCCGATTATTGAATCCCGTCTCCCCGGTTTGGCGCGAGGTGCTTTCGCCGGAGGAATATCATCTGAGCGAGGACGCGCCGTCGCCGCGGGCGATCATCGTGCGTTCGGCCGACATGCACGGCATGGCGCTGCCCGAAACCGTGCTGGCGGTCGGGCGCGCGGGCGTGGGCGTGAACAACATTCCGCTGGACGAACTGGCGGAAATGGGCGTTCCCGTGTTCAACACGCCGGGCGCGAACGCCAACGCCGTGAAGGAGCTGGTCATCGCCGCGCTGCTGCTCGCCTCGCGCGATATTGCGGGCGGCATCGAGTGGGCGAAGGGTTTGCAGGAAAACGGCGCGTCCGTGGAGAAACAGGTAGAGAAGGGCAAAAAGGCGTTCGCCGGGCCGGAGCTCGCCGGGAAGACGCTGGGCGTCGTCGGTCTGGGCGCGATCGGCCTGATGGTCGCCAACGCGGGCGTGGCGCTGGGCATGAACGTGCTGGGCTACGACCCCTACATATCGATCGACAACGCGTGGAAGCTCTCCCGCGCCGTCGCGCACGCGCAGACCCTCGACGAGGCGCTGGAAAAATCCGACTATGTGACCGTGCACATGCCGCTGACGGACGAGACGCGCGGCGCGATTGACGCGGAAACGCTTTCGCGCATGAAGCCCGGCGCGGCGCTGATCAACTTCGCGCGCGGCGAGCTGGTGGATACCGGAGCCGTGCTTCGCGCGCTCGAGACCGGCGCGCTCCGCCGCTACGTGTGCGACTTCCCCACGGAAGCGCTCCTGCGCGCGAAAAACTGCGTGTGCCTGCCGCATCTGGGCGCGAGCACGCCGGAAAGCGAGGACAACTGCGTGCGCATGATCGTCCGCCAGCTGGACGCGTATCTGAAGACCGGCGCGCTCACGCACTGCGTCAACTTCCCGGACGCCGACCCCGGCCGCCTGACTGCCGCGCGGCTCGTCGTTCTGCACCGGAACGTCCCCAGCGTGGTCAGCTCCATCACGGCGCTGATCTCGCGCCGCGGCATCAATATTTCCAATATGCTCAACCGCTCCCGCGGCGCGTACGCCGTCACCTTCCTCGACCTCGACGAGTGCCCGCCCGCCGCCACCGCCGCCGAAATCGAAGCCCTCCCCACCATCTGCCGCGCCCGCGTCCTGACGCCGTAGCCTCTGCGCGGGCAATCGCATACACAAAGGAGAGAAAGCCCATGAAGTTTCCAGGTCTGAAGCCGGACGACATTTATCTTCCCGCGGAAGGGATTGACCTGCGCCGGTGGGCGGTCGTCGCCTGCGACCAGTACACATCGCAGCCGGAGTACTGGCGGCGGGTGGAGGCATACGTGGGCGCGCGTCCGTCCACGCTTCACATCGTGCAGCCGGAAATCGATCTGGAGCGCGCCGGCGCGCGCATTCCCGCCGTGCATCGGGCGATGCGCGAATACCTTTCGAACGGAACGCTCGTGCGCGCCGTTCGAAACGGCTTCACGCTCACCGAGCGCACCACCGCGTCCGGCGCGCGGCTGGGTCTGGTGGCCGCCGTCGATCTGGAGGAATACGACTTCACGCCCGGCTCCGGCGCGATGATCCGCGCCACGGAGGGCACGATTCGCGAGCGGATTCCCCCGCGCCTGCGCATCCGCGAGGGCGCGCCGCTGGAGTGCCCGCACGTGATGCTGCTTCTGGACGACCCCGCCCGCACCGTGATCGAGCCGCTGCACGCGCGCCTGCGCGAAACTGCGCCGCTGTGCGATTTCGAGCTGATGGAAAACGGCGGCCGCCTGCGCGTGTGGGGCGTTGAGGGAAATGCGCTCGCGCCGGTTTCCGACGCGCTTTCGGCGCTTTGGGAGAGGTCGGACGGCTTCCTGTACGCCGTGGGCGACGGGAACCATTCGCTCGCGACCGCCAAGGCGCGCTGGGACGCGCTGAAGCCCGCGCTTTCGCCCGGGGAAGCCCAGACCCACCCGGCGCGCTACGCCCTCGCCGAAATCGTGAACCTGCACTCGCCCGCGCTCGCGTTCGAGCCCATCCATCGCGTGCTGTTCGGCGCGGACATGGAAGACCTCGTCTCCGCCTATCGCGCCCACCTCGCCAGCCGCGGCATGAAGCTGACTGCCGTCGAGCCGCTTTCTTCCCGCGCCAGCGGAACGAAGCCCGCCGAGCCGTCTTCCTCCTGCGCGTGCGGAATGAAGCCCGCCGAGCCGTCTTCCTCCTGCGCGTGCGGAGCGAAGCCCGCCGAGCCGTCTTCCTCCTGCGCGTGCGGAGCGAAGCCCGCCGAGCCGTCTTCCTCCTGCGCGTGCGGAACGAAGCCCGCCGAGCCG
>ENA-UOJG01003575-UOJG01003575.1-human-gut-metagenome-genome-assembly--contig:-C47-NODE-3575-length-10813-cov-19.535787_pt1 | contig 10813 bp, 14 predicted proteins | sample MGYA00242340_ERZ723887 | MGnify/ENA metagenome assembly ERZ723887 | reverse complement strand
GCGGACAGGATGCCCAGCCAGCCCATCCAGCTGAACTTCTTGCTGAGCACCTTGTAAGCGCCCACAGCGCCCTGACCGGTTTTACGGCCCAGAGCCAGCTCGCCCACCATGACGATGAAGCCGCACAGAACAGCCAGCACCAGATACAGGATCAGGAACAGCGCGCCGCCGGATGCACCCATCTTATTGGGGAAGCCCCAGATGTTGCCCAGACCGACCGCCGAACCGACAGCAGCCATCAGGAATCCAAAATTGGATCCAAAGCCTTTTCTTTCTTCCATTGTTTTCTCTCCTTATTTTTATTCGCTTCCCTGTTGGGAAACGTGCGCCGCATCCGAAGCCTTCCTTGCGGAAACGGTGGCCCGATAACAGCACGGCTCTTATCAGGTTATTAAAAAGTATACAGGATTTCGCGCTTTGCCGCAATTAGGAATATTTATAAAATTTTAGCGCAACAATCTACTATTTTAACAATTTGTTAACGAGTATGCAGCGTTTATTCACATCACAATTTATATCTCATTTTCTGCCGAAATCAGCATAATCGTCATATTTTCTTAATATTTTTCCTGCTATTTTTCGTTTTTCCTATAAAGAAACACTGCATTGTGTGTTAAGTTCTTAACGTCAGTCTGTTAAGACAGTGTTAATGCGCAGGGTGCAGAAACACCTCCCCATTGTGGTTGTCTCCGCAAATTTCGCCGCACGCTGTCTTGACAAATTCTCTGCGCCTGCTATAATTTGAAATTGGTTTTCATTTTCAAATTGAGAGGCGATCACATGTCTGTTACCTATATGACCCGGCAGCAGCGGGCGGTGCTGGCGGGCGTCCAGCGCAGTCCGGAGGGCTGCGCCACCGCCGCGGAGCTGGCGGAGCAGCTCCACGCTCAGGGACAGGCCATCGGCCTGACCACCGTCTACCGGCAGCTGGAGCGGCTGGCCCAGCAGGGCCTTGTCCACAAGGTGGTCACCGACGCCGGGGCCTACTATCAATACTGCACCGCCCATGACGAGGGCAACTGCTTTCTGCTGAAATGCGAAAGATGCGGCGCCATCCGGCATCTGGACTGCTCTCATCTGGGGGAGCTGTACCAGCATCTGGAGCAGGAGCATCACTTCCGCATCGACCCCCGCCGCACGCTGTTTTACGGTCTGTGCGAGAAATGCGGCCGGGAGGAGACACCATGAGAAGGCGGCTTTTTGCGCTGCTGCTGGCCCTGACGCTGGCGGCGAGCCTGTGCGGCTGCGCCGATCGCCAGAGGGCGGAGGACGGCAGATTGCAGGTGGTGTGCTCTGTGTTCCCCTACTACGATTTCGCCCGCCAGATCGGCGGCGACGACGTGGACGTGACGCTGCTGGTGGCCGCCGGAAAGGAGACCCACAGCTTCGAGCCCACGCCGCTGGACGTAATCACGCTGTCGCAGGCTGATGTGTTCCTCTATAACGGCGGCGAGAGCGAGGCGTGGGTGGATGACATCCTGTCCGCCGCCGGAGAGAACATCGGCGTGACGCTGCCGCTGATGCCGCAGGTGTCGGCACTGGCGGAGGAGTGGACCGAGGGCATGGAGGGCAGTCACGACGGCCATGACCACGAGGAGCACGACCACGACAGCGACGATATCGAATACGACGAGCATGTGTGGACATCGCCCGTGCTGGCCAAGGCGTTGTGCCAAGCCATCTGCGACGCCCTGTGTCAGGCCGACCCCGCCCATCGGGAGAACTATCAGGCCCGGCTGACGGACTATCTGGCGCAGCTGGATGGGCTGGACGCGGCCTTCCGGGAGGTGGTGGAGGCCGGACACCGCCGCTTGCTGGTGTTCGGTGACCGGTTCCCGCTGCTGTACTTCTGCAAGGAATACGATCTTGACTACCGCGCCGCCTTCCACGGCTGCGCCAGCGACACGGAGCCATCCCTCGCCACGCTGAAATACCTGATTGACAAGTTGGAGGACGAGGAGATCCCCGTGGTGTATACCATTGAATTAAGCAGCCGGAAGGTGGCCGACGCCATTGCCGAGACCACCGGCGCGAAGGTGCTGACCTTCCACTCCTGCCAGACGGTATCCCGGGCGGAGTTTGACGGCGGCGCCACCTATCTCAGCCTCATGGAACAGAACGTGCAGGCTTTGCGGGAGGGACTGCAATGAACGACGAGAAAAAGCTGCTGATCGACTGCCGCGACGCAGCGCTGGGCTACGAGGGCAGGGCCGTCAGCAGCCATTTGAATTTTCAGGTGCGCGGCGGCGACTATCTGTGCATCGTGGGCGAGAACGGAAGCGGAAAATCCACGCTGCTGAAGGGCCTGCTGGGCCTTTTGAAGCCCATGGAGGGGCAGATCGTGCTGGACAGGACCCTCCGGGCCGGAGCCATCGGGTATCTGCCCCAGCAGACCCGCGCCCAGCGGGATTTCCCCGCCACGGTGTATGAGGTGGTGCTGTCGGGCTTTCTCAGCGCCCGGAAGGGCCGGTTCTTCTACACCCCTGCCGAGAAGTCCAAGGCACTGATGAACATGGGCAAGCTGGGGGTGCTGGAGCTGAAAAACCGCTGCTACCGCGAACTGTCCGGCGGGCAGCAGCAGCGGGTGCTGCTGTCCCGCGCCCTGTGCGCGGCGGGCGAGCTGCTGATTCTGGACGAGCCGGTGACGGGCCTTGACCCGGAGGCCGCCCACGACATGTACCACACGCTGGAATACCTGAACCGCACCGAGGGCATCGCCATCGTCATGGTGACCCATGACCTGCAGAACGCCCTGAAATACGCCGATCACATTCTCCACGCAGGGCACAAGGGCTGGTTCTTCGGCACGGCGGCGGAGTATCTGGCCTCGCCCTACGGCAAAAAGTTCGGAGGTGAGGACGCATGAGTCTGCTGCTGGAAATGTTCACCTATCCCTTTATCCTGCGGGCCTTCGTGGTGGGTATTCTGGTGTCACTGTGCGCGGCGCTGTTGGGCGTGCCGCTGGTGCTGAAACGGTACTCCATGATCGGTGACGGCCTGAGCCATGTGTCCTTCGGCGCGCTGAGCGTGGCGCTGGCCTGCGGCTGGTCGCCCCTGCCGGTGTCCATTCCGGTGGTGATCGTGGCGGCGCTGTGCCTGCTGCGGATGACGGAGCGCAGCCGCATGGGAGCCGATGCCGCCATCGCCGTCACCTCCGCCTCGGCGCTGGCGGTGGGCATCATCGTCACGTCCCTGACCACCGGCATGACCACCGATGTGGACAGCTACATGTTCGGCTCCATCCTTGCCATGGACCGGGCCGACGTGGCACTGAGCGTAGGGCTGAGCGCAGCGGTGCTGGCGCTGTTCGTGCTGTTTTACCACCGGCTGTTCGCCATCACCTTTGACGAGAGCTTCTCCCGGGCCACCGGCGTGAAGGTAGGGCTTTACAACACGCTTCTCAGCGTGCTGACGGCTCTGACCATCGTGCTGGGCATGCGGATGATGGGCGCCATGCTGATCTCCAGTCTGGTGATCTTCCCGGCACTGAGCGCCATGCGGGTGCTGAAAAGCTTCCGTGGCGTGGTGATCTGCGCCGCCGTGCTGAGCGTGGTGTCCTTCTGCGTAGGGCTGACGGCCTCCTACCTGATCGGCACCCCCGTGGGCGCGTCGGTGGTGCTGGTGAACCTGCTGGTGTTCCTGCTGTGCTGCGGCATCGCCCGAATCAAACGGACAAATTAAACCAAGCCCTCCGGCATTGCCGGAGGGCTTACTTTGTAATTATGCCGCTGCAGCGGCATACCTTAATTCTTCACTGTTCTCTTTTCACTCTTCACCAGGCTGCGCAGCAGCCATTCTGGACTCGGCCCAGTCGCTTAACTGCTCCAGAACGGGCAGCAGGGCACGGCAGTCGTCGGTAGGGCTGTACTCCACCCGCACCGGCACCTCCGGATATACCGCGCGTACCACAAGGCCGTCGGATTCCATTTCCCGCAAAGAGGACGCCAGCACCGTATTGCTGATGCCGTCCAGCTTCTGCCGCAGGGCGTTGTACCGCAGCGAACCCGCGTTGGTCAGGGCGCAGACGATCTGCACCTTCCACTTGCCGCCGATGATGCTCATGGCGTAGTGCAGCGGGCATTTCTCCATACAGGGGCAATCATAGTGGGACATGGTAAGCTCCTCCTGACCTTGTTATCAAAATCTGCGTTCTTGCGTTTTTCTGCCGTCGTGCTATGATTATAGCAGGTAAGAAAAAAGGAGTAAATAGCCAAATGAACATTTATCTTCAGGGCCTCACCATGGGCCTTGCCTATGTGGCCCCTATCGGTTTGCAGAATCTGTTCGTCATCAACAGCGCCCTGACCCAGAAGCGCAGCCGCGTATACCTGACGGCACTGATCGTCATTTTCTGGGATATCTCGCTGGGACTCAGCTGCTTTTTGGGTGCGGGCGCACTGATGGAGGCGCTGCCGTGGCTGCAAAAGGTCATTCTGGCAGTGGGCAGTCTCATCGTCATCTGGATCGGCATTGGGCTTCTGCGCTCCAAGGCCAGTCTGGAGGGCGGCCGGGACGTGAACGTCCCCGTCTGGAAGCTGATCACCAGCGCCTTTGTGGTGACATGGCTGAACCCGCAGGCCATCATCGACGGCACCATGATGCTGGGCGCGTTCCGGGCCAGCATCCCCGCCGGAACGGACGTGTATTTCATCTGCGGCTTCGGCTCCGCGTCCATCCTCTGGTTCCTGACCCTGTCCACCGTGGTCTCTCTGCTGGGCAGCAGGTTCAACGAGAAGGTGCTGAACATCATCAACAAGGTCTGCGGCGCGGTCATTATCTTCTACGGATTAAAGCTGGCGTGGAGCTTTGTCAAAATGATGGGCTGGGTCGGCTAAGAATTTTATTGAATATTCTGACGAAAAAAGTGGGAAAAGTTCTTGCATATTTCCCAAATCGTGATATGATATGCCATACCTACACCCTGCGTGGCGATTTGAAAGTGAGGAATGAGACATGACATATCAGGAGATTCTGGATCGCTCCCGCGATCAGATCGGGCCTTTCTGCAAGTCCTGCAAGATCTGCAACGGTATGGCCTGCAAGAACACCGTCCCCGGCCCCGGCGCCAAGGGTCTGGGCACCGGCTTTATCCGCAACTACCAGAAATGGCAGGAGCTATGCGTCAACATGGACACCATCTGCGAGAACGGCCCTGCGGACACCACCTTTGATTTCTTCGGTCATCAATTGGCCATCCCCGTCATGGCTGGCCCTGTGGGCGCCATGACGATGCACTACGGCGACAAATATGATGACATTGCCTATAACGATCTGCTGGTCTCCGCCTGCGCCAAGGCGGGTATTCTGGCCTTTACCGGTGACGGCGTCAACCCCGCCATTATGGAGGGCGCTACCCGGGCCATCACGGCCAACCACGGTGCCGGTGTCACCACCATCAAGCCTTGGAACCGGGATCTGGTCTTTGAGAAGCTGGATATGGCCAGAAAGAGCGGTGCGTATGCCGTTGCCATGGACATCGACGCGGCAGGCCTGCCCTTCCTGAAGAATCTGACACCGCCCGCCGGCAGCAAGACGGTGGAGCAGCTGAAGGAGATCGCTGACTACGCCGGCGTACCCTTTATCCTGAAGGGCATTATGACCGTCAAGGGCGCAGAGAAGGCTGCCAAGGCCGGCGCCAAGGCCATCGTCGTATCCAACCACGGCGGCCGTGTGCTGGATCAGTGTCCCGCTACGGCGGAGGTGCTGCCGGAGATCGTGGACGCTGTCGGCAAGGACATGATGGTGCTGGTGGACGGCGGTATCCGTACCGGCATGGACGTGTTCAAGGCGCTGGCGCTGGGCGCCAAGGGCGTGCTGATCGCCCGTCCCTTCGTCAACATGGTGTACGGCGGCGGTCTGGAGGGCCCCGCAGTGCTGGTGGAGAAGCTGAAGGCAGAGCTGGCGGACACTATGCTGATGTGCGGCGCACACTCTCTGGCGGAGATCGACCGGAGCATGGTGCGGTAAATACGAAAAAAACAAAGGACGGGGCGACCCGTCCTTTGTGTTTTGGAAGCTTCGCCCTTCGGGGCGAAGCTGGCCTCCGGCGGCCCATTTTAGCCGTGCGGTGCAAAACCCGCTGGATGCTACGGCGGCATAGCCGCCGCGATCGGAGACTATGCCGCCGGCATGTTTTCTTAACGCCCCGACGCCGCTGCCGCTCACATTCTCAACGGTAGAACTTATTACGTTGTTCGACGTAGGCATCAGCGGCAGCGGCGCTGGAGCAGAGACGATTCGATGACAGAACGACAAGGAAAATTTTGCGCGAGCGTGCGGCACATGGTCGCAGGTCTAAAAGCATCATAGCGCGCCCGGAAGTGAAGAAACCGGAGGTTTCTTCTGGCGTTTTTGCCTACTTTTGCCGCTATTGGCAAAAGTAGGTCGCTCCGGAGAGCGAAACTCCTCCCCAAAAAATCCACACAAAAAAGCTCCACCCGGATGGGTGGAGCTTTTCGTTGCATGTGGTTCGTCTTACTCGGTGACGAAGGGCAGCAGAGCGATCTGACGAGCGCGCTTGATGGCCTCGGTCAGCTGGCGCTGATGCATGGCACAGGTACCGGTGGTGCGGCGAGGCAGGATCTTGGAGCGCTCGCTGATGAAGCGACGCAGCTTGGCAGCATCCTTATAATCAATATGCTCGCACTTATCCACGCAGAACTGGCAAACCTTCTTCCGCTTGCGGACGCCGCCGCGTGCGGGTCTGTTTTCACGTTCCATAGCCATGGAATAGTCCTCCTTTAATTATTTTTGTGTCCCGGACACGGGTCAGAACGGCAGGTCGCCGTCCTCATCGTCGATCTCGGCAAAGTCGCCGCCCACGGGTGCGGCATAGCCGCCGGTGGGAGCGCTGTAAGCGGGCGCGCTGTTGTAGGACGGGCCATCGTTGAACGAATTGCCGCCGTTGCTTGCGGGCCGGCTGTCACCGAAATAAACGTTGTCGGCAACGACCTCCGCGCTGCGGCGCTTGTTGCCGTCTTTGTCCTGCCAGTCACGGATCTGCAGGCGGCCCTCTACCACAGCCATGCGGCCCTTGGTGAAGTACTTGGCGACGAACTCAGCGGTCGAGCGCCACGCCACCACGTCGATGAAATCCGTTTCCTTCTCGCCGGACTGGGACTTGAAATCCCGGTCAACGGCCAGAGAGAAGCTGGTGACAGGAGTCCCGGACTGCGTGCGGCGCAGCTCGGGGTCACGGGTCAGGCGACCCATGATAAAGATCTTGTTGAGCATGTTGCCCTCCTCTTACTCGTCCTTGCAGACGATCATGGAACGCATGACACCCTCGGTAATGCCCAGGATACGGTCCAGCTCGCGGGGGAATTCCGGCGCGCTGGTGAAGGACATCAGGACATAATAGCCTTCGGTCTTGTAGTCGATCGCGTAAGCGAGACGACGCTTGCCCCACTCGTCAACGACGACGTTGGAAGCATGCTGTTCAGCCAGAGTCTGGAACTTTGCCACGGTCGCGGCAACAGCCTCCTCACCCTGTGCAGGGTCGATAATGTAAACGACCTCATAGTTGGCGGAAATCTTAGCCATACTTTTGCACCTCCTTTTGGACTTATGGCCCCTATTCTCCGATAGGAGCAAGGATTGCCCACGCATTGCCATAATACGCAAGCCTAATTATTTTACCATCTTCCCGGTAAAAGTCAATCTTTTTTTTGCAATTCCTTGAAATATTTCGTTTTCTCCAGCGCTTTCAGCAGCAAAAGGCCCAAGACATAGCACACCACCGCCTCGCTGACGGCCAGCGAGCAGGCGTTGTACCAGAAGGCCGCCATGAACGCCTTGGTAAATCCGGTCTGTTCAAAGGCCAGCAATCCGCCCACCAGCACCATGTTGACGATCACCGGCGGCAGGGGCGCCAGATAGCGGCTGCGGCACCGGGAGGTGAGCCATGCTGCGATCAGCGTGGCCAGCGAGCCGATGATGATATCCAGCAGACCGTAGGGGCTGAACAGGTTGGCGATGAGGCAGCCCACGAACAATCCGCCCACCGCCTCCGGAAACAGGAACGGCGTGACGCACAGCGCCTCGGAAAACCGGAACTGGATGGGGCCGAAGGTCAGCCCGAATACCGAGCCGAAGATGGCCATGACGGCGTAGGCCGCGCCGATCATGCCGGAGACGGCCAGTCTGCGTGTGGTGAGATTCTTCATTCCGCCACCTCCAGAATCAGTGTCAGACTGCCCTCGACACCGTACAAGGCATCCACTGTGTTGCCCAGCTCCTGTGCCTGATCTTCGGTAAGGACATAGATGTAACGGTCGGTTTCGGTTTTCGCAGGCTGGACGTCCATCTCGTCCAGCGCGGCTTTCGCATCCTTGGCGCCCTGTCCCGCAAGGGTCAGAGCCCGAACGGTTTCATTTTCGGAGCCGGGTTCTTCATCCTGCTTGAACTGGGAGTTCAGGCCGTCATCCGGCGCACCGCCGGTGCTGTCTGTATTCGGGAAGGTCGAATATACCATCTGGTTATCCCCACCGGCGCGGTCGTCGTCGTTGTTCATAGCGGCCTCCGGCTCGGCGCAGTCGGCAGAGGCCGCCCGATCGAAGGCAGCGCCAGCGCCGCCCATGCTGCCCGTCACCAGCGGGATGGCCACCACGATCACCGCGCAGGCGGCCAACGCCGCCAGAATCTTCACCACTGGCTGCTTTTCCAGAGGCTTTTCCTGCGGCGTGCGGCGCACCCGCTCCATGAGCCGCGCCGTGAAATCGTCGGAGGGCGCAGCGTTGGACGCCAGAGCGTCCCGCAAAAGCTCGTCAAATATGTCGTTTTCCCGTTCGTTGTCTTTCATGGCCGCGCCTCCTTTCCATTGGATTCTGTATGTATGACGCTCCCCGCGCCGAAAAGGTTCCCGCTTTTTGACAAAATGTCTTTTAACTGCGATTTGGCCCGGTTCAGCCGGGATTTCACCGTACCCGGCGGCAGCTTCAGCACCGCGCCGATCTCCTCATAGCTCAGCTCCTGCAAAAACCGCAGCACCACGATCTGCCGGTACTCCGGCGAAAGCTGCCCCATGGCGTCCCGGACGGTCTGCCGTGTTTCGGAACGCTCCGCCTGCTGCTGGGGCGACGGGTCGGGGTCGGGCGCGCTGACCTCGGTGATGTCCTCGGCGGCGATCTGCCGCTTTTCCCGCCGCATCAGGTCGATGGCGGCGTGACTGGTCAGCTGATAGAGCCATGTGGAAAACCGGCTGTCGCCCCGGAAGTTGGGCAGGGCCTTCCACGCGGAGAGAAACGCCTCCTGCGCCACCTCGTCGGCGTCGGCCTCGTTGCCGCACATGCGCAGGGCAAGGCGGAACACCTGATCCCGATAGGCCACCACCAGCTGCTCGAAGGCGTCGGCGTCTCCCCGCCGCGCCCGTGCGATGATGTTTTCCTGATCCTTCATTTCAAATCCCTCTTGATGCCCGCCGTTACGCGGTACACGTCCTCCATGGTGTTCATCCGAACGATCTGATCCTTATAGTAATTGGCGTGGGGCACGCCCTTGAGATACCACGCATAGTGCCGCCGCGCCTCCAGAATGGCCACCCGCTCGCCCTTGTCCTCCCGGGCCAGCTCGATCTGCCGCACCGCCAGATCGCACCGCTCAGAAAGCGGCGGCAGGGGCGGGATGGGCTTCCCCTCCAGCGCCGCGGCGCACTGCTGAAAGAGCCACGGGTTCCCGAAGCAGCCCCGGCCGATCATGGCCATATCCGCCCCGGTAAATTGTAAGATCCGCAGGCAGTCCTCCGCCGAGAATACGTCGCCGTTGGCGATGACGGGGATGGACACAGCCTCCTTCACCTCCCGGATGGTGACCCAGTCGGCCTGTCCGCCGTACATCTGGGCGCGGGTGCGGCCGTGGACGGCCAACGCCGCCACGCCTGCCTGCTCCAGCAGCTTCGCCAGCGCCACGGCGTTGATGCTGCCCTTGTCCCAGCCCCGGCGCATCTTCACCGTTACGGGGACGGGACTGGCCTTCACCACCGCTTCGGCGATGCGGGCGGCCTTCTCCGGATCCTTCATCAGGGCCGAGCCGTCACCGTTGGAGACCACCTTCCCCACGGGGCAGCCCATGTTGATGTCGATGACCTCCGCGCCGGACACCTCCGCCGCGATCACCGCGGCCTCGGCCATGCAGGTGATGTCGCTGCCGAAGATCTGGGCCGCCGCCGGATGCTCGTTGAAGGCCATTTTCAGCAGCGTGCGGCTCTTTTTGTCCTGATAGCACAGCGCCTTGGCGCTGACCAGCTCCGTGCAGGAGTAGCCCGCGCCCAGCTCGCGGCAGATCTGGCGGAACGCCATGTCCGTCACCCCCGCCATGGGGGCCAGCGCCAGCCGGGAGGCCACCTCCACATTTCCGATCCTCATAGGGTCATATCCTCCATGTAAAGCACATAAACGAATGCATGTCTGCATATTATATCATATCTTTTTCCAGAAAAAAAGAGGGCGGACGACAACTCGTCCGCCCCAAATGAGGAGAAAAATGTGGAAAGAAAGTTAGCAATGTTGTACAGCTTGAATAGCCGTACACAGGCGGAGATCACAGCAGCGCCACCGCCGCCCATACCGCGCCGATGACGGCGCTGCCCGCCGCCATCCACAGCGGCGGCGTCATGTGAAAGCCCCGCTGGGGCACCCCGTGGGTGCGGGCATAGCTTTTGGCCACGCGGACGGCCTGATCCACCAGCTGCTGCTGGCTGACCCCCGCGCCGTCACCGCTGAGAACGAAGATCGCCTGTTCAAACACCTGCGGGTCGGGGCTGTCCACCACAATGACCCGGCGGGAAACACCTTTTACCAAAACCATGCCCTCCTTG
>ENA-UOJG01003572-UOJG01003572.1-human-gut-metagenome-genome-assembly--contig:-C47-NODE-3572-length-10817-cov-7.661030_pt1 | contig 10817 bp, 8 predicted proteins | sample MGYA00242340_ERZ723887 | MGnify/ENA metagenome assembly ERZ723887 | reverse complement strand
GCTCGACCTCGCGCACACGCTCGCCTCGCCCGGCGGCGTGCACCTCGTGCCGGAGGAAGCCTTCCCCGCCGTGGCGGCGGCCGCGGCCATCCGCCCCGGCAGGGCGCGCACGCGCTGCACGCTGCCGCTGCTGCCCCCGCCGGGCGACCGGCGGTATCTGTCCACGGGCAGCGACGTGCACTGGGACGACGACGGCACGGTGTCCTTCACCGGGCTGCCGCCGCGCGCGTGGAGCCAGGTGCTGACAAACGGGCGCTTCGGCTTTCTCGCCACGGACGCGGGCACGGGCCACATGTGGCACCGCAACGCGCACACCAGGCGCATCAACCGCTGGCTATGCGACCCGTGGGTGCTGCGCGGCACGGAGACGCTGCGCATGGCATCGCGCGCGGGCGCGGTGTCGCTCTTTGACGACGACGGGCGCTCGCGGGTGGAGTACGGCTTCGGCTGGGCGGCGTGGGAGCGCAGCGTGGACGGCATGTCCGTGCGCGTGACGGCGTTCGTGCCCGAGGACGCGGACGCGCGCGTGCTGCTCATCGAGTGCGCGGGGCGCGCGCGCATCACGTGGCACACTGACCTCGTCTGCGCCGGGCGCGACGCGGACGCCCCCGCCGTCGTGACGGCATACGCCGACGGGCTGTTCACGGCAGAAAACGTGCGCGCGGACGCGCCCGAACTCTTTTGCGCGGCGGCGGGCATGCCGCTCACGGGCTGGACGTGCGACCGGTTTTCGTTCCTGCGCGGGCAGATGGACGCGCGTGCCGGTGCGGGGCTGAGCCCCTGCTTCGCGCTCGAGGGCGTGATCGACCGGCAGGGCGTGATCGTCTGCGGGTGCGACACGCGCGCGAATCTCCTGCGCCTGACGCAGCCGGATGAGGCCGCGCACGCCCTGCGCGCAACGCGCGAGCGGTGGCTGGGCGCGGTGTCGCGCCTGTGGATGACGACGCCGGACGCGGACATGAACCGCTATCTCGGCGGCTGGGCCGCGTACCAGACGCTGTGCTGCCGGCTGCTCGCGCGCACGAGCCTGTACCAGAACGGCGGCGCGTTCGGCTTCCGCGACCAGTTGCAGGATGCGGTGAACCTCCTGCTGCTCGACAGCGCGCCTGCGCGCGAGCAGATCGGCCGCGCGTGCGCGCACCAGTTCGCCGCCGGGGACGTGTGCCACTGGTGGCACGCGGGCACGGGACCCGAGCACGGCGTGCGCACGCGCATCTCGGACGACCTGCTGTGGCTGCCGTGGGCGGTGTGCGAGTACGTGGAAAAGACCGGCGACGCCGAGATCTTAAGCGCCGAGTACCCCTTCCTCGCGGGCGAGGAGCTGGAGGAAAACGAGCACGACCGCTACCAGCCGCTCGAAGTGAGTGCGGAGACCGGCACGGTGCTCGAGCACTGCCGCCGGGCGCTGATGCGCGTGCTCGCGCGCGGCGTGGGCGCGCACGGGCTGCTGCTGATCGGCACGGGCGACTGGAACGACGCCTTTGACCGCGTGGGCGCGCAGGGCCGGGGCGAGAGCGTGTGGCTGACGTGGTTTTTTGCCATCACGGCGCGGAAATTTGCCGCCCTCGTGGGCGGGCACGCGGCCGAACAGCTCGCGCTCGCCGCCGACCACTGCACGCGCGCGGCCGAGGGAGCGTGGGACGGCGCGTGGTACCGGCGCGGGTACTATGACGACGGGCGGCCGCTCGGCTCGGAAGCGTGCGGCGAGTGCCGCATCGACGCGATCGCGCAGGCGTTTGCCGCCCTCGACACGCACGCCGACCCCGGCCGCGTGCACACGGCGCTCACGAGCGCGGTGGAGCACCTGTTCGACCGGGAGCACAACGTGGTGCGGCTGTTCGACCCGCCCATCACGCGGCGCACGCCCGAGACGGGCTACGTGCGCAGCTACGGCGCGGGCCTGCGCGAAAACGGCGGGCAGTACACCCACGGCGCGCTGTGGCTGGCCATGGCGCTGCTGCGCACGGGCCGCACGGCCGAGGGCGCAGAAATATTGCACGCCGTGCTGCCCGCGGCGCACGACCCCGCGCGCTACGAGGGCGAGCCGTACGTGCTCGCGGCCGACATTGCGGGCGGGGACAACGCGGGCGTCGCCGGCTGGACGTGGTACACGGGCGCGGCGGGGTGGTACCTGCGCATCGCGGCGGAAGATCTGCTGGGGCTGCACCTGCGCGGCGGCGTGCTCTACCCCGAGCCGCACCTGCCGGCCGGCTGGCCGGAGTGTACCGTGCGCTGGCGCGACGGAGCGGGTCTGCTGCACACCATCCGCCTGCGGCCCGACGGCGTGACCGTGGACAATACGCCCTACGACGGCGGCGGCATCGGCAAAAAGCGCCCGAAACCCTATTCCCAAGATAGGTAAGGCGTGATATAATAAAGTATTCAAAAAATATGGACACACCATAGGCGAAAGGAGCGTATCTTATGGAACGCATCCGCACGGAAATTCTCCCCGGCGTGTGGCTGACCGCCCTGCGCACGGACAAGTTCAAGACCGCGTGGCTGAGCGTGAACCTGCTGACGCAGCTGCGGCGAGAAACGGCGGCGTGCACGGCCGTGCTGCCGTATGTGCTGCGGCGCGGCAGCACGCGCCTGCCCGATCTGGAGACGATCGCGGCCGAGCTCGAGAACCTCTACGGCGCGAGCATCACGCCGAGCGTGCGCAAGCTCGGCGAGATCCAGGCCGTGGGCTTCGAGGCCGAGTTTGCCGACGACGGCGCGGTGGGCGAGGAGATCTTCCCCCGGCTCGCGGCCGACGTGGCAGACCTGCTGCTGCACCCGAACACGCGCGGCGGCCTGCTGCGGCCGGATATCGTGGACAGCGAGCGTGAGAAGCTGCTCGAGCGCATCCGCGCCGGCATGAACAACAAGCGCGCCTACGCCATCGAGCGGCTGTACGCCCACATGTGCTGCTGCGAGGACTACGCCGTACCCCGTCTCGGCGAAGAGGCGGACGCCGAGCGCATCCACTACCGCAAGCTCACGATGCGCTACCACGACGTGCTCTCGACGAGCCCCGTGGAGATCTTCTACTGCGGCTCGCTCGAGGGCGGGCGCGTCGCGCGCATCCTCACGGACGTGCTCTCGACGATGCCGCGCGGCGAGATCGACGAGGACATCGGCACGGACATCCGCATGAACGCGCTCGAAGCCGAGCCGCGCTATGTGACCGAGACGCTCCCGGTCGCGCAGGGGCAGCTCGCCGTGGGCTACCGCCTCGGCGCGTGCATGACCGAGCCGGACATTCCGGCGCTGTTCGTCTTTAACGCCCTCTACGGCGGCTGCGTCACGTCCAAGCTCTTTTTGAACGTGCGCGAGAAGCTCAGCTTGTGCTACTACGTCGGCTCGCGCCTGAGCACGCACAAGGGCCTGCTGACCGTGACGAGCGGCATCGACGTGAAAAACTACGAGCGCGCGCTCGCCGAGATCACGGCGCAGCTCGACGCCGTGCGCACCGGCGACTTTACGGACGGCGAGCTTCAGGCCGCCATCCGCAGCGTGGCCAGCGACCTGCGCGCCACGGCCGACGCGCCCGACGCGCTGGCGTGGTACTGGCTCAACCGCACGGTGCAGGGGCTGGACATCGACCCGGCCGAGATGGCCGCGCTCGTGGAAGAGGTCACGCGCACGGACGTGACGGACATCGCCGCCGGCGTCGTGTGCGACTGTGTGTATCTGCTCAAGGGAACGGAGGAGACTGCCGATGACGAATGAACGACCCGAAAACGTCTGGGCGGCGACGCTGCCGAACGGCCTGCGCGTGCGCGTGCTCTGCAAGCCCGACTTTCAGCGCAGCTACGCCGTGTTTGCCACCTGCTACGGCGGGGCGGACCGGCGCTTTCGCGTAAATGACACGTGGACGGACACGCCCGCCGGCGTGGCGCACTATCTCGAGCACAAGCTCTTTGACATGCCCGACGGGTCGGACGCGCTGCTGACGCTGAGCGAAAACGGCGCAGACCCGAACGCCTTCACGTCCACGAACATGACGGCCTACTATTTTTCCTGCACGGACCGGTTTGAGGATAACCTGCGCACGCTGCTGCGCTTTGTCTCGACGCCGTATTTCACCGACGCGAGCGTGGCCAAGGAGCAGGGCATCATTGGGCAGGAGATCCGCATGGGCGAGGACGACCCCGACCGCGCCGTGTGGCGCGACCTCATGCGCTGCCTGCTTGCGCGCGACGGGGCGCGCGACGCCGTGGCCGGCACGGTCGAGAGCATCGCGCAGATCACGCCCGAGACGCTCTATACCTGCCACCGCGCGTTTTACGCGCCGTCGAACATGGTGCTGTGCGCCGTGTGTCAGGACACGCCCGAGCGCGTGGCCGCCATCGCGGCGGAGATCCTGCCGCCGGACCTCTCTCCCGTCCCGGCCGCCGACCACGGCGCGCCGGAGGACATGACGCCGGCGCAGGCGCGCATGTGCGTGGAGCTCGCGGTGTCCGCACCGCAGATGCTGCTGGGCGCGAAGTTCCGCCCGGCGGAAAAGGGCGAGGCCCGCCTGCGCCAGACGCTCACGGCGGAGCTCGCGCTGCAGGCCGCCTTCGGCGAGGCGACGGCGTTTTACAACGATCTTTACCGCGCGGGGCTGCTCGGCGACGACTTCGGCTGCAGCGCGGACTACTGCGGCCCGATCGCCATGGCCGTGCTCGGCGGCGAGAGCAAAGACCCCGACGCCGTGTGCGCGCGCGTGAACGAGACCGTCGCGCAGATCGCGCGTGACGGCTTTGACGGCCCGGCCTTCGAGCGGGCGCGCCGCGCCGTGTACGGCGGCTGGCTGCGCGGGCTTGACCGGTTCGACGATGTGTGCATCGCCATGGCCGAGGGGCTCTTCGGCGGGTACGAGCACATGGACGCCTTCCCGCTGCTCGGCGAGATCACGGCGGCGGAGTGCGCCAAGTGGCTGACCGAGACGCTCGCGCCCGAGCGCCTGGCGCTCTCGGTCGTTGCCCCGAAGGGAGGCGAGGATGATGCCGACGATGATGCGTGACGCCGCCATTAGCTTTCCCCTGCTCGGCAACTGGAGCATCGACCCCAGCGCGTCGTTCACGCTCTTCGGCCGCACGTTTTACTGGTACGGCGTGATCATCGCCGTGGGCTTCATTCTGGCGATGCTCTACTGCGCGCGGCACTGCCGCCGCTGCGGCATCGAGCCGGACACGCTCTATGACTTTCTCATCTGGATGATCCCGCTGGCCATCATCGGCGCGCGGCTGTACTACGTCATCTTCCAGTGGAGCGACTACCGCGACCACCCCATCGACGCGCTCAAGATCTGGGAGGGCGGACTCGCCATCTACGGCGGCGTGATCGCGGGGCTGCTGACCGGCATCATCTGGTGCAGGAAAAAGAAGATCCCCTTCGGCGCGATGGCGGACGTGTGCGCGCCCGGCCTGCTCATCGGGCAGTGCATCGGCCGCTGGGGCAACTTCATCAACCGCGAAGCCTTCGGCCGCGAGACGACCGCCTTCTCCCGCATGGGGCTCACGCTCCCCGGCCGGGAGACCGTGTACGTACATCCGACGTTTCTCTACGAGAGCCTGTGGAACTTCGTGGGCTTTCTGCTGCTGCACTTCTGGTTTCGACGACACGAGCGGAAGTTTGACGGCGAGCTCATTTTGCTCTACGCCGTGTGGTACGGCATCGGCCGCGCGCTCATCGAGGGCCTGCGCACCGACAGCCTGTACATCGCCGGCACGGGCATCCGCGTCAGCCAGCTGCTGGCCGGGGTGTCGGCGGCCGCCGCTGCCGTCGTGCTCGCGCTGCTTTACACCGGCAAGCTCCGGCACGCACCGCGCTATGTTGACCGCGGCGCGGGCGGGCAGCCGGACGCATAAAGCATTTGCAGTTTCATATTTCAAGGAGGTTTTTTCCCATGAAAGATTATCATGATATGCTCAACAGCCTGAAGAACAAGGTCGTCGACGCGGCCGGCAAGGCCGGTGAGACCGTGACCAATGCCGCCAACAAGGTCGTCAGCGACGAGATGCGCGACAAGGTCGCCGGCGCTGCCCACGCCGTGGGCGACCGCGCCAAGTACGCCTCGCGCATGACGCGCATGACCGTGGACTGCAACGCCGAGCTCGAGCGCGTCAAGCGCACGTACACCGAGATCGGCCGCCTGTACTACGAAAACTACCGCGACACGGCCGACGCCTTCCTCGCCGAGCTCTGCCAGCAGGTGACGGACGCCAACGCGCGCGTCGCCGAGCTGGAGGCACAGATGGACGAGCTGCGCGCCGCCGCTAAGGAGTACCGCCCCGCGCCGGATCTGCACACCGTCGATGCCGAGGTCGTCGAGCCGGAGGACATCGAGGTCGAAGTGACCGAGGCGCCCGCGCCGGAGGAATAAGCGTGGGCAAACGAGCCCCGCTGCGCCGGGCGCTCGTTGGAGGGGCTGCGGCCCGCTGATAATAGCAAACCCCGCCCCCGCTTCCGGTTCGGAAACGGTGGCGGGGTTTTGCTGTCATTTTTATTTGTCATAGTAGCCCATGAGGATCTTTGCGACCTGGGCGCGGGTGGCATAGCCGCGCGGCGCGAGCTGCGGGCCGGACGGCGTGCCGACGCCGCCGATCAGCCCCTGCTCGACCGCCCAGGTGAGCGCGGCGTAGGCATAGCCCGCGACCTGGCCCGCGTCCGGGAAGGCCGCGAGCGCAGTGCCGATCATGGCCGGGCGGCCGGCCTGCGCGTAGAGAATGACCGTGAAGTCCTGCCGCGTGATGGCGGCGTCGGGGGTAAACGTCGTGGGCGACGTACCGGACACGAGCCCCGTCCGATACGCCCAGTGCACCGCGTCATAATACCACGCGCCGGGCGCCACATCCGTGAACGGCAGCGTGCCGGTGGTTTTCGGGCTGCCCGCCGCCGCCCAGAGCAGCTGCACGACCTGCGCGCGGGTGGCAAACGCCTGCGGCGCAACGGTGACTGGCGTCATGCCGTGTATCAGTCCCGCAGCGATGCAGTAGTCCAGCCCGGCGTGCGACCAGGCGTCCGCGTCCGGCATGTCCGCAAAGCGCCGCCCCGGACACAACCGGTCGTGAAAGCACTGCGTGAGCACCGGAAACCCGTTGCCGTACTGATCGTCGCGGCCGGGCGCACCGAGATCCTCGGCATAGTCGCAGAGCGTCCGGCGCACGCGCGCGGCCGTAGCGCCCGGCTGCGCGAGCTGCACGCAGGCCGCCGCCGCCGCGACATGGGGCGCAGCAAACGATGTGCCGCTGCGCACCGTCATGCCGCCGGAGAGCGCCGCGACCGCGACGCCCGTGCCCGGCGCGCACAGATCGACCGACGTGCCGGAGGCCGAATAGGTATCGTCAAACGTCCGGCTGCGGTCCACGGCCGAGACCGTGAGCACCTGCGCCTGATTGGCGGGATAGACATCGTCCGCGTTCGCGGTGGGGTTGCTCCGGCTGAGGTTGCCCGCCGCCGCGACGACGACGACGCCCGCGGCATACGCCTGCGCGAGGACACTATTTAAAAAGGAGTAGCCCTTTTCGATGGCGTTCGGCCAGCCGATGCTCATGTTGACGACGGTCGCGCCGTTTTCCAGCGCGTACTCGAGCGCCGTGAGCACGCGCGACGGCTTCGAGAGGTTGTCGTCGCCGTACACACGCAGGACCATCACGTCCACCTCGTCGGGCGTGAGGTCGGCAATGAGCCCGGCCGTGGCCGTGCCGTGGCCGTTGACGTCCGTCACGTCGGCCGTGTTGTCGGCAAAGTCATAGCTGCGGGCCGACACGCGCCCCGCGAGCAGCGGGTGCGAGACCTCCGCGCCCGTGTCGATGACGGCGACCGTCGCGCGGCGGCCGGCCGGCAGGAGCACGTCCGCCTGATGGCGCAGCGTCGTGAGGCCCATTTCGTGCCCGCCCCAGGAGCGGCTGGCCGTCTCGTCCCAGAGGCCGGCGAGCGTGTCGTCCGCCGTGACCGCCTCATCGAGAAAGCAGTCCGTCACATCGGGGTCGGAGCGCAGGCGCGCGAGCGCGCGCTGCGCCGCCGCCGCGTCGGAAAATTCGAGCACGTACTCCTGCCACGCCGCCAGATGCAGCACGCGGTCCGCGCCGTACCCGTCCGCGAGCGCGGGCGCGAAGGCGACCACGCGCGTTGGCTCGGCCGCGGCGGCGCGGGAGCGGAATCGGCCGCGTGCCGGCACCGGCTCGGCCATCGCCTGCGCCAGCTCCAGCGCGCTCGACACCTCCACCGGCGTCTGTGCGGCGGCGGCCGGCAGCGCCAGCGACACCGTGAGCGCCAGCGCGAGCAGCAGGGTCAAAAGTCGTTTTTTCATCGCGCGCCTCCTCAGGTCGTGATCGGCACGAACCACAGGTCACGGTCCACGCTGCCGGAGACGCCCGGCACCGTGCCGTCGTAGCTGTACTGCCAGAAATCGTGCGCGTAGTAAAAATCGTCCGCCGTGCCCGGCGCGCTCACCCAGAAGGCATAGTCTTTGAGCTGGGCAAAGTCGTAGTCATAGTACCCCTGCCAGCGGTTGCCGTAGACGGCGGCGTCGTAGCCCGCGGCCGTGACCGTCTCGCAGAACGCGACGGCGCAGGCCGTGACGTCCTCGCCGGTCATCTCCGCCGTGCGCACCGTGTCGCCGGCGGCGACGGTGCTCTGGTCAATGTTCTCCCAGTCGAACACGAGCGGCATGTCGATCTTGTAATCGCGCGCCGCGTCCACGAGCCACTGCGCCTCCTCGGCCGCCTCCTCGGGCGTGACCGCCTGCGAGAAGAAGTACAGCCCCACGCGCAGCCCCGCCGCGCACGCCCCGGCCACGTTCTGGCGGAAGCGGTCGTCTTCGACGATGCCGCCCTTGCCGTAGCCCCGGTAGCCCGCGCGGATGACCGCGAAGGCGATGCCGGAATCCGCGACGGCCTGCCAGTCGATGTCCTGCTGGAACGTGGACACGTCGATGCCCTGCAGCACGCGGTAGGCCGTGCCGGTGTAGGTCACGCTGCCGTCCGCCCCAGCGGAAAAATCGGCCGCCGGAATGTCGAACTTGTCCACGCCTCTGGCCGGGGTGATCCACGCCGTGCCGGCGCCGGTGTTCACCTCGACCTGGCCGATGTGCAGCTCGCGCACGGAACAGCCCGTGAGCGCGAACGTCATCGCCGCGGCCAGCAGCACGGCCAGCGCGCGGCGGAATGGAAAATCGAGTTTTTTATGTAAGCGTTTCATGCCGTCAGTATACCACACCTGCCGCCGGAACGCAAACCGGGCCCGCCCGACGGCCGGCGCGGTCAGCTGCGGTCATAATAATGCGCGAGATAGCTCGCCGTGCACAGAGTCTCGCCCGCCATCTGCTCCAGGCGCGCGATGCGCGCCTCCAGATCGCGCCGGGCGCGGCCGGCGCGCGGCATGGCCGCCAGCTCCAGACGCAAAGTGGCCGCGCGCGCACGCAGCGCGTTGCCCGTGGCGCGGTACTGCGCCGCCAATTCGATCAGTTGCATGTTCTCCCTCCAAAAACATTGAATTTTCCGAAAATTTTTGTTGACAAACATAGTCCGTTTTGCTATGATACATAGGCCGGTGTTGTGCTGGTATAGCTCAGTTGGTAGAGCAGCTGATTTGTAATCAGCAGGTCGGGGGTTCGAGTCCGTCTACCAGCTCCACCTTCTGACAAAATTGCATATGGGGGAATTCCCGAGTGGCCAAAGGGGACAGACTGTAAATCTGCTGGCAATGCCTTCGATGGTTCGAATCCATCTTCCCCCACCAAAAATACCAATTACCCTTTTTGGGTGATTGGTATTTTTCTTTGCGCGGAAGATGGAGTCGAAGTTTATCCCCGTCAGGGGAAATCCATCTTCCCCCACCAAAAATACCGATTGTCCTTCTGGACGGTCGGTATTTTTCTTTTCCGGGAAGATGCACAAACGCTCGGCAAATGCACGGAGCTGAAAAAATCTGGATCGCCTCCGTCAACACCGCGAAGAAAAACCGCACATGATCCGCCCGCCCACACCGTGGGCGGGTTTTTGCTGCTCCGCCCCCCTCACGCTCCCGGTGCGCTCAGGCGCGCGGCCAGCTCCCGCCGCGACAGGCCGCCCACGAGCGTGTCAAAGCAATCGGCGCACACCGTCAGCCCGCCGTGCGCGCACGGCCACAGGTACGCATCTTCCCACGCCGGCAGCGGCGCAAAACACACCTCGCATCGCCGCATCCGCATTCCTCCCTTCCGGCCGCAAAATTATTATGCATTTGGATAACTTTCGTTCTTAGTTTATACTCGTTAGAATAATTTGTCAAGTGCTTTTTTTGCACCTGCATAAAAACGGCGGCCGCAAATTGCCAGCTTTTACACGGGAATGTTGTTTTTTTGACGAAAACAGTGCAATTTAAAGCGTCCTTTCTGACTTTTTGCACAAAAAAATTGAGAAATTATATGGAAAACGGATATTGCAATCCCTCTCCGTTTGCGTTACCATGATAAAGGAAATTGGCCGCTCAGGCCGTTTTTGAGAGCAACGTGAATAATAAGAAAGAGGTAAGAAAATGATCAACAATGCATATCTGAACCGCGTTTTCGCCGACCTTCAGAAGAACCACCCCAACGAGCCCGAGTTCCTGCAGGCCGTTGACGAAGTCTTTGAGAGCCTCCAGTACGTCGTCGACAAGCACCCCGAGTGGGAAGAAGCCGGCCTCATGGAGCGCTTCGTTGAGCCCGAGCGCATCATCATCTTCCGCGTTCCCTGGGTGGACGACAACGGCAAGGTCCAGGTCAACCGCGGCTACCGTGTGCAGTTCAACTCCGCGATCGGCCCCTACAAGGGCGGTCTGCGCTTCCATCCCTCGGTCAACCTGTCCGTCGTCAAGTTCCT
>ENA-UOJG01003567-UOJG01003567.1-human-gut-metagenome-genome-assembly--contig:-C47-NODE-3567-length-10825-cov-4.468152_pt1 | contig 10825 bp, 9 predicted proteins | sample MGYA00242340_ERZ723887 | MGnify/ENA metagenome assembly ERZ723887 | reverse complement strand
AGCAAGATTTCTAACTGTAGATAATGGTAATGTTTCTTTAAAACCTTTTACTTTAATTTTTAAATTGGATGTAAGTTGCGATTGTAAATCCGACCATGATGATGATGCTACCATTTGTAGTTTGCTTTCTAATAGTTCTTCTTGAGGTGAAAGCATATGTTTAGATGATTCTTTGATGTTTTTTAAGTTAAATAGATATGTTTTAATAACATTAGATGTTAAAGCTAATTTATCTAAATCAACATCCTTGATAAATCTTTTAAATTTTACATCTTGAACAACTGTTTCTTGTAACATTAAAGTTAATTTACTAATTTCTTCTAAAGCTTCCATATCATTTACATTTGCAGCTGATCTTAAAGAAGAATATGAATAAAGTTCACTTACATGTGTTGAAAGTTCTTCCTCATATTTTAAATAAGTTTCAATTACATTTTTTTCATCTTTTGAGTCTAAAGAAGAAACAAGTTCATTTAATTTTTCAATCAATTCTTTTACATATTTTACATCATTAATGTACTTTTCATCTTTGTATCCCTTATACATTATATCTAAATCCCATGTCATATTCATATAAATTATCACTCCTTTTTTTATTTTATTTATTATAGACTAAATATTATTATTAGAATAATACCAGCTGTTAGTAAAGCTAATCCCAAACAAGATTTTTTTGTAAACTTTTCTTTTAAGATTGCAAATGATAAAAACATTGTTAGTAAAATTGAAAGTTTACCAATCGAATTAACAGCAATTGGGTTAGCCCCAACATAATTTAAAGCTTCATATTCACATAGCCAAGCAAATCCTGTTGCAACTCCCGATAAGATTAAAAATATCCATGTTTTTTTAGTAATTTCTTTACCACCTTGATAATCTTTTCTGCATAAAACAATAATCCCAGAAAAGATAAAAACAACGATAGTTCGGTAAAGAGTGCCTAAATTACTTGGAATACCTTTTAAGCCAATTTTAACAAATAATGATACTAAAGAGGCAAAAACAGCTGAAAGAACAGCAAATAGAAGCCACAACTTTGACTTAGTTTCTTCTCCTTCTTTTTTTCCTATCATAAATAATGTTCCTATAAACATTAAGATCATTGATAGAAAAAGCATTGTTATCGTTAATACATTTCCATTATTAGTTGTATCATTAAAGAAAAAAATCATAAATAAGATACTTGTTAAAATAAAACTACATTTATCAATTGGCGCAACTTTATTGATATTTCCAAGTTTTAAAGCTTTATAATAACATAACCAAGAACATCCTGTTGTAAGTCCCGATAAAATTAAAAATAAATAATTATTAACTGTTAATTGATTAGCTTTTGTCAAATCTTTATTTATTATACACAATAATAATGAACAAAGAATTACTACTCCCGTTCTAATAAACGTAGCAAAATTGGAATTAACATTTTTTATACCAATTTTAGCTAAAATTGTTGTCATTGACGTAAAAAAAGCAGCTAATAATGCAAGTATAATCCAAATCATTTTTTCTGCCTCATTTAGTTTTTAGCAATTATAACCTAAGTTATATGCTTCTTCCATGTATTTTGAATTTTTTTCCGCTCCTCCTTTTTCGTTTAAACCAACGCCATAAATCGCACCTTTTTCTATACAGTTTTCAAAACAATCCCTGCTACATCCTCTAATAGCTTCAAAAGTTTTTTCCATCATTTCTTTAGAGGAATCAGCTTGGGTTGCTATCAAATAAATATCAGCTTTTATTTTTTCATACACAGGAACAAGTCTATCAATAAATACTTTTAATTGACCACTAACCGAATAAAAATATACAGGAGTTGCAAAGACAATTACATCAGCTTTAATTAATTTACTAGCTATTTCATTCATACCATCATTTTGAACACACTTTCCAATTTTAAAGCATGCAAAGCATCCTTTACAATAATTTAAATCATAATCTTTTAAATTAATTATTTCCACATTGTTAGAAGCATCACTTGCACCTCTTGCAAATTCTTTAGCAAGAACAAAAGAGTTCCCATTTGCTCTTGGTGTTGAAGATATAATTACTACATTTTTCATACTTTTAATTTCCTCATGTTATAAATCTATCTTGTATAAAAATATTATATCATTTGATTTAGTAATGGTCAATTAAACAACATTGTAAAAAAAAATAGAGGTTAACCCTCTATTTTTCTAATAAATAACTCAAGATTAGATGTGACTATCATATAGTCTTTATAAAGATAGGTAAAATCACTATCAAAAGCAATTTCAAATTTATCAGTGGTTTTATCACCAAATACATAATTAATAATTGTTCTCTTATCTAAAGCTGTATCCCTATCGACAATTAAAATTTTATATCCATAAATAGTATTAATTTTAACTTCTACATTTTTAGCTGGATCTTTTCTAACAGCAATAAGATTTAGACTACATGCTTTGTTTACTAACTCTCTAAATTCACTTTTAAATGTATCATTATCAATACTACTTAGGCGTTGTAAACGCACTAATAATTCACCATAATTAGCATTGCCCATATAATTAGAACTTCTTAACAATAAAACAAATTCAACGATAGATGCTACAAATAAATAGTTATCAGTTACTGGTTTATCTAATGATTTTAAACCTACTTCTTTGTTATATTTTAAACTCTTAGATGTGACAGGGTCTTTGTAATTAATATTAAGGCTAAGTAATTTATCATCAGTAATATTTTCTTTTAAAACAAGTTCATAACAAATAATGCTTGTTTTTCCACTACCAATTTCGCCAGCATCTTTATCTTCATCATCAAACTCATCTTTGGTTAATTTTTTGTTTTCATAGCCAATTAATCGATAAGAATCTACAACATTAGGATTAAATTCAATATTACTCTTAACATCTTTAGCGACAGTTACAAGTGTTGAATCAAGTTCATCAACTAATACTTTTTTCGCTTCAGCTATGCAATCAATGTATGCGTAACCACCATTACCATATTTAGCTAAGGTTTCCATAGTAGTATCTTTATAGTTTCCCATTCCAAATCCTAAAGTAGTAAGATAAATGCCACTTTCTCTTTTTTCTTCAATGAAACTCTTTAATTCTTCTTGACTGAATCTACCAATATTAAAATCACCATCAGAAGCAATAATTACACGATTGTTACCACCTGGGATAAAGTATTTTTTAGCAATTTCATAAGCTCTTTCTAAACCTTTATCACCGCCAGTACCACCGGATGCTCGAAGATTATTAACTTTCTTTATTAACTGACCTGTTTTTTCTACATATCTACCTTCAAAAATAGTATTAACGCCATTAGCATAAGTTACTACCGAAACTATATCTGATGAATCTAGGTTTTCAACAAATAATTTAAAAGATTCTTTTATTAAACCAAGTTTATTAGTGCTATTCATTGATCCGGAAACATCAATTAGAAAAACAATGTTATTACCATTATTTTCGATTCTTTTTACTTCCTTAGTAGCAACGCCTACTGTAAGTAATTTATGTTCTTCATTCCAAGGACAATCTCCCATTTCCACAGTAGATGAAAAAGCATTACCATCAGTTGGTTTTTCAATATCATAACTAAAGTAATTAATTAGCTCATCAGTTCTAATTAAATCCGATGGTAAATTCATTTTGTTATTAATATATCTACGTAGATTTGAATATGATGCGGTAAAGGAATCCATACTAAAGTAGCTATCAGCCGCAAAGTCAGTTTTAACAAACGGATTTTCAACAATTTCATTGTAGCTTTCGTCTCCCATTAGGAAATCATTTTCGAGTTCGTTGTCTCTACTAAAGTATCCATCATCTTTGTAATAACCGCTAGGTGCATAACTATTTCTACCAGAACATGAACAAACTACTGCTAGAAATGCCACAGTCAAAAACGTACAAATAAATTTTTTCATAATTTTCCTCCTAATCATAAAATTCTTGATTAGCGGGCAATGATTTATAGGCTTTTGAAGGATATATATAATCTTCTACAATTTTATTAATTGCATCAAGTACTTGTTTTCCTCGCACAATTTTTTCAGATACGACATTATTTAAAGTAATCTTTTTTTGATAATCACCATATCTAATGATAATATAACAATCTAAACTAGGTTTGACAACCTCATCACTGACGTTAATAGCATCATCATAGGTATCAATTTTAGCATTTCTAATAATTTCATATATTTCATCTAATTGATAACTTTCGAAAAAAAGTGATGCCGTACAATCAACATTTAAATCGTAATTGTGACCATTTCTTAATTTTTTTGTAAGCGAATCATATGTTCCAACAAAACTCCATTTTACTGCAAAAGAAAAATCATTAGGCCTTTTTTCTGGTAAGCTAGTTTTAGTAAAATTACAGCCAACCAAGAAAAATGAAGTTAAAAGAATAATTGTTAATATTATTTTTTTCATCATCTACCCACCTCACTTATTTATACGTTCTAACCATTAATTTTTGTCCGTTTTTTTTAAAATTAAAATGCCCATGTACCATTTCTAAATAAGGCAACTCTTTGTCCATCTTTAGTTACACCAGTAATATTTAAATCTTTGGTTCCAATCATAAAGTCAACGTGAATAATAGAATCATTTATACCCATTTCATCAAAGTCCTTTTTGGTATAATTTTCATAATTTTTAACACAATCACTAAAGCCAGCACCTAAAGCTAAATGGCAAGTAGCATTTTCATCAAACAAAGTATTATAGAATAAAATACCTGTTTCATTTACTGGTGAAGAAAATGGTACTAAAGCACATTCCCCTAAATAAGATGCTGAATCATCCATTGATAACATATGGCGTAACAATTCTTCGCCTTTTTCAGCATGAAAACTTACAACCTTACCATCTTTAAATGTGAAAGAGAAATTTTCAATTAATTCGCCATTATAACTAAGTGGTTTAGTAGCATAAACTACGCCTTCTGCCTTACCTTTTATTGGTGTTGTAAAACATTCTTCGGTAGGCATATTAGGATTATAATAAATTCCTCTCAATGAAGTTTCGCCTCCACCTAACCATTGGCATTTGTCTAACATCCATACTTTAAAATCGGTTCCATTGCTGGCTTTATATTCTAAATAATCAAAGTCAAATGAATTTAAATAATTGCATCTGGAAAGTAAATCTTGGTTATGATTTTCCCAATTCTTAATAGGATCACCGTTTACTCTTGCGGTTAGTAAAATTGCATCCCATAATTTATTAATTGCTTCTTTTTTACTCAAAGATGGAAAAACTTTTTTAGCCCATTTTTCACTAGGGGCAGCAACAATGGTCCATTGGTATTGATTATTCATTTGATCTACGTAGGGTTTAACAACTTTATGTCTAGCCATACGCATTTTTGCAACTTTTTCTTGGTCGATTCCTTTTAAAGCATCAGGATCATCACTTAAAACATAAATTCTAGCTGGATTTTTTTCAACTTGATATTTTAGTTTTTCAACTGACCAATTAGGAACTTCGCTTAAAGTTTCTAAGCTTTCATATTTAACCATTAACTTATATATTTCTGGTAATTCATTCCAATCCACTTTTACTTTTCTAGCTTTAGCAAGATATGCTTCTTCCACAATTAAAGTAACAAGTTCTTTTTGATCCATAGATGCATTAATAATAACATCTTGACCTTCTTGAAGGTTAACGCCTACTCTAACAATTAACTTAGCATATTTTTTTAATGTTGTCTTATTCATTTTTTTACTCCTTTTAGTATAAACATTTTATTCTAGATTTATATTTTTCATATAATTTTTGGTTGTGAGCATCTCCTCCAGGAATATTAGCACTTTGGTATACCGGTGGAACCAAATTGTTTTTTTCATATAGATTAATAATTTCCAAAACAATTGATTGTACAATATATGCACAAGCAATGCTTGAAACGGCTCCTACCCTTCCATAATTCTTTTCTATCGCTCCATCACCATAAGGAACATGATTGTCAATAACTAAGTTACTAACCTCAAATAATTTTTTCCCTGATTTAGTTCTTGAAACATTATTTTTAGTTGTTTCCATGCTTGTTATGCATATCACGTAATGGCCATTTTTTCTAGCAATTTCCGCCATTTCAACTGGTACCGCATTTATTCCCGAATTTGATACAATTAAAAAAGGATCATGTTCACACAAATTTAAACTTCCATAAATATTATCAGCAAGGCCAGAAAGTCGTTCCATCTTTGTGCTTTTTATTGCCCCTTCATGTTGCATTAAGAAAGGTTCTAAAATTGGATTAACTTGTACTAACCCCCCAGCTCTATAAAATAATTCTTCAGCTACCATATGTGAGTGTCCTGTAGCAAACACCTGTAAAATTCCCTCTTTTATCATAGAATCATAAATAACCTTAGCAGCAGATAAAATATTTTCTTTTTCACAATTAGTAATCTTATCAATAATATTTTTTACAATTATACTATATTCATTCATCATTATTTATCATCTACCTTTTCAATCTATTATAACAAATAATCACTAATTTTTAATATTTTTAGCATTACTAAATTAAAACATCTAACCGTTTTATTTAATGATAACTTATCACATATCTTTTTTTTAGTACTTAAATTTTTTTAGATATTTTTTTATTTATTCAAGACATAAAAAAAAGCACTCCATTCTTGTATTATGCCACACTTTTAGTGTGTCCAAGAAAGGGAGCGCATTTTCATTTTTTAATAAATATCTTTAGTCTTTACATTAGCTTTTTATCAAATTTAAAGATAACCTATGAGTATAAATGATATTTTCAATCAGGTATTTAAACCTTGGAATTGAGTTTGATATAATCTATTATAAACACCTTTTTTATCAAGAAGCTCTTGATGATTTCCCATTTCAACTACTACACCTTTATCTAAAACGACAATTAAATCAGCGTCTTGAATTGTTGACAAACGATGAGCAATTATTATTGATGTTCTATTTTTCATAAGTTTTACCATAGCATCTTGAATCTTTTTCTCAGTTCTCGTATCAACACTTGAAGTTGCTTCATCTAAGATTAGAATTTTAGGATCTGCTAATACAGCACGAGCAATTGTTAGTAATTGTCTTTGACCTTGAGATATGTTAGCACCACCTTCTGTAAGAAGGGTATTTTCTTGTTCAGGAAGTCTATTAATAAACTTTGTACAATTAGCCATCTCAATAGCTCTATTAAATTCTTCTTGAGTAGCATTTTCTTTACCATATTTTACATTATTAGCAATTGTATCTTCAAATAAAATAGCATCTTGTAGAACTATTGCAATATTATCTCGCAAATCTTTTTTAGATATTTTAGCAATATCGATGCCATCTATTTTTATTGTGCCTGAATCAATATCATAAAAACGCATTAATAAGTTAACAATTGTTGTTTTGCCACTTCCAGTAGCACCAACTAGGGCAATTTTGTGTCCTGAGTATACTTCAACACTAAAATCTTTTAGAACAGGATTATCTTTTGTGTATCCAAAAGCAACATGTGAAAAACTTATATCTCCATGAACATTTTTACTATCAAAAGGAATTTCACCATTAAAATCTTCAGTTTTTTCATCTAATATTTCAAATACTCTTTCAGCGCCAGACATTGCTGTTAAAATTTGAGAATATAACTGAGCTATTTCATTAATTGGACGTGTGAATTGTTTGCTGGTAGTTAAGAATAATGCAATAATGGAAATATCAATTACTTCACCATATAAGGTTTTTCCAATACCTTTTACCGCAAATAAAGCACCAAACAAACATACTAAGAAGTAACCAACATTACCAATAAAGTTCATGATAGGTCCCATTGAACCACCTATAATTTGTGCTTTTAATCCAACATTACAATAGTGGTCACTAGCCTTATTAAATTTATCAATAGCTGAATCTTGATAATTGTATGCTGTTACCGTTTTAATACCACTAACCATTTCTTCAGTTTGAGTATTTAAATCACCTAGTAAAGATTGTTGTTTACTAAATAGTGGGCGCATTGTTTTACTCATAATGAATGTTAATATTAGTGATAAAACTATAGTAATCATTGATACTAATGTTAATAGTGGCGAGTACCAAATCATTAAGCAGAAACAACCGATAATTGTTAAAATTCCCGATATTAAGGAACTAATTGAGCTTGAAACTGTATTTGAAATATTATCCACATCATTAGTCATTCTTGACATTATATCACCATGAGCATGGGTATCAGTGTAAGATATTGGCAATTTGACTATTTTAGCAAATAATTCATTACGCATTTTTCTTGTTGTTTTTATTGCTAAATAAGCACCTATTAAAGTTGATAAATATTGACATACGCAATGAATAATATAAATGGCAATTAAAATTAAAATGTTTTTAGTAAAACTTGTAACATTTGGTTCAACAATCCATTTAGAAAGGTCAAAACTATATGATCCAAAAGAAGCAACAATATTTTTGACAATAACATTAGAAAATATTTGCGTTGCACTCATTATAATTACAACAAGCATAATAGCAATGAATAAGCCTTTAAAGCCACCAATATATTTTACTAATCTTTTTAAAACTTTTTTAGTGTTTTTTGGCTTTTCAACTGGTCCAAAAGAACCTGGTCCTCTTCTTCTACCCATTCCGGAAGGTTGATTCTTTTTTGTGTTTTCATTAGGCATTGTTTTCACCTTCTCTCTTTAATTGTGAATTATATATATCTTGGTAAATACTACAATTGTTAAGTAAATTTTCATGAGTATCAAAAGCAGCTATGTTACCATTATCTAAAACAATAATACGATCCGCATTTTTAGCTGTTGCAACACGTTGAGCAACAACAATTTTTGTAACTTCGCTAATATTTTCTTTCATAGCTTTATATAACTTTGCTTCTGTAACTAAATCAAGGGCACTAGTGGAATCATCGAAGATTAATATCTCTGGTTTCTTTACAATTGCTCTTGCAATAGATAAACGTTGTTTTTGACCACCAGATAGGGAAGTACCTTTTTCTTCAACATATTCATCATATCCTTTTTCTTTCGACAAAATGAATTCTTCAGCTTGAGCAATTTGAGCAGCTTTTTCAATTTCTTCATCACTAGCATCTTCTTTTCCCCAACGAATATTATCAGCGATAGTTCCCGAGAATAATTCGGCTTTTTGTAAGACAATAACTACCTTATCTCTTAATTCTTTCAAATTATAATCTTTTATATTTATACCATCAACTAAAATAGATCCTGAAGTAACATCATAAAAACGAGGAATTAAATTAACTAAAGTTGATTTACCACTTCCCGTAGAACCTACTATTGCGATAGTTTCTCCCTTAGATATTTCAAAATTTAAATTGGACAAAACATTGCTTTTGCCTAAAGGGTATGTAAATGATACATTCTTAAATTCTAACTTACCCTTAGTAGTTAATTCTTTTGTATCAAAATTACCAGATTTGATTATATCCTTGCTATCAAGCACATCATTAATTCTTCGAGCAGAAGCAACGGCTCTAGCCATATTAGCAAATGTCATTCCAAGCATTATTAAGGAACTCATAATCATGCTAATATAAGTAACAGCTTTTTGTGTATCACCTACTGTAATAGATGGACTCTTAAAAATACTTTCGTTAATAGCTACTACTTGGGAATTCAAGCCTAAATAGTATATAGCAATTGTAGCAGCATAAACTATTAACATAAACATTGGCATTAAAACAGCCATTATTTTATTAACTTTTAAGTTTATATTTGTTACGACTCTTGCCCCTGTTAAGTTTTCATGAACAACTGAGTTAACTTTATCCAATTTCTTTTGAATAATTGTAAAAATTGGGAAGACCTTACGCATAAACCAAATAATCATTAAAACTTCTATGGGAAGAACAATTGCTAATATTATAGCGAATTTAGCACTAATTCTTACTGTAAATACTATTCCTAATACGAAGAAGCTTAATGCTCTTATAAACATTCTAATTGCTTGAGCAATTGTGTTTTGAACCATTGTTACATCATTTGTTACTCTTGTAATTAATGAACTTGTTGAAAAATTATCTGTTTGTTCAAACGTTAAATTCATTATTTTATTAAATAAGTCTTTTCTTAAATCATTACCAAACTTTTGACTTGCAAGATTAGCAAAAACACCACTTAATATTCCACATGCAACACCTATTACTACAAAAAGTAACATCATCAAACCATATTTAACAATAGTTGATATAAATACCGATTGATCAAGTAAATGTGTATAAGAATTAACAGTGTCTATCATTTTTCCCATTTCATTAGTAATTACTAAATCCATTAATACTTCTAAAAGCATAAATATAGGGGCAAGCAAAGCATAAAACCAATATTTCTTTAAATATTTCAGTAGCTTAATCATTGTTTATTTTTCCTTTCTTAAATTGTCTCTTAATTTTTCTAAAATTTCTTTCAATTTCTTTACATCATTATCGCTTAAACTTTCAATCATCTTTTCTTCTACTTTTTTAAAACATTTTTTAATGTTTTTATCAAGTTCAAATCCTTTTTCTGTTAAGGTTACAATTATTACTCTTGAGTCATCTAAACTTGTCGTTCTTTTAATATAACCATCGTTTTCCATATTCTTTAATGTCAAACTAATGGTTGGGGCCTTAAGTCTAGTATGTTCAACAATTTCATTCTGGGTTAAGCCATCAGTGTGAAATGATAATATCATAATTATTTGGGAATAAGTATAATTTATTCCTTGATTAATGCACTCTTCTTTTATAGCACTTTTGAAGGTTCTCGCTGTATGTAAAATATCAGCTCCCAATGGATTTTTTTCATCAAAAATCATTTTAAACATCTCCTTAAAAACAA
>ENA-UOJG01003561-UOJG01003561.1-human-gut-metagenome-genome-assembly--contig:-C47-NODE-3561-length-10841-cov-18.987576_pt1 | contig 10841 bp, 11 predicted proteins | sample MGYA00242340_ERZ723887 | MGnify/ENA metagenome assembly ERZ723887 | reverse complement strand
TGGATGGCTGGCGGTGTGGAGGGGGCGGGCTATGGGGAGCGCGCCGAATTCGTCTATGATGGGGCGAAGGCCGGCGGGCGCGTCGGCGGCGGGATGGCCGGGATGGCGGCGCGGAGGAGTCAGGCTACGGGGAACGCGCCGAATTCGTCTATGATGGGACGGAGGTCGGCGGGCGCGTCGGCGGCGGGGCGGCCGGGGCAGGCGAGGAGCGCGGCGCGCAGGGCATCGGCGTCGTCGGCGCGCAGGATGAGCGGCAGGCGCGTAGCGGCGCTCGCGTCCAGCGTGCGCACGGCGGATTCATCGGGCGCAAGGCCGCGCAGGTCAAGGCGCACGGCAGTCTCGTCGCCCTCGAGGTCGTAGGCATCCTCGGGGTCGGAGAGGTCGGCGACGGCTTCCAGCGCTTCCGTGACCGTCGCACAGTCGCGGCGGGAGCACAGACGCGCCTGTCCGTCCCACGCGGGCGCGGGCACGGGACCGCCGGTGAGGGGCTTCAGCGCGCGGATATGGTCGAAGGTCGTGCCGCAGCAGCCGCCGATGGCGGACGCGCCGGCTTCCAGCAGCGCGCGGGCGCATTCGCGCATCTTTTCGGGCGAGTAGGGATAAAACGTGCTGCCGTCGGGCGCGGTCTCGGGCATGCCCGCGTTGGGCTGCACGACGACCGGCAGGGCGGACACGCGCCGCATGGCGCGCAAAAGGCCGATCATGTCCTCCGGGCTGGGCGAGCAGTTCAGCCCCAGCGCCGCCGCGCCCGCGGCTTCCAGCGCCGCGGCGCAGCATTCCGCGGGGGAGCCGGTGAGCGTGCGTCCGGTATTTCGGCCGAAGGTGAAGCTGACGGCGGCTTCGAGACCCGCGGCGCGCGCGGCCAGACAGGCAAGGCGAGCTTCGCCGAGGTCGGTCTGCGTTTCGATCATGGCGAAGTCCGCGCCGTTTTCCTTCGCGCAGCGCGCCTGATCGAAAAAGGTTTTATAGAAGTCCGCCGGCATGGCTTCGCCGGTGGGATACAGAAACGCGCTGGTCGGCCCCATATCGACGGCCACGAGCGCGCGGCTGCCCGCGACCTCGCGCGCAAGGCGCACGGCGGTGGCCGTGATTTTTTCGCCCATGCCCGCGCGCTTTTTGTGGGCAAGCGTCATTTCGGTCGCGCCGAAGGTGTCGCTTAAAAGCACGTCTGCGCCCGCGTCCAGATAGCCCTGATGGACGGAGCGGATCACGTCCGGCCGGGTGACGGCCAGCTCGTCCGGGCACGGCGTGACGTGTCCCATGCGCGAAAGCAGCGCGCCCATGCTGCCGTCAAACAGAAGAATTTTGCTTTGAATGGCTTCGGAAAATCGTTTCATGGACATTTCCCTCCCTGTTGCGCGAAATTATAACATAAAGTCACCGGAAGGGCAACCGGAATTTACGGTGGCGTGTTGCAACGGAGGGAAAAATGTGCTAAAATCTCATCTGCTATAATCGAAACAGGTGTGTCAGGAGGAACCCTTCATGAGCTCTACGTTTGAGAAACTTACTTCCAACAAAGTGAAGCTGAACTTCGTGGTCAGCGCCGAGGACTTCGACAAGGCGCTCGCTACCGCTTACTCCAAGAACGTGAAGCGCTTCAACATCCCCGGCTTCCGCCGCGGCAAGGCGCCCCGTCACGTGATCGAAATGCACTATGGCCCGTCCGTGTTCTTCGAGGACGCGTTTGACGAGATCTTCCCCGTGGTCTACTCCGAGGCCATCAAGGAGCACAGCGTCGAGCCCGTGGATCGTCCCGAGCTGGACGTGACCCAGATCGAAAAGGGCAAGGACCTGATCTTCTCCGTCGAAGTGTTCGTGCGTCCCGACGTCGTGCTGGGCGACTACAAGAACCTCGAGGCCAAGAAGGTCGTCGACGAAGTGACCGACGACGACGTGTCCGCCGAAGTCGAGCGCGCCCGCGACCGCAACAGCCGCTTCGTCGAGGTGACCGACCGTCCCGCCAGGCTGGACGATCAGGTGAACATCGACTACGCCGGATTTGACGGCGACAACCAGTTTGCGGGCGGCACCGCGAAGGGTCAGGAGCTCGTGCTGGGCAGCGGCCACTTCATTCCTGGCTTTGAGGATCAGCTCGTCGGCGCGACCGTCGGTCAGGACGTGGACGTGAACGTCACCTTCCCCGAGGAGTATCACGAGAAGTCCCTCGCCGGCAAGCCCGTCGTGTTCCATGTGCATGTGAACGGCATCCGCGAAAAGGAAGTGCCGGCACTGGACGACGAGTTCGCCAAGGATATGGGCTTTGACACGCTGGACGAATACAAGGCCGACGTGAAGGCCAACCTGATCAAGCGCAACGAGGAGCGCGCCGAGACCGCCTTCGAAAACGAAGTGGTGGAGAAGGCCGTGGCGACCTGCGAGATGGACATTCCCAACGGCATGGTTGAGGAAGCCATCGACAACATGCTGCGCGACATGGAAATGCGCCTGATGTATCAGGGCATGAAGCTGGACGACTACTTCAAGTACACCGGCCAGACCCGTGAGCAGGTGCGCGAGATGTATCGCGAGCAGGCTGCCGAGCGCGTGAAGACCCAGCTGGCGCTGGAAGCCATCCGCGACGCGGAGAAGATCGAAGCCACCGAGGAAGAGATCGACGCCGAAATCGCCAAGCTGGCCGACAGCCGCAAGAAGTCCCTCGAGGACATGAAGAAGCAGCTGACCGACGGCGACAAGGAATACTTCAAGCAGGCCGCGACGATGAACAAGGTCGTCGAGTTCCTGAAGGGCTGCGCGCACGAATAATTATCATTCATAGGAGAGCGGCACGGGCATATGCTCTTCAAGTATAGCCCGCGCCGCTTTCGGATATATTGAAACGGGAGGTGCATCCGATGTATCTGGTGCCGACGGTTATTGAAAAAAATGAAATGGGCGAACGCGCGTATGACATTTACTCGCGCCTTTTGAAGGATCGCATCATTTTCCTCAGCGGGCCCATCGACGACGGTATGGCCAATACCATCGTCGCGCAGATGCTGTTTCTTGAAATGGAAAATCCGGATCAGGATATCATGCTGTATATCAACAGCCCGGGCGGAGCGATTACGGCGGGCATGGCGATTTACGATACCATGCGCTATCTGAAGTGCGAGGTGTCCACGCTGTGCATCGGCATGGCGGCGTCCATGGCGGCGTTCCTGCTGGCCGCGGGCGCGAAGGGCAAGCGCAAGGCGCTGCCCAACGCCGAGGTGATGATCCATCAGCCGCTGGGCGGAACCGAGGGTCAGGCGACCGACATCCTCATTCACGCCGACCATATGCGCTTCATTAAAAAGCGCATGACCGAAGAGCTGGCCCGCAACACCGGCAAGCCCTTCGACACCGTGGCCGCCGACACCGAGCGCGACCACTTCATGACCGCCGAGGAAGCCCGCGAATACGGCATCATCGACGAAATCATTCTTCCCAGGAGATAATTATGCCGAATAAAGAAGATTATGACAAGCACGTCCGCTGTTCGTTCTGCGGGAAATCGCGCGATGAGGTTCGCCGGCTGATCGCCGGCCCCGGCGTGTATATCTGCGACGAGTGCGTGCTTCTGTGCCAGGAGATCGTGTCCGAGGACGTTTCTCCCATGTCGAACGACCGGGCGGAGATCGAGGTAAAGAAGCCGCAGGAAATCAAGGCGGTGCTGGATCAGTACGTCGTGGGTCAGGAACAGGCGAAAAAGGCGCTGAGCGTGGCCGTGTACAACCACTACAAGCGCATCAAATATAAGGGCAAGAAGAACGACGTGGAGCTTCAGAAGAGCAACATCGTGATGCTCGGCCCCACCGGCTGCGGCAAGACCTATCTTGCGCAGACGCTGGCCAAAATTCTGAACGTTCCCTTCGCCATCGCCGACGCGACCAGCCTTACCGAGGCGGGCTACGTGGGCGAGGACGTTGAAAACGTGCTTCTGCGCCTGATTCAGAACGCGGACTACAATATCGACCTCGCGCAGCGCGGCATCATCTATATTGACGAAATCGACAAGATCGCGCGAAAGAGCGAGAACCGCTCCATCACCCGCGATGTGTCCGGCGAGGGCGTGCAGCAGGCGCTTCTGAAGATGCTGGAGGGCACCATCGCCTCCGTGCCGCCGCAAGGCGGGCGCAAGCACCCGCATCAGGAGTTTATCCAGGTCGATACCACCAACATCCTCTTCATCTGCGGGGGCGCGTTCGAGGGCGTTGAGCGCATCGTGGAGAGCCGCATCGGCAAGAAGACGATGGGCTTCGGCGCGGAGATCAAGGGCGAGATGGAGAAGTCCAACGACGAGATCATGAAGCAGCTGCAGCCCGAGGATCTTCTGAAGTTCGGGCTGATTCCCGAATTCATCGGCCGCCTGCCGGTCATCGTGACGCTGAGCAAGCTGGACGAGGACGCGCTGGTGAAGATTCTCACCGAGCCGAAGAACGCGCTGGTGCGCCAGTACGCTAAGCTCCTGTCGATGGACAACGTGGAATTGGAGTTTACCGACGCGGCGCTTCGAACCATCGCCCACAAGGCGCTGGAACGCAAGAGCGGCGCGCGCGGCCTGCGGGCGATCATCGAGGACGTGATGCAGGATACCATGTTCAATCTGCCCAGCGAGCCCGATGTGACCAAGTGCATCATCGACGAGAACGCGGTGAACAAGAACGCCGAGCCGACGCTGATTCGCGGCGAGCACGCCGCAAAGAAGCGCAAGGCCGCCGTGCATCGCAAGACCGAGGAGGAGCCCGTGCCCGCGCTGAAGCAGCCGGTAGAAGGCGCGTAAGAAGCGGCGCGCGCGGAGGCGGAGGGGGCGCTTCGCTCCCCCTCCGCACCTCCCCCTGAGCGAAGAGGAAGCTTTCCCCGCGGGAAAGCGGGGGCGCGCCCGACCAACGGTCGGGCGCGATTGAAATTCGAGAGGGCTGCGGCCCTCTCGAGCTCTCCCACGGAGTTTTTCACGAAGGGTTTCATTTTTTCGTTATACGGTTGTGCTTGCTTTTTTTCGTACAAAACGGTATAATGCAGACACAGGGGTGAATTGAAAAGCAAAGGAGTTGGTTTCCAATGATTCAGGTAATTGCCGGTCACAAGGGCAGCGGAAAGACCAAGCGCCTCATCGACATCGCCAACGACGCATTCAAGTCCGAGCACGGCACCGTGGCCTTTATCGACGACGACAAACGGTATATGTATGACCTCCGCCATGAAATTCGCTTTGTGGACGTCAGCGAAAACGAAACTGTGAAGGGCTGCACCAGCGACGTATTCTTCGGCTTCCTCAGCGGCATGCTGGCAATGAATTATGATCTGTCCCTCGTGTGCATCGACGCGTTCCTGAAGCTCGTGAAAAAAACCAATCTCAACGACATGGAGGATTTCTTTGCCCGCCTGAACGCCCTTTCCGAGAGCAGCAGGTGCAATTTCGTCATCAACATCAGCTGCGGCGAGGAGAACCTGCCCGCGTTTGTGAAGCAGTATCAGATCTGATGGGCGGAAAGACCTTCGCGGTACGGCTGGTTTCGCTGGCGCTGGTTTTGATTGTGTGCCTGATCGCCCTGAAATCGCTTTTGTCCGGCGCGTCGGGCTGCGCCCGCGTCCTGTCCCGCGCCACGTATGACGACGGGGAATGGGCCGCCGGAGCGCCCACGGCCGAGCCGACCGACACGCCGCCCGCATTTGCCGACGACGCGTATGACATGGTATATCCCGACCTCATCGAGCCGTCCTTAGAGGACGAAGAATAGAAGAAAAGGCGTTTCCGCATCGCGCGGAGACGCCTTTTTTACGCGTTAAATTTTGTCAAATCGGTTGACAGCATATGGCTTTCTGCGGTAAAATGTATCTTGTGTCAATCCGCTCACAGCCCCGAGCGTTTGATGTATTTCATCCGGTATGCTGACCTCATGCCTGATGCATCAGTATTGATATTGATTTGGAGGAATCCCAATGAGCTCTTATATCGCGAAGCCCGAAACCGTCGAACGTAAATGGTACGTGATCGATGCGGACGGTGTTGTGCTTGGTCGTCTCGCTTCTCAGGTCGCCCTGATGCTGCGCGGCAAGCATAAGCCCACCTTCACACCTCATGTTGACACCGGCGATTACATCATCGTCGTCAATACCGACAAGATCGCCATGACCGGCCGCAAGCTGGATCAGAAGATCTACTATCACCACAGTGGCTATCCGGGCGGACTGAAGGAAACCAAGTACCGCGACCTGCTGGCCAACAAGAGCGAGTTTGCGCTCAAGAAGGCCGTCCGCGGCATGCTGCCCAAGGGCCCCCTCGGAAACAAAATGTTCAAGAAGCTGAAGGTTTATGCCGGTGCGGAGCATCCGCATGCCGCGCAGCAGCCCGAAGTTATCGATATGAAGTAATCAGGGAGGAGGACGAAAAATGTCTGTAGTTTCTTTTAGCGCAGTCGGCAGAAGGAAAAAGGCGATCGCCCGTGTTCGTCTGATCCCCGGCGAAGGCAATATCACCATCAATAAGCGTTCCCTGGATGAGTACTTCGGTCTCGAAACCCTCAAGACCGTCGTTCGCCAGCCCCTCACCCTCACTGAGACCCTCGGCCGCTTTGACGTCGTCGTCAGCGTTGCCGGCGGCGGCTACACCGGCCAGGCCGGCGCCATCCGTCACGGCATCTCCCGCGCGCTCGTGAAGGCCGATGAGGAGCTCAAGGGCACCATCAAAAAGGCCGGCTTCCTCACCCGCGACCCGCGCATGAAGGAGCGCAAAAAGTACGGCCTGAAGGCTGCCCGTCGTGCGCCGCAGTTCAGCAAGCGCTGAGAACCCTTACAAATCAAGGCTTTCCGACCCATGGCTGCCCAATCAGCCATGGGTTTTCTCTTTTATGCAGTCAGTTCCCTGCAAAGGATGCTACTGCGTCACAGGAGCGGAAAGCCTTGTTTCATCGGCACTTCAGGGATTTTTCAGCCTTGAAATCCGTGCAAAATCGTGTGTCCGTCCGTCTGCATATGATTGCAACTTTATGCAGTCATGTTCTGGTGAACAGCCCCGCATTATCCCGGCTGACTTTCTCCACGTTGCCTACCTCCCGGTGGACATAGGTGTTCATGGTCATGGTAATCTTGGAATGACCGGCGATGCTCTGCAGGGTCTTGATGTCCACGCGGCCTGTGGCCTGCAGCTGGGTCAGGAAGGTGTGGCGCAGCACATGGGGCGTTACGCCTTTGGGGATTTGGACTTTCTTGCAGATGCGTGCCCAGGTGTTGCGGAAGGAACGCTCGCTCAGGGCTTCCTCCCCATCCACCACGTAGTTGGTTGGACTTGCATCCGCCGGCCTGTTCGCCAGCAGGATTTTCTCCAGCTCCGGCAGCATGGGTACTTCGCGGAGACCCGCCTGGGACTTGGTTGCCTTTTCGACCGGGCGGTTGTTGATGAAGGTGATCTGCCTGCGGATATGGATCAGCTTGCGCTCAAAGTCGATGTCCTCCCAGCGCAGGCCCAGCATTTCGCCTCGCCTGACACCCGTGTAGAGCAGGATCGCCAGCAACAGCAAGTCCTTCCCTTCCAGAAGATGAAGATTTGCTTCAATTCCGGCAGCTTCTTCCCTGGAAATGGGCAGACGCTCCTTTTTCTTCTTGCTCATGGTCAGGCGAATGCTCTTGGCAGGGTTCTTTTCCAGCAGACCGTCCTCAATGGCGGAATTGAAGATGCCGTACAGCAGCGTCCGCCAGTGCCGGCAGGTGGAATTGGAATACGCCGCCCGCTCATCGTAGAAACCCTGCACATCCTTGGTGGTGATGTCCTTCAGCCGCTTCCCCCTGAAGTAGGGAATAACATGCTTATGCAGGTTCATCTCGTAGTCGATTTTTGTGCCTCCACCCAGTCGCTTGGCCTCGAAGGTGTCCCACCATTCCTGGGCATAATCCTCAAACAGCGGGCTTGCCGGATTGGCATCTGCCTGACCGTCGGACACGCCCTCCAGCATCCGCATCTTCTCATGGAAGGCCTGACACATCTGCGGAATGGTTCTGCCCTGCACCCAGATGTTCCCGAACTCGGTCGGGATACAGCACCGCTTCATCTTCGGATCTATCGTTGTCATCGTTGATTCTTCGGCGTTCGGGGGATCCGGTATGGGGTTGTCAAGGTGCACCTGACCGAGGGCCCCGGCGACAGCGGACTGTATGATCTGCTGAAGCTGTTCATCCCCGGTCAGCTTTTTGTATTCGTCAAGAGAGGTGACTTTCCCTGTTTCGGGCATCATGTTTGTCTTTTTGATTGCCTGGGTCATAGAACTCCTTATCTGCAGGCCGGTCATAGGCCATAACGTATTTCCGTTTGATCTTGTTGATTCTCATATGATTCATTCTGAATTTCCTTTCTTTCTGACCCTATTGAGGGCAGATTTTCGGACGGGTGGACACGGCATCCACCCGCCCGTATGTCGTTGCCTATACGCCTTGTTTTGTCCGGGCTTCAGCGTTCCAAAAGGGTAAGACTCACCTGTCCATTTTGTGTTGCTTGCTGGTCTGACGGGTATATTGCGCAAGAACCTCCGGCGGAATGACAGCCAGCTGTTTTTCGTACCGCTGACACTTCTGCTCCAGCTGATGGATGGCGGTTCCGCTATCCATATCATGCTGATTGCGCTGCCTGCGTTCGTCCTCCATGCTGCGGTTCTCCTTCTTCAACTGCTCGTTCTCCGCAATGATGGTCGTAAAGGCCTCCTGGTACTGCGCCAGCTGTGTTTTCATTTTGCCGAAGCGAACCAGCAAATCTCTGACCAGCGGAACAAGCTGCTCCAGCCGTCCTTTGTCTGACTTTGTCGGCGATACCCTCGAATTCCATTCCACCGGCGCTCTGACTTTCCCTGTACTGGGAACAAAAGCCGACCTTGCAGATAAACTGGCTTATGATCCGGATCGCAGCAAGCGCAGGATCATGTATCCCTTTGTAAAGCAAGTCTTTTTCGATTATAACGTCATGATCGGCGGTTCTTCTTCCTTCGATATCGTTCCGGGCAAATACGGAAAGCTGAACGCTATCCGTCGGTATCTTGCTGAAAATGGCATGAATGAACAAGAAATCATCTACTGTGGTGATGACTACTGCGAGGGCGGGAATGATTATGATGTGTATGCAGGGGGCATTCCTTTTGTCAAGGTCGATCACTACGATCAGATAGGAGAAATACTGCAGGGAAACGGGCTGCTGTAGGAGTGCGGAGGAAATACAATGAATGGGATCGACAGTTTACTGAAGGGTTGGCATAACTGCGCCTGCGGAAAAGAGCATGATTGCCCGATCGAAGATGTTCGGATCGGGAGTGGAACAATCGCCTGTCTCGAGCGGCTTTGCGAAAGCTATCATCACATCCTTTTCGTAACAGATGACCGCCTTTGGCCGCAATACGGGGAAAAAGTGTATACGCAGATTCAAGCAAAAGCATGCCCACTTGTACTGAATGGAAACGGGCGAGTAGTGATTCCAAATGAGCAGGCAATTACCGAAATCACCGCCTGTATCACGCCGGATACGGACTTGATCGTCGGCCTTGGCTCAGGGGTCATCAACGATCTGTGCAAGCATGTGAGCTTTCAGCATGGTTTGCCTTATATGATCGTGGCTACTGCGCCCTCCATGGATGGATTTGCCTCTGTAGGGGCAGCACTGATCCTGGAAGGAATGAAGATCACGCTGGGAGCCAGACCGCCCAAAGCGATCATAGGCGATACGGATATCCTGAAAAACGCGCCGATGGAAATGCTTCAATCGGGCTGGGGCGATATCATTGGCAAATATTCCTGCCTGAACGACTGGAAACTGAGCGCGTTGATCAACGGCGAATACCTTTGCCAAGCGGTATACGATCTGGTGTATGAGACTGCAAAAAAAGTGGAATCGCTGGCAAGTGGCATATTGCAGCGCGATGAGCAGGCAATCGCGGCGCTCATGGAAGCTCTTGTGATTGTCGGAATTGCCATGAGCTTTGTAGGGAATTCCCGCCCTGCCTCCGGAAGCGAACATCATTTATCTCATTATTTTGAGATTACCGGTATATTGCACAACGAACCGTATTATCCGCATGGCACCGACGTTCTCTATTCATCGGTAGTAACAGCAAGATTGCGTGAAATACTGGCCAATAGCATCCCTGCACGGCAGTCATTCGATTACACAGCGTGGGAAAAAGAAATTCGCAGGATATATACCTCTTCAGCAGACGGCGTGATTCATCTTCAGAAAAAACTGGGATGGCATGAAAAAAATGATTTTTTCAGTATTGCCGGAAAATGGGGATCAATTTGCAAGATTCTGAGAGAAGCCCCTACGGAAAAAGAAATGATTCAGATGGTTCAGGCCATCGGGCTGGATATCAATCAATTCAACGCTTTCTATGGAAAAGAGAAAATCAATGATGCCATTTTGTATGCGAAAGATCTTAAAGATCGGTATAGCGTACTATGGCTATTTGAGAGGGCGCATGCTCCGGTTTGCTGGCTGTGATTTCAGCGTATTTCGCTTATAAAGCCAGAAATTACTATCCGGGTGACCCTATTTCAAAATTTATAGAGCAATATTTGGTAAGATACTTCTTCGCTCATACACGATAAATAACCCCCGCCGGGAAGGACGCCAGTGAATTTGACTTAACCCACATCTTCTAGTGAAGCCTCCAAAACATATCTTTTTCATAGTCAGCCTTCTTAAATCGACACTTTTTACTCATTTGTCGGTTGTAAAATCAGCACATGTCTTCTATAATTTTATAGTTCTCTGCTTTTTCTTACAAATACCTGGAAAGAAATGCTTTTATGCATAGAATCAGAGATCGGTCGATAAGGTACAATAAGTTGCGCAAATTCCAGAACAGGAGGATTGAAAACAGTCC
>ENA-UOJG01003560-UOJG01003560.1-human-gut-metagenome-genome-assembly--contig:-C47-NODE-3560-length-10844-cov-13.636945_pt1 | contig 10844 bp, 18 predicted proteins | sample MGYA00242340_ERZ723887 | MGnify/ENA metagenome assembly ERZ723887 | reverse complement strand
GAGCGCATGACTGTTAATCATGATGTCACTGGTTCGAGCCCAGTTGGGGGAGCCAAGAGAAAAGTCAGTAATTAAGCCAAAAACGGCTTGTTTACTGGCTTTTGCTTTGTTTACAACATTTTTGAGTTTTAAAAATATTTACCTCTTTTTATACCTTTTGATGCGTTATACTACAGATAAACTACAGATTTTTTACAATAAAAACCGTCCGAAATGTAATCGGACGGTTTATTTCACGCCAGCAATTTGATCGCATTGTAAAGGGTGTCAACTTCTTGGATGATGTAATGGTCAATATCAACCTTGTAATCTGTATGTCCCATAAGAGCGATGATGTCCTCTTCTCGTGCTCCTGCCGCTGACATCCTTGTCGAAAAGGTTCTACGGCACGAGTGCGGAGTAAATTCATCACCCAACCCGAGGGCTTGCATAGCCGGACGGAAACCATATTTCAAAAAGTAATCTTTGTTCATCGCTTTGCCAAACTCTGAACCTTCGTGTATTCGGCAGAAGATTGTTTCACCTTTATTGTTTATACAATTCTCAACCAATTTTAAAATCTTAGGGTGGATAGGAACAATACGATTTTTGCCGGCATCTGACTTTATGCCTGCGATAAAGTAAGGTATGCCCTGTTCACTCATATGGTACTGCTCGGTAGTGAGCGAAAGAAACTCGGTCACTCTGAAATTGAGATAGCACATTATATAGACATAATCAGCATAAGGCACTTTGCCTATGTTTTGTCTGATAAGCTCAAGCTGTACATCGGTAAAGCGTGTAGCGTTTACCTCTTCGGGTTCCGGAAGTTCGATAAATGTGCCGTAGTCTTTATTTACAATATCCTCTTGCATCGCAAAATTGTAAAGACTTGTGACAAAACATTTAATCTTATGTAGAGCTGAGTAACCTAATCCCTGACAGATTTTAGGCGTATCAGTGACTTTATAGGTACCGTTGCCGTTGGGCAGAAGATATTTCAGCTTACCGCCTGCGCCGACCTCGTGATGCGGATTATCATAATAATCCACGATGTATTGATAGTCTGATGTGCGTAAATCCCTAAATTTACGCTTATACAAGGGCTTTAGTTTGATATAAGCACTTGCGTAGTTGCTTTTTACGCTGTCACCAAGTTTTTTATATGCTTTAGTTTTTACCCATTTATCGTGTAATTGCTCAAGTGTCATATTAAAGCCATTGACGGGATTGTACTCATAATCTTTGAGTGCGTTTTCTGCCTCTCGCTTTGTGGCGAAAGTTCCCAAATAAACTTGTTTCCCTGTGACAGAGCTTGCAGCGGCATACGGTTTTGATTTGCTGTCTTTGCGAATGTAAATGCTTCCTGTACCTTTTGTTCTGCGCCTGTTTTTCGGCTTGTCAGATGATTGATTTTTACCGCAGTAAGGACAATACGCAAAATTGTCCTGCAATTCTCGGTTACACCGTCGGTTTATACATTTTTTCATCATTTTGCTCCTTAAAAAAGGGTGCAAAAATCCCCTGCAAAATATTGTAATTTTCGCAGGGGTGTGGTACAATATATTTGCTAAGAAAAATGCACCATTGCACCCGTTGTAATGGTCTCCGCTCTATCCTGTTGGCGCAGGGTAGGGCGGATTTTTTTATTTTATTTTACTTTCTTGCTGACAAGGTTCATTTTAACGTCATTATCATAGGTATCTGTATCGAAATATATTAAATCAGCTCCTACGGTTGATGGATTGAAGTTTTTACAATCTTTCACACTGACTTCAATCATGCCCTCGCTGTGTGCTGAAATCGGAGCGCTACAGACTAACTTGTTGTAGCTTCTTCCGTCTAAGATGACGGTGTCGGCTTGTACGGTTATAGATTTATCCATTTTATTTTTTATATAGAAATGAACATCAACTTCTTCATCCGAATAAGGAGCCTGCTCCGTATCGCTGTAATAAACGGCTATGTCGCTATCTGAATAAAGCTCGGTTAAAGTATCTTTAAACTCTGTAGGTTTTTCGGTAGGCGGTTCTGTTTCGGGTTCAGTAGCTTTTTCTGCTGAATCTTCTTCAGGTGAACGAACATCTTTTGAAGAATATGTTATTATAGAATTAACAATGATGTCTTCATAAAAATCAAATTCTTCAGATTGCTCATCGCCTTCGGTTGTGAAAAGCATACAACACAAATAATTCTTCGTCACCCACACATACATTGTGCCGTAATACTTATCTCCGGATAATTCCAAATTTGCTATTACACGATAAGCGAGAAAGTCATCTATATGAGTTGTAGTTCTGCTTATTTCTTCAAAGTCATCAAACGAATTTGCAAAGCCATCAAGAAAGCTGTCTACATAGCCTGAGGTAAATTGAGATGGTGAAATATTCGATTGAGATGAACTTATATACAGCCTGTTTCCGTCAGGGTCGTAAAAATAATGGTAACCGTCATGAGCTTTATGCGTCCACTCTTTAGGAATATCAATAGAAAAAGGAGTTATATCATACCACTCAAACAAATCGGTTTCTGAGGTATCGTTAGAGGTTTGATTGATAGAAGTTGTTACCGGTTCTTGAATATCAGGTTGGTTGCTACATTGCGAAATGGCAGTTACCGCAGTGGCGGTCAATATCAAAGCTATCAGCAAAGCAATGTAAAAATGTGGAGTGCGATATATAGGTTTTTTTTCAGTCGTTTTTTCAGCTTCTCCCGTAGGGCTGAATTTGTTTTTTTGATATGTATGGCATATCGGGCAAAATACTGAATTATTCGGTATGATGTTACCGCAACTTTCACACTTGCAGGGTTCTGTGTTTTTAGATTCGTCGTCTTTAAACAGAGCAACCTGTTCAATCTTCGCTCCGCACTCGTTGCAAAATTTTGAGCCGGTAGGAACCTCAGAACCGCATTTTTGACATTTCATTTATAAACCCTCCTCTTTTTCCTACCATAGCGGCAACTATGGTAGGTTTTTCTTTTTGTTGATAAAATCTGCAAATTGCTCTTTTACCCGTCTTTCAAGCGGATGTAGGTAAAAAGCGTTTCTGCGTTCAAGCTCTGCCATTCGTTCAGCCCTGTAGGTTGCCGCCTCAAGGCTAATGTCACATAAATTTGCAATTGCAGCGGCATTTGTTGCGTGTAGCTCATGGAGTACACAAGCCGGAGCCAACAAATCTCGAGCAAATACATTCGCTGAATGTTCGGCATCGTCGATTGTTGCAAATCCGTTGCCGTTTTCCTTAAACAAGTGACCTAAAAATATATGACCGAGTTCATGCGCAATTGTAAATCTACATCGCTGAGGGGATTGCTCATCTGCATAGATGACGTACAGTTTATCATTTTGCATTAAAGTTGTACCGCTCTCGTTTTGGTGTAGCAGATTGACTGCCGAATTTTTCAACAAAACAATGTCGGCTTGTTTTGCTATCTGATTGACTTTAACAGGCAAGTTGCTGATTCTGTAGTCGATTAAGCATTGCCAAGAGGCATTGCGTGCGTTTTTGTATTTTTCATAATTCAAGTTTACCACCTCATCGGTATTTTAACCCATGAGGTGTTTTTTATTATGTATTATAAATCTGTATCGTCAGGCTCAAACTTACTGAGATCAGGAAGATTAACTATTTCAATAGGTTGATTATTACCGTCACTTCGTGCGGCTTTAACCGTTGGTATTAGATTATCGTTAATTTTTAAAATAGTATCAATTGTGTACTGATGTTCAGGGTGATTTCGATAAGCATAAACCAAATCTTTTTCATGATTGGTTAAAATCATAGTATTGCTTTTGTTTGGCATTTCTCTGAACTCTGCAAGAATATCATCTACTTTATATATATCACAAAGTGCGATTAAAATTTCTGCATCAGGTTGACCGTGATTGTTCTCCCACGCATTTACGGTTTTTCCACTTTTATTTATTAATTTTCCGACTTCATCGGCGGTTAATCCGCTTTTTTTCCTTAACTCTTTTAATTTTTGTGCTATAAATTCTCTTGACACTTTGTTTCTCCTTTTATAGATGTTTTATCTACGCTTTTATTATAATTCGCTAATTACAGATTGTCAAGAAAAAAATCTGAAAAATGTAGAAAAAATTTTTTAAAATCTCTTGACAATCTGCAAAAGTTAGATTATTATTAAAATGAAATCTACAAAATGTAGCATTTAACAGTTGAAAGGAGGTAAAAGGTATGACTGTGAACGAAAAACTTAAAAAGATTGTCGAAGAAAAAGGACTTAAACAATCATATTTGTGTGAGCATACTGGAATGACCGCTGATGCAATTTCAAGAATATTAAATTCCAACCGTAAGGTTACAGCAGAAGAGTTTTTGGGAATATGTCAAGTGCTTGATGTTGATCCAAGGCAGTTTTTTAAGCAGTCTGCTTAACTTATTACCTCAGAAAGGAATGATAAAAATGGCACTAACCATATATGCTGTAGTCGCTACCGTAGTAGCAGTAGTGGCGATTATAAAAGCTGTAAAATGGAAAATTGCTACAAGAGCAATGGTGGTTTATTGTATGAAGAATTTCAGAATACCCACAGACAAAGAACTTGCCGACTGCACCAAAGAAGCCGCCGGCAAGACAATAAGATTTAAGTAGGATTTGAGGTGATAAAAAATGCTCTCAAAAATTATGATAAGCCGTAATTACAAAAAGAGAAAGCACGGTGTAGTCATACACTTGAATAACTTTGCGAGCGAAGAAGAAAAAGCAAAGGTAATAAATGAGATAAAAACCGTGTTACATCGTAATAACTACAAAAGCAAAAATGCGATTTCATACAAAATAAAAATCGGCTGAACAATAAATTCAACCGATTGAAAAACAATAATTATTCGATGTTATAAAGGTCATCATAGCCTACATCAATAGGATCGGTAGCATTGCAGGCTTCAAGACATAGAGCTTTAGGAATATCTTCATCAGGTTCTTCTTCAAAGATTGAAAGAGTTACATAAACCATACCATCGTCTTTCATCAACTTTACCTGTTCGTATAATTCCGAAACTTTGACTTTGATTCGACACATTGTTATCACCTCCTTAAATTGATTATAACATCAAAAAGTTTAATATACAACATAAAAACAGTTTAACGAAAGGAACAATAAAAATAGTGGATTGTAATATTACTGCAAATTATTTCGCCGAAAAGCTAAGGATGACGAAAAGGGCAAAGAATGGGCTATGTAAACTTGGCTGCTCTAACTGTCCTTTATGTAGCATAAATAACAATAAAGGGCAATCATGTACAGCTTTTGAAATGCTCTATCCCGAAAAGGCAATCGAAATCGTTCAAAAATGGTCGGATGCACATCCGCAAAAGACATTTCTTACGGAGTTCTTGAAGAATTATCCGAATGCTCCGCTTGACGATGACGGAGCACCTAAAGGTGTATGTCCACATACGTTAGGACTGACGGACATAGATGATTGTGACGATAACTGTGTTAAATGTTGGAATCAGCCTATTGAGGACGGTAAAAAGTAATGGACTTAGAAAAAGTTGCTATAATGCGACTTCGTGACGGAGCAGAAATAAGTAAACGCTACTATGATAAACCGCTTATGCTTTGTTATTCAGGTGGTAAAGACAGCGACATTATTTTAGATTTAGCGATTAAATCGGGTATAGACTTTGAGGTCCAACATAGTCACACAACGGCTGATGCTCCCGAAACCGTTTACCACATACGCAATAAATTTAAGGAATTGGAATCTAAAGGCATAAAATGCAACATTGATATGCCGAGATACAAGGGCAAGCCGACATCTATGTGGTCACTGATAGTGCAAAAAGGTATTCCCCCCACAAGGTTAGTAAGATATTGTTGTGCAATTCTGAAAGAAACAGGCGGTAAGAATCGTGCTATTGCCACAGGAGTGCGAAGAGCCGAAAGCACGAAAAGACGGTCGAAGGGAGTAATCGAAACTTATTCTTCTAATCTGTCAAATAGAATCGTCCTTAACAATGACAATGACGATAAGAGGCAGATAGTTGAGCATTGTCAGTTACAAGGGAAGATACTCTTCAACCCTATTTGTGATTGGTCGGATAGTGATGTTAGGGAGTACATCAACCAAGAACACATTAATCTTAATCCGTTATACAGTTGTGGATTTGACCGTGTTGGATGCATTGGCTGTCCAATGGCAAGTAAAAAGAGATTTGCGGAGTTTGCACGATATCCCAAGTACCGAAAAATGTATATAAGAGCATTCGACAAGATGCTTGAAGTGAGAAAGCTAAGAGGCAAAGCTACACAACACGCTAATGGACTTGAGGTCTTCCATTGGTGGATGCAGGATGGTGTTTTGCCTGGACAATTAAGTTTTGACGGAGAGGATTGGTGAAGAGCGATGAGAGAATATTTATTCAGGGGTAAGATGATAGCTAACGGTAAGTGGTCAGAGGGCAATTTGCTTGTGACTAAGCAAGGTTGCTGTATAACACCCGATGCCACGGTGTTAGGTAGCTACGGTGCGGTCAACCCCGAAACAGTCGGACAGTACACAGGCTTGACCGACAAGAACGGCACGAAGATTTTTGAGGGGGATATTGTAAAATATGGTGATACTGTTCATAATGTAGTGTTTGAACAAAGAAACGGAACAGCGTATTTTGGTCTTGTGTATTCAACACTTGAAACCTTATCGTTTGGATATTATCAAGATTTGAAACAAATTGAAGTAATCGGCAATATCTACGATAATCCCGAACTTAGTAAGAGGTGATTATTAAATGAATGACAAAATCCTTATCAACCCTAAAACAAATCAGGAGTACAGAGATGTACCGCCGACCGTGGCGGCTGAATATCTCGGAGTTGCTCTCAATTATGTTTATGAGGGTTTAAAAAAACAAACCCTGCCTATCGGTTCAGCCGTACAGAGCGACAAAGGGCGTTGGAGCTACAACATACCGATTGACCGGCTCAAGACCTATGCAAGCGGTGCAGATATATCCTTACTGACTACACTGCTCAACAAATTGATCGGCAGCGGAAATACAATCAACGAAAGGACGGCGTAAAAATGATAAATTCGCCGTGCTACGGCTGTCAGATACGAACGACAAGATGTCATACAGATTGTAAAAGATACCTCGAGTACAAATCAAAGTGCGACAACCGCCGAGCCGAACGCTCTAAGAATTATGACTTTTTTAATTACATCTGTCATAAAATCGACATCCATACGAGATGTCGAAAACTAAATAAATGAAAGGACTTTATAACGAATGTGGCATTTAAGAAACTACGAGACGAAAAGATCACTCAGAAAAAAGTACAAGCATTGCCAAGAGCAACTCGAATACACACGAAAGAGCCTCAGCACGAAAAGTGATGAGCTTGAAACAGCACACAGCGACATTGACTTTTTTAAGGTCAGAATCATCAAGGCGCTTAATGAAGTTAATAAACTTTGTGAGGGTAACAATCTGTTTTTACCGCCTGAGATTGAACGCATACAGATTGAGCTTGCGGTCACAGATGTGATTGACATTAAAGAAACCTCCAAAGGCTTTATTTGCGTAGCGGTTGAGGAGTGCAACCGATGAATTTTACAGGCAAAGAAAAAGACCGTTGATTGTAGTGCAAGCAATCAACGGTCGGCAAATAGCACAAGGCTATCTGCGTATAAATACAGTCCAACATTATTGTATCAGATAACCTTGCGAAAATCAAGGAGATTATATAAATGAATAAAAAATCTAAATTACAAATGATACAGGTTGAAAAACTTCAGCCGCACCCTGATAATCCAAGAAAGGTTATCGGCGATGTGTCGGAACTTGCAGAATCTATCAAAGCAAACGGTATCTTACAAAATTTGACCGTAGTGCCAAATAATGATAACTGGGATGATTTCACGGTTATTATAGGGCATCGCAGGCTTGCGGCCGCAAAGCAGGCAGGATTAACTGAACTGCCGTGTGCAGTTGTTGAGATGACTGAAAAGGAGCAGTTATCTACAATGTTAACCGAAAATATGCAGCGGTCAGACTTAACCGTATATGAAGAAGCAAAGGGCTGTCAGCTGTTGCTTGACCTCGGTGATACGGTTGCAGAAATTGCTGAAAAAACAGGCTTTTCCGAAAGCAAAATCAGAAGAAGAGTAAGGCTCTGTGAGCTTGACGAGGAAGCCTTCAAAGAAAGCCAAATCCGACAGCCTACATTGCAGGATTATGACAGGCTGAATCAGATTAGGGATATTGAAGTAAGAAACGAATTGCTTAAATCAATCGGAACGAATAATTTCGACAATCTTTTGTATTCTGCTGTGCAAAAGCAGGAAGTTGACGAGAAAAGAGCAGAGCTTGAAAAAATCTGCCTCGATAACGGTATGACGAAGTGTGAAAGCCGTAACGATATCCCAGAAAACTGCGAATATGTAGGTACGGTTGGAACAGCACAATTACAATTATTGAAAGAGTCCTTTGATGACGATAGGAAGAGATATTTTTTCTTCACAACATACGGAATTTATGTAGCTATCTATATTCAGAAAACAAAAGAACAAATTGAAAATGCTGACGCAGAAAATAAAAATAGGAATGCTAAAAGGCAAAAGTTCGATGAACTTGAAGCACAGGCTAAAGAAATCAATCAGCGTTGCAAAGCTCTCAGAGAAGACTTTATGCTCGAAGGCAACTTTAACGATGATGCCAAAAAACAGGAATTAATCAATTACATATTGTATTCGATGTCGGAGTGCAGAGAATACGATGACAGAAGTTTTTACTCTCTAAGTGGTCTCAAACATGAAAACTACGAATGCATAAATTTTGATGATTGCATGAAAGACACCGGCAAAATGTTAATGGCAGCGGCATATGCGTTTTTTGAAGATCTTTACAACACAAAATATATTAATGTTACATATGACGAGGGTATTCAAAGAAATATCAGCCCCGAGCTAAACAGATTTTATAATCTACTCGTCAAGCTCGGCTATGTGATGAGTGACGAGGAGATACAGCTCCGTGACGGCACACATCCGATTTTTACATCCGGTGAAGTAAAATAAACTAAATAAGTTAATCACACAACTGCACTTGTGAGATTATATAAATCCCATTTAATACCTTCTTTCTTTAATTGTATTTTCTGGTAGGTGCAGATGCCCGAACAAATTAACCGATAACAAGATCTGCACAGCTTGTTATATATAACTCGTTTACTCCTCTTTAAATAAATTCTGACATTGAAAGCGGAGCAGGTGCAGATGGTCCGCTTTAGGTGAAGAAAATGGCATCAATCAAAGTTAAATCCGAATATACGCAAGATCTGATGAATCTGATGTTTATCAGGCACATCAAAAATATGTTAGATAAATAGGAGTAAAAACAATGCTTAAACCTGCAATATTATACAGAGATGAAATATTTGCAAAACTATTAGAATATAGCTACACCGACAATATGCTTTTTTATATGTGGTGTTTAGGCAATGAGTTGCCTACGATCGAAGAAAATAGCAGCGGAAATATCTATCAATACGCTATTATCGGTAAGGACAACAAGCTAATAGGGTATTTTGCATATTCTGTCGATTGGTATTCTTCTTGTGTTTATAACTTTGGATTGTTTGCTTTCGACAGGAATAATACCACAATTGGATTCGATGTTTATAAGGAACTTAAAAAGATAATCAACGGCTATCACATTCACCGAATGGAATGGAGAATGGTTCAAGGAAACCCTGTTGAGAAACATTATGATAATTATTGTAAGCATTATAATGGCAAAAAGTTTGTGTTTACAGACTTTTTTAAGGATAGATACGGGAAATACCATAACGAAGTTATTTATGAAATCATATTTAACAAATAGGAGTGAAAGTAAATGAAAGAAATAAAACTTATTGCTATAACGCCTTGTCGGCAATTGCACAAAGATACAATTCTGACAAAGGATGGCTTGAAAGTGAGGTAGAAGAATGAGAGGTATTAAAAATATCACCGTTAATTACGATAACGGCGAAATAGAAACCTTAAATAAAGGTGTAGTTGTTAGTTTTGATGAAATCGACAATGAAGAAGAAACTATCAAAGTCAGATATCGTATGTGCGATATTAAAGGCAAGGATTTGCATTTGATTGTAAACGCTGTTGTTGCGTTGGCACAACAGCTGGGGCTACTAAATGAGGAGTGATAATATTGGCGTTCCCCGAAAAATAATATAAATTAACGCAGGAAGAATTAGGTGAAATAAATGAGTGAAGAAAAAAAGAAACGAGGTCGCAAGAAGAAACTCGACCGAATAGACAGGATGTGTCTTTACTGTTCTGATTACAACGCAAAGCACGGCACAAGTTACAGCTACGGAGAATTTGTAGCGCAAATCGCCGCAAGAAAAATTAAACCGCTCGGTTTCTACGATTACGCAGATTAGGAGGAAAAAATGATTGATTAAGGAGAGTGATTTGGTTGAGTCAGAGAAAATCAATATCAAAAGCAACAAGGCTTAAAGTTTACGAGAAGTACGGCGGCCGCTGTGCGTACTGCGGTTGTACACTCGAATTAAAGGACATGCAGATTGACCATATACAGAGCGTGTACTGGTACAATGGTGCGAATGACATCGAAAATTATAATCCTGCTTGCAGAATGTGCAATTTTTATAAGTCAACAAGGACAGTCGAAGATTTTAAAAAAGCATTGGGAAAGTTGCTTTCGGGCCTCGAAAAGGTTTTTATTTTTCGATTAGCGATAAAATATGGCCTCATTAAAGAAACTGACAATCCTGTTGTATTTTATTTTGAAAAGAAAAATAAAACAGATAAGGAGAGTGAAAACAATGACAGTACAAGAAGCGATTGAAATAATTACAAATGCAGTTCAGA
>ENA-UOJG01003557-UOJG01003557.1-human-gut-metagenome-genome-assembly--contig:-C47-NODE-3557-length-10848-cov-6.492819_pt1 | contig 10848 bp, 10 predicted proteins | sample MGYA00242340_ERZ723887 | MGnify/ENA metagenome assembly ERZ723887 | reverse complement strand
GAGAGCCGTTTGAGCTGGCGCTGGTGGCATTTAAAGGCATGGGTCTGGGAGTGCTGGCAAGAAGCATTTATTCCTGTGATAATATTTTGATAAGAATAGCGCTGTTCATACCGTTTGCGGTGCTTTCCTCCGGGATATTGATAATGCAGTCCTTCGATTCTGTTGCAATGTCTACAAGATATCTTATGCTGTCTGTAACTGCGGAAAACCGCTTGGGCATAGCGCACGAGTTCAGGGACTACATATTCAGATTTATGATATATCTTACCGCCTGCGCCGCGGTAAGCGCAGTCAACTGCCTTATGCTCAGACTGTTTGACTATTTGGGAATGATTTAGCAAGACGAAAAATGAAAGGAATTCAAAAATAATGGGAATGTTTTCAAGATACGAAAAGGTAGGAAAAGGAATATCCAAAAACCCGGATGATAAACTGCCGGCATTTCAGTTTTTCGAGATTTACTTTTCTCATCTTTCAAAGCTTATACTGCTCAACTTCATGTATATTGTAGCTCTGCTGCCATTTGCACTTATCATGCTGGTGGAGTACTATTTTGGCGGAGAGAGCGGCGCGTATTATATCGCATTTTACGCAGCTTTTATCCTTCTCGGAGTGATTGTTGGTCCGGCTACCTGCGGTTTTACAAAGGTTTGCAGGAATATGTCCTGCCGCAGACCCACATTTTTGTGGCATGATTTCTGGAAGGCGTTCAAATCCAACTTCAAGCAGGGAGCAATAGTGGGAATGATAGATATGGCGTTTGTTGCCGCAGTGTCGGCGGCGTTCCCGCTTTATTACAATATGAGCCTTGAAAATTCTGTCTTCTATATTCCTTTCCTTATCTGCCTTATCTGCTCGATAATGTTTCTTATGATGCATTTCTATATCTACCTGCTGGTGGTTTCAACGAATCTCAGTGTTTGGAAGATACTTAAAAACAGCTTCTTCCTTATAGCTATCGAGATAAAGACAAGCCTTATAAACTTGATAGTAACCGTTTTGTTCGCGGCGTTTATACTTGTTTTCTTCCCGTTTACTTCGTTCTTATTCGTTGTTGTTCCGTCATTTCTGGGACTTATGTATTCCTTCAACTGCTTCCCCCATATCAGAAAATATGTCATTCAGCCGTGGTATGACCAGCACGGCGGGCAGAATCCCGAATTTGAATATATGAGCGATAACGGCGAGGCTGTGTTTGTTGACACCCCTGAAACGGAAGTACCGCCGGAGGAACCTAAGACCAATCAGAAGAAAAAAAGAATCAGATAAAGTTTTATCCGCCGTGACAGTCTGCCGCGGCGGATATTTGCGCAACCGATGATGTCATTAATCTTTCAAAGACGCAGTTGGTTGGAGCTGTCCGCATAGCGGACAGCTCCCGCAGTTAATTTTGCCTGTGAAGCGGGCAAAATCGCAGTTGGCAACGCCAACTGCTTTGCTCTACATGAACATTGAGCCAAGCCCTTCAAGCATTGAGCTGACTGAGCGTACAGCTCTTATAGTGTCTGATTTAAGATGCCTTTTTTCAGACTTTGTGGCGTTGGTAACTGCGTAAACAGCGGCTCCCGTAACTACTCCGACAGCTATTCCCTTGCAAAGTGAAGTGATGTTCATACTCATGGTAATCTCTCCTTGATAAGTTTATTTGCAGTAATATTCTGTACTGTTTTTTGAAAAATAAACGTCAAAAATATTGTTTTGTCAAGGAAAATGTGCTACAATGTTTTAGGAGCTTTTCAAGACAAAATCTGTAATCAGGTTCTGCGCTCGAACGGCTTATGAGATTGACTTAATATAACTTGCATATAAAGTGGTGATATAAACATGAAGGAATATAAAAGGGTAGCCGCTATACATGACCTTTCCGGCGTTGGCAGATGCTCGCTTTCGGTCATCATGCCCACTCTTTCGGTAATGGGAATACAGGTCTGCGCCGTCCCGACGGCTGTTTTGTCCACACATACCGGTGGGTACGGCGATGTGGTTATCAAGGACATGACCGAATACATCCCGCAGGCGCTGAATCACTATAAGACAGCAAAGGTTGATTTTGACTGTATCTACTCTGGCTTTTTAGGCTCAGAACGTCAGGTAGATATCTGCCTTGATTTCTTTAAGCAGTACCCGAATACGCTTAAAATCGTTGACCCTGTAATGGGGGACAACGGCAAGAGATATAAGACCTATACCCGAGAGATGTGTTCGAGCATGGCTCAGCTCGTTTCGGCGGCGGATATAATAACCCCCAATCTGACCGAAGCTTCTATTCTTTTGGGGATAGATTATCCCGCATCGGTGCTGACACTTAGCGAAGTCAAAAGTATGCTTGTAAAACTATCTGGCAAGGGTCCTAAAATCGTTGTGATAACAAGCGTTGCCATGGCAGACGGCAAGAACTGCAACGTCGGCTACGATAGTGCAAATAACGCTTTCTGGCGTGTGACCTACGAGCGAGTGCCGAGGCTTTATCCCGGAACAGGGGACTTGTTTGCAAGCGTCCTCACCGGCGGACTTTTGTTGGGGGACAGCCTGCCGATAGCCATCAGCCGGGCGACCGATTTCTGCGAATACGCCATAAAGACCACCTTCGGATATGGAACAGAGCCGCGGGAGGGCGTAATGCTGGAAAAGTGCCTTCCGATGCTGATATCCAACCAGAGCTTTATGGATTATTCTGCTATTTGAAAGATGTGATTATAAATGAAAAGTATGAATCTGAACGTTGTATTGGTAGAGCCGCAGATACCGCAGAACACCGGCAACATATCGCGCACCTGTGCCGTTACCGGGGCGCGGCTCCATCTTATAAAGCCAATGGGCTTTGCGGTCACCGATAAGAATTTAAAGCGCGCCGGTCTTGACTACTGGGACAAGCTGGATATCACATATTATGACAGTTTGCAGGATTTCTTTGAGAAGACCGCTGCTGATAATCCCAGATACTACTATTTCACCACTAAAGGCAAGAATGTTTATAGCGACGTCAAATATGAGGACAACTGCTATATCCTTTTCGGCAGAGAGGATAAGGGACTGCCCGAGGAGCTTTTGCATGATAATAAGGATAGCTGCGTAAGATTTCCCATGCGCCCTGAGCTGCGAAGCCTTAATCTTTCAAACTCGGTTGCTATAGCCGTTTATGAGATACTTCGGCAGTGGGATTTCCCCGATCTCTCACGAGAAGGAAAGCTGACCCGCTTTACATGGGAGGATTAGCCGAAGTTTTATAGAGAATAACTAATATGTTTTCGCAATCTTTTCACAATTTTTATCAAAAAATTTTTCCAATAGCTATTGATATTTCATTCGGAATTTTATATAATAAGTATGGCTGTATTTTACGGCTCTGATAAGTATATTTTAAAAAAGGAGATATAACTATGGCAGGATTAAACAAAGTCAGCGTTGATGATATCAACGTAAAAGGCAAAAAGGTTTTGGTACGCTGCGACTTCAACGTACCTCTGAAGGACGGCGTGATCACTAATGACAACAGAATCACAGCAGCTCTTCCCACTATCAAGAAGCTTATTGCAGACGGCGGCAAGGTAGTTCTTTGCTCACACCTCGGCAAGCCCAAGAACGGTCCGGAGGACAAGTTCTCTCTGGCTCCCGTAGCAAAAAGACTTGCAGAGCTTCTTCCTACAACCGTTGTATTTGCTAAGGACGATACCGTTGTCGGCGAGAATGCAAAGAAGGCAGTTGCTGAAATGAAGGACGGCGAGGTTGTTCTTCTTGAAAACACCCGCTTCCGCGGCAACGATGAAACCAAGAATGGCGAAGGCTTCTCCAAGGAGCTTGCTGATTTGGTAGACAACGAAGTTTTCGTTATGGATGCTTTCGGCTCCGCTCACCGTGCTCATGCTTCGACTGCAGGCGTTACCAAGTTTGTTAAGGAAACCGCTGTCGGATATCTTATGCAGAAGGAAATTACTTACCTCGGCAATGCCGTTGAGAACCCTGTAAGACCCTTCGTTGCTATCTTAGGCGGCGCTAAGGTTGCCGATAAGCTCAATGTTATCTCCAACCTTTTGGAAAAGTGCGATACCCTTATCATCGGCGGCGGTATGGCTTATACCTTCTTGAAGGCTAAGGGTTACGAAATAGGCAAGTCACTCGTTGACGATGAGAAGCTCGACTACTGCCGCGAAATGCTTGAAAAGGCTGATAAGCTCGGCAAGAAGCTCTTGCTTCCTGTTGATACCACAATTGCAGCTTCCTTCCCTGATCCTATTGATGCTCCCATCGAAGTAAGCGTTGTTGATTCTGATAAGATCCCCGCTGAAGCTATGGGTCTTGATATCGGATGCAAGACTGCCGCTCTGTTCGCAGAGGCTGTTAAGTCCGCTAAGACTGTTGTTTGGAACGGTCCTATGGGCGTGTTCGAGAATCCTACTCTTGCAAAGGGAACTTTAGCAGTTGCTCAGGCTATGGCAGATACCGACGCTACAACCGTTATCGGCGGCGGCGACTCTGCTGCGGCTGTTATCAACCTCGGCTTTGCTGACAAGATGACCCATATCTCCACCGGCGGCGGAGCAAGCCTTGAATATCTCGAGGGCAAGGTTCTTCCCGGTATAGATGTTATCGCTGACAAGTAATCGTTGAACTTTCGGGCAGGCAGGGCGGCTCGCCCCGCTTGCCCATTCTTTGTGAAGGAGTAATTAATATGAATAAGAATATAAGAAAAGCCGTTATCGCCGGCAACTGGAAAATGAATAAGACCCGCCCTGAGGCTAAAGCACTTATCGAGGCTTTAGTACCGTTAGCTAAGGACGCTGGATGCGAGGTTGTTATCTGCGTACCTTTTACCAATCTTGAAACCGCTGTTGAGCTTACCAAGGGCACTAACATCAAGGTCGGCGCTCAGAACTGCCACTTCGCAAAGTCGGGTGCATACACCGGTGAGATTTCAGCAGATATGCTTACAGAAGTCGGCGTAGAGTACGTTGTACTTGGTCACAGCGAAAGAAGACAGTACTTCGGCGAGACTGATGAGACCGTCAACAAGAGGACTAAGGCAGCCCTCGAAGCGGGCTTAAAGCCGATAGTTTGCGTAGGCGAGCTTCTGTGGGAGCGCGAGTGCAACATCACCGAAGAGGTTATAGCTCGTCAGATTAAGCTCGATTTCTATGATGTATCCGCCGAGGATCTTAAAAAGTGCATAATCGCATACGAGCCTGTTTGGGCTATAGGAACCGGCAAGACCGCCACCGCCGATCAGGCGCAGGAGGTTTGCGCCTTCATCCGTGATACTCTTGCTAAGCTCTACGGCAAGGACGTTGCAGATACTATCACCATTCAGTACGGCGGCTCTATGAACGCCGGCAACGCTGCCGAGCTTCTTTCTAAGGTCGATGTCGATGGTGGACTTATCGGCGGAGCATCGCTCAAGGCTCCCGATTTTGCGACTATTATCAACGCCGCAACCAACGGTTGATTGAATACAAGGAGATAATGATATGTCAAAGCCTGTAGTTTTAATAGTTATGGACGGCGTAGGCTTTTCCAAGACCGGCTTGGGGGACGCTGTCACCCTCGCCAACACGCCTACCTTAGATAAGCTTTTCAAAGAGCGCCCCTATACCCGCCTTAAAGCTCACGGTACCGCAGTAGGTCTTCCTTCCGATGATGATATGGGCAATTCCGAGGTCGGACACAACGCCCTCGGCTGCGGTCAGATTTATTCGCAGGGTGCAAAGCTGGTAAATGAATCCATCGAATCCGGCAAGATGTTTGCTTCTTCGACTTGGAATGAGCTGGTTGACAACTGCAAGTCGAACAGCTCTACTATGCACTTTATCGGTCTTCTTTCGGATGGCAACGTTCACTCCAACATCTCTCATCTTAAGGAGATGATCAAGAAGGCAAAGGAGATGGGCGTTAAGAAGGTGAGATGCCACATCCTTCTCGACGGAAGAGACGTTCCTGCAACCTCCGCACTTACTTATGTTGACGATTTAGAGGCTCTGTTGGCTTCCCTTAACGGACCCGATTTTGACGCTAAAATCGCTTCCGGTGGCGGAAGAATGAAGGTCACCATGGACAGATACATGGCAAACTGGGATATGGTAAAGCTCGGATGGAACACCCATGTTCACGGTGAGGGCAGGCAGTTCGCCACCGCTCGTGAAGCTATTGAGACCTATCGCGCTGAGCTGGACGTTATCGACCAGGATTTGCCGGCGTTCGTAATCGCTGAAAACGGCGAGCCTGTCGGCAAGATTTGCGACGGCGACTCGGTTATCCTCTATAACTTCCGCGGCGACAGAGCAATCGAGCTTTCAATGGCGTTCGACAATAAGGACTTTAACGAGTTTGACCGCGGCGTTATGCCCAAGGTGGTTTATGCCGGAATGTTGCAGTACGACGGCGATTTGAAGCTCCCTGAAAAGTTCTTAGTAAATCCGCCTGAAATCAAGAACACCCTTTCCGAGCTGCTTGTTGCAAACGGTTTGCGCCAGTATGCCGTTTCCGAAACTCAGAAATACGGTCACGTTACTTACTTCTGGAACGGCAACAAGTCTGAAAAGTTCTCTGAGGAGCTTGAAACCTTCAATGAGATTCCCTCGGACAAGGTTTCTTTCGACGAGCGCCCGTGGATGAAGTCCGCCGAGGTCACAGATGATGTTATCGCGGCAATGGAATCCAAGAAGTATGACTTTATCCGCTGCAACTATCCCAACGGCGATATGGTAGGTCATACCGGAAATCTGGACGCCACCATTATCGGCGTAGAATCGGTCGATTTGGGTCTTGCGAGAGTGTTAAAGGTTGCCGATGAGCTCGGTTATACCGTTCTTATCACCGCAGACCACGGCAATGCCGACGAAATGCTTGAAAAGAACAAGAAGGGCGAGATTCAGGTAAGAACAGCCCACTCCCTGAACAAGGTTCCGTTTATCATTTATGATAACGATAAGGACTATGTAATCAAGGACGGCGAATACGGTCTTGCAAACGTCGCTCCGACAGTTGCGACGCTTCTGGGTCTTAAAGCTCCTGACTGCTGGGAAGCAAGCATGATTTAGTACTTCAAGGCGCAGATTACAGCATACTGCAATCTGCGCCTTTTGAACAATATTTACTTCGGAACATTGAGGAAATTAACATGAAATTTTTAAGACTTATTTCGCTGATATGCGCTGTGTCTCTTGCTTTCTGCGTATTAGGCGGCTGCGCGAGCGAAAAAAACAATCTTGTCGAAACTGACGGTAAGCACGTCATCACTGCCACAAACCCGATAATGTGGTCTGACGTCCCCGATGAGGATGTCATTCGCGTTGGCGATACATATTATATGGTAAGCACTACCATGTACTTCACCCCCGGCGTCCCTATAATGAAATCAAAGGATTTGGTCACTTGGAATCTGATAGGATATGTATATGATACCCTTGAAAACAGCCCTCAGACCGACCTTTACGGCGATAATCACGCCTACGGAAAAGGCTCTTGGGCGGCGAGTATAAGGTATTATAACGATATGTTCTATGTGCTTTTCTGCGCATGGGATCAGGGCAAAACCTATATTTACAAAACTGCGGATATTGAAAATCCAAACTGGGAGAGGGTTGTTTTCGACAAAGTGTTCCACGATGCAACGCTCTTCTTCGAGGATGACGGCACGCCATATATTATTTCCGGTGCGGGAGATGTCTGGATAACCGAGCTTGAAAAAGACCTTTCTGCTATCAAACCGGGAGGCGTCGATAAAAAGCTGTTCAACACCGGAATTGTGGACGGTCTTTCCGGCGCAGAGGGCGCACACGCCTACAAAATCAACGGCAAGTACTATATCACAATGATAAGCTACGCCACAAGCACACCCGGAATAAGGCGGTGTGAGCTTTGCTTCCGCTCTGATAATCTCTTGGGCGAATACGAGGGCAAGGTGGTTTTGTGCGACGATATGGGCTACTACGGCAACGGCACGGCGCAGGGCGGCATAGTCGAAACTCCTGAGGGCAACTGGTACGCGCTTTTGTTCCAGGATCATGGCGCGGTAGGAAGAATCCCGGTTCTACAGCCTGTTACGTGGGAAGATGGCTGGCCTATGATGGGCGAGGATTCCAAGTCCGCTAAGGAGATATCGGTTCTGTCTGAGCTTGACGAGTGGCACGAATCCACCCTTATGGTGAACGATGAATTTGACTACACCGAAAATAAGCTTAAGCTCAATTGGCAGTTCAATCACAATCCCGATAACGATAATTGGAGCGTGACGGACAGAAGCGGATGGTACAGAATCACCACATCGCGGGTGGATAAGGATATGTTCCATGCCAAAAACTCTTTGACACAAAGGACAGAAGGACCATCCTGCACCACCGAGGCACTTATGGATGCTTCCGGTCTTAATCCCGGTGATTACGCAGGCATAGCAGCGTTCCAGACGAATGCCGGCTTTATCGGCATTTATTCCGATGACAGCGGTGTAAAGCATATCTACTTTGCAAAGCAGAACAGAAACGATGAGATGGAAATCATCCGCGAAGAGCCGCTTAATCAGGACAGCGTTTATTTGAAGATAGAATACAGCTTCTCCACAATAAACGAAGATGGCAGCATCACCACCGAGGATAAGGCGAAATTCTATTATTCGCTTGACGGTGAGAATTGGGAAAAGCTCTCCAAGGGCTTCACCATGACCTACGACCTCGATCTGTTTACCGGCTACCGCACTGCTCTTTATTGCTACTCGACCAAGGAAGCAGGAGGGCACGCAGATTTTGACTACTACCACGTAACCAAAAACGGCGCGGCAATAGAATGATATATTCTGACACAGCAATCAGCCCCGGATACTTTCCGAGGCTGATATTTTTGTATGAAACAATAATTCTTATCCCGATACTATATCATATATATTTCCGCCGGCTTTTGCTTCAAAATAGCTTTTAAGCTCCAAATTTTTATCCCATTTGTCTTGGGGATAAGATCCGTAGCGCTGCTTTACATCTTTCATTCTTTCCTTGATATCAACAACGCCGTCAGAGCCGGCCAAGCAGTCGCAGAGCTGAATCAGCTTGTCATAATCGTCAAATTCGGTTTTTTCAAGCTCTGATTTGATAAGCTTAACTTCCTCATCGGCAACATCAATGTTTCCGATATATTCAGAAAACCGCCCTGTGCCGAATGAGTGTGTCAGGCAGATGCGCGCAGCCTCGTCATATCCAAGCTGTGACATATAGCGAAAGCCGTCTGAAACGTGTTTAAGATGACCCTTGCCGAATTTACGACCTATATCGTGCAGAAGACCTAAAATATAAGCCTTCTCGGAATTCATCCCATCGCACTGCGATGCAATTCTTTCGGCACATACCGCAGCCACACGGCTATGGTTACCCCAAGGTCCGGGATTGCATTCAAGCGCACTTGCAAGTATTCTTTCAGCTTCCTCTCTTGATGGATACATATTAACCTCCTTACTCAATTTCGCCGATACAATAGCCGTCCTCTGCCGAGATTATTCTGACACCCCGCATTTCCCGCCATAGACTTTCTGTAAAGCTTTTTACTTTTACAAGCACATAGCTCCGCGTATGACCCTGATGCCAGCCGTCGCCGCGTTCGCGCTCAAACAAAACCTCATAGCTTTTGCCGATGAGCGATTCGAGATATTCCTTTTCGCTCACTTTGGCTGCTTCAGTCATGATTTTAGCGCGCTCTAAGCGGACGTTTATAGGAACCTGATTGCTTCTTTTAGCCGCTGCAGTTCCTTCACGCTCGGAATAGGGGAAGACATGAACTTTAGAAAATCCCACGCTTTTAACAAATTCCAGCGACTCTCTGAAATCCTCCTCGGTCTCTCCGGCAAAGCCTGTCATGACGTCGGTCGTGATTGCACAGTCAGCAAAGCGCTTTCTAAGCTCGTTGACAAGCGTTAAGTATTCAGCCTTGTCATACTTGCGGCGCATTTCACGTAAGGTTTTGTCGCATCCGGATTGAAGTGAAAGATGGAACTGCGGGCAAAGCTTGCCCTCGCGCGATAGCCGCTCGATAATATCAGCTGTGAGCATCTCCGGCTCTATAGAGCCCAAGCGAACCCTTTGCGCGCCGCTTTCGCGGCAAACTGCGCTGACTGCGTCGGCAAGGTCTGGCTTGCCAGGCAGGTCAAGCCCATAACAGCTCAGATTTATTCCGACCAGCACAAGCTCCTTGTGCCCGGAATCGACAAGCCTTTTTGCCTCGGATGAAATCTCCTCCAGCGGCTTTGAGCGTGAACGTCCGCGGGCGTAGGGGATTGCACAGTATGAGCAGAATCTGTCGCAGCCGTCCTGAATTTTAATTATGGCGCGTGTCTTTCCGCTTCCGTGTTCAAGCGTAAGTGGTTCTATTATCTCGCCTTTTGTGTGGGGGATAACTGACCTTCTGCGCCTGCCATCCCGCAAAAAATCCTCTATAAGCGCGGGCAGCTCGGATTTGTTGTTTTCCCCGACGATAACGTCCGCCAAGGAAAGCAGGGGAGAATCCCCATAAATCTGAGGAAAACATCCGCAAACGGCTATAACCGATTCAGGATTTTCCCGCCGCGTACGGTGTAAAAGCTGCTTTAGCTTGATATCCGCAGAGCCTGTTACGGTGCAGGTGTTTATTATAATGGTGTCGGCAAGCTTTGAATCGCTGACAGGGATATGTCCCCGGGCGGACATAAGCTCAGTCAGGCAGTCGGTTTCATATTGATTTACCTTGCAGCCAAAGGTGTAATAGTATACAGTCACTTGTATTTCGCCTTTCAGTTTATTTGATGATATTATACCACATCCTTTCCGATATGTAAATCCAAGCGATAAAAAATCCCCAAAATTCTGCAAAAACACGACTTGACATAATCTTTTATTCTGT
>ENA-UOJG01003545-UOJG01003545.1-human-gut-metagenome-genome-assembly--contig:-C47-NODE-3545-length-10885-cov-4.992982_pt1 | contig 10885 bp, 10 predicted proteins | sample MGYA00242340_ERZ723887 | MGnify/ENA metagenome assembly ERZ723887 | reverse complement strand
GGTTTCTTCTTGATTTTTGCCTCCATAAACTTTATAATAGTTCTATATTGATGCCTGGTTTTTTCGTATCAAAATCTATGAACTGCAAAGAGAGGTATCTTCCAATGAAAAGAAAAAAAATAGTTGTTGCACTGGGACACAAAGCTCTTGGAACGACGCTGCCGGAACAGAAAGCAGCCGTAAAACGTTCCGCAAAAGTAATCGCAGATCTCGTTGCTGCCGGCGCTGATGTTGTCATCACCCACAGCAATGCGCCGCAGGTCGGCATGATCCACATGGCGATGAATGAATTCGGCAAAATGCACACCGACTACAGCGCAGCCCCGATGTCTGTCTGCTCCGCTATGAGCGAAGGCTACATCGGCTACGACCTGCAGAACGCCATCCGTGCTGAGCTTCTCCGCAGGGGAATCTTCAAAACCACATCCACGATTCTTACACAGGTTGAAGTAGATCCGTACGACGATGCCTTCAACAATCCGGTCAAACTGATCGGCCGTACGCTTACCAAAGAGGAGGCTGACGCAGAGGAAGAAAAAGGAAACTACGTAACGAAAACCGAGGACGGCTACCGCCGAATCGTTGCTGCTCCGAAGCCGCAGGATATCGTAGAGATCGACTCCATCCGTCTTCTTCTCGATGCCGGACAGGTTGTCATCGCAGCAGGCGGCGGCGGAATCCCGGTTCTCCCACAGAATGAAGAGTTAAAGGGTGCATCCGCAGTCATCGAAAAAGACCTCACCAGCGGCCTGATGGCAGAAATGCTGAACGCAGACATGCTGATGATCCTGACCAGCGTGGAAAACGTTTCCATCAACTACGGTACCCCGGACGAAAAACCGCTGGAGCACATCACCGTTGCTGACGCGAAGAAATACATCGCAGAAGGCCAGTTCGGAGAAAACTCCATGCTGCCGAAGATGGAAGCAGCTGTTTCTTTCCTCGAGAAAGGCATCGGCCGTACCGCAGTCATCACTTCCATTGATTCCGCACTCGCCGGATTCCAGGGAAAAACAGGTACGATTATTGAGTAATACAAAGTATACAAAAAAGGATTCCCTCGAGTGGGAATCCTTTTTTTCTACTCTTTTTCCGGACTAAAAAGCCAGATTAGAAAGTAAATTTATCTGCAAAGTAAGCATCGAGATCCTCAATTTTAATTCTCTCCTGCTCCATGGTGTCACGGTCACGGACGGTAACAGCACCATCGGTCTCGGAATCGAAGTCGTAGGTGATGCAGTACGGAGTACCGATCTCATCCTGACGGCGATACCGTTTTCCGATATTTCCACGGTCATCAAACTCGCAGTTGTATTTCTTGGACAGCTCTGCAAAGACTTTCTCAGCGCCCTCGTTCAGCTTCTTGGAAAGCGGAAGCACACCGATTTTTACCGGTGCCAGTGCCGGATGGAAATGCATCACGGTACGAACATCATTCTTCTCTGCGTCGAGAACTTCCTCGTCATAAGCGCTGCACAGGAATGCCAGAACGACACGGTCAGCACCAAGAGACGGCTCGATAACATACGGGATGTATTTCTCGTTCTTCTCTGGATCGAAATAGGTCATATCCTGTCCGGATACATTCTGATGCTGAGTCAGGTCGTAATCGGTACGGTCTGCGATTCCCCACAGCTCGCCCCATCCGAACGGGAACAGGAACTCGATATCGGTTGTTCCCTTGCTGTAGAAGCACAGCTCTTCCGGAGAATGGTCTCTTGCACGCATCTCTTCGTCTTTCATGCCGAGGCTCTTCAGCCAGTTGATGCAGAAGCCTCTCCAGTACTGGAACCAGTCAAGATCGGTGCCAGGCTCGCAGAAGAACTCCAGCTCCATCTGCTCGAACTCACGGGTACGGAAGGTGAAGTTACCCGGTGTAATCTCGTTACGGAAAGATTTACCGATCTGACCGATTCCGAACGGAATTTTCTTTCTGGAAGTACGCTGTACGTTTTTGAAGTTTACGAAGATACCCTGTGCAGTCTCCGGACGAAGATATACGGTGTTCTTCGCATCCTCTGTAACACCCTGGAAGGTTTTGAACATCAGGTTGAACTGACGGATATCGGTAAAATTATGTTTTCCGCAGGACGGACACGGAATCTGATGCTCCTCGATGAAGTTCTTCATCTCTTCCTGGGACCATGCGTCTACACTGCCGCCTTCGATTTCAATGCCTTTTTCCTCGCAGAAGTCTTCGATCAGCTTGTCTGCACGGAAACGCTCGTGGCACTCTTTACAGTCCATCAGAGGATCGGAAAATCCGCCGAGATGACCGGAAGCTACCCATGTCTGCGGGTTCATCAGGATCGCGCAGTCAACACCTACGTTGTGCGGGCTCTCCATCACGAATTTCTGCCACCATGCTTTTTTCACGTTGTTTTTCAGCTCAACACCGAGCGGGCCGTAATCCCAGGTATTTGCCAGGCCGCCGTAAATTTCGGAACCCGGATATACAAAACCTCTGGATTTTGCTACTGCCACAATTTTGTCCATTGTCTTTTCCATAGTTAGTTACTCCTCTATTTTATTTGTTTACTTACCATAAACAACAATAACAGGACTGGCAAGAAGAACGTCCTGCTCATATTCCTGCTCTGTTTCTTCTGTCTTAGTCTGCTCTGATGATGACGCAGAATCACTCTCTGTGGACTTTGTGGTCCACTCGCCGGCCGTATCCACCGTGTTTTTTCCTTTGATCACGGCTGTACCGGAAACGCAGAGCACCGGATCTTCCGTTACGATTTCCAGCGGCTCCTCGCAGACAATCACGCGTACATGCTTAACGCCTTTGACCGCATCTTCGACTGAAACCTCATTGCCTTTAGAATCGACAAAGGAAGCGGAAAAATCATATCCCGCTTCTTCTGCCTCATCCAGCGTGCCTGCGAAAAATTCTGCTCCGTGATAATCCGCGTAAGACTGGTAATCTCCGTATTCCATCCGGATCTCCACCTTGTCCTCTTTGATCTGGCATTTTTCCAGCTTCACGGAATCCGCATCGCCGCGCTCCTCTGTGAATTTTTTGATGTCATCCTCCACAAAGACCTTCAGTTCGTCTTCCGTGTAATCATCGTCTTTGCTGTAATCTTCCACAATAGCTTCTGTCACAACACCATTTTTGCTCACATAGACAGATGTCGTTGTCACATCTTTTAACTTCTCACAGCCCGACAGCAGCACGGAAGCCGCTGTCAGAACTGCGAGAAGCTGTCCTGCTTTTTTCATAAAAATCCTCTAAAAACCGCCTGAATTATTTGTTGCGGTAAATGATATCGTCTCTTCCCGGCCCGTTGGAGATCATGGTGATCGGGAATCCGATTTCTTTCTCTACAAACTCGATGTAGTTTCTGCAGTTTTCCGGCAGATCCTCATATTTCTTGATGCCGCGGATATCGCATTTCCAGCCCGGAAGCGTTTTCAGCACCGGTTTTGCTTTCTCAAGAATGCTGGTGTTCGGGAAATCGTGGATTTCTTTTCCGTCTACTTCGTATGCTGTGCAGACCGGAATCTCATCCAGATAGCCAAGTACGTCAAGTACGGTGAACGCTACATCGGTGGTACCCTGCATTCTGCAGCCGTAACGGGAAGCAACACAGTCGAACCATCCCATACGTCTCGGGCGGCCTGTGGTTGCACCGAACTCTCCGCCGTCTCCGCCGCGTCTTCTGAGCTCATCTGCCTCATCGCCGAAGATCTCGGAAACGAAAGCACCTGCTCCTACTGCGCTGGAGTAAGCTTTGCATACGGTTACGATTTTCTTGATTTCATATGGCGGAACACCTGCTCCTACTGCGCCGTAGCCGGCCAGTGTGGAAGAAGAAGTTACCATCGGGTAAATTCCGTGATCCGGGTCTTTTAAGGAACCAAGCTGACCCTCAAGCAGGATCTCCTTGCCTTCCTGAATCGCGTTCCACAGGAATGCGGAAGTATCGCATACGTATGGCTCAACCATTTTTTTGTATTCCATCAGCTCTGCATAGATCTCATCCGGATTTAACTGCGGTTTGTGATACAGATGCTCGAGCAGAATGTTCTTGGTTTCGCATACGGATTTCAGTTTCTCTTTCAGGTGCTCATCGTCGAACAACTCGTTTACCTGGAAACCGATTTTTGCATATTTATCTGAGTAGAACGGAGCGATACCGGATTTGGTGGAACCAAAGGATTTTCCGCCCAGACGCTCTTCCTCATACTGATCGAACAGGATGTGGTACGGCATTACCATCTGTGCACGGTCGGAAATTTTGATCTTCGGTGCCGGCACTCCCTTCGAAACGATCTCATTTAACTCTTTGATCAGAACCGGAATATTGAGTGCAACACCGTTTCCGATTACGCTTGTTGTGTGGCTGTAAAATACGCCGGATGGAAGGGTATGAAGTGCAAACTTTCCATAGTTGTTTACAATGGTATGGCCTGCATTCGCACCACCCTGGAAACGGACAATAATGTCTGCCTCTTTTGCGAGCATATCGGTAATCTTACCTTTTCCCTCGTCTCCCCAGTTTGCTCCTACTACTGCCTTAATCATGTGACATCCTCCTAATTCAACGTATACTTGCGGCCTCTTTGTTTCGGCCGTTCATGCATAGTATACCATGTTTTCTTCATAAGTAAAACTTATTATTACTTATAAAATTTGTTTTTTTATTATTTCTGTTTATCAAACGCATCAGACGTTGATTTCCGCAGTCATGCCAAGTGCCTCTTTGTTTGCCTCAAGCACCGGATTAACTACGTTCTTCAGGAATGCGTCAACCTGTACGGATGCGCGGCCTGTGTATTTGGACGGATCCATCGTCTTTTCCAGCTCTTCTTTGGTCAGATGGAACATCTCATCCGCTGCGATCAGATCCAGAAGATCATTATCGCGGCCTTCCTCTTTGACATGTTTTCCGGCGATCATGGACAGCTCGCGGATTCTCTCATGCAGCTCCTGACGGTCGCCGCCTGCTTTTACCGCATCCATCATGATATTCTCAGTTGCCATAAACGGAAGCTCTGCCATCATGTGTTTTAAGATAACCTTTGGATAAACCACAAGTCCGTCTACGACGTTCATGCACAGATCCAGGATACCGTCGATGGCAAGGAAGCCTTCCGGAATGGAAAGTCTCTTGTTTGCAGAGTCATCGAGGGTTCTCTCAAACCACTGTACAGAAGAGGTGATGGCCGGATTTAATGCATCGGTGATCACATAACGGGACAGGGATGCGATACGCTCGCTTCTCATCGGATTTCTCTTATATGCCATGGCGGAAGATCCGATCTGTCCTTTCTCGAACGGTTCCTCGACTTCTTTTAAGTGCTGCAGAAGACGGATATCGTTGGAGAATTTCGTTGCGCTTGCCGCAATGCCTGCCAGAACGTTTAATACTCTCGTATCGACTTTTCTGGAATACGTCTGTCCGGAAACAGGATAGCAGTTCTTGAAGCCCATTTTCTCAGCGATCATCGGATCGATCTTGTCGATGGTCTCCTGATCTCCTTCGAACAGCTCTAAAAAGCTTGCCTGTGTGCCTGTTGTTCCTTTGGAGCCGAGCAGCTTTAAGGTGCTCTGTACATACTCGAGATCTTCAAGGTCCATTAAGAACTCCTGCATCCACAGGGTTGCACGTTTTCCGACGGTGGTCGGCTGTGCCGGCTGGAAGTGGGTGAAGGCAAGGGTCGGCTGGTCTTTGTAGGTATCCGCAAATTTTGCCAGCTCAGCGATAACGTTCACCAGTTTTTTCTTCACCAGCTTTAAGGCTTCGTTCATGACAATGATATCGGTATTGTCGCCTACGTAGCAGCTGGTTGCTCCCAGATGGATGATTCCTTTTGCTTTCGGACACTGTACGCCGTAGGCATACACATGGGACATTACGTCATGACGGCAGACTTTCTCTCTTTCTTTTGCCACATCGTAGTTGATGTTCTCGGCATTTGCTTTCAGTTCTTCGATCTGCTCATCTGTAATAGAAAGTCCCAGTTCTTTTTCTGTCTCAGCCAGCGCAATCCATAACTTTCTCCAGGTACGGAATTTCATATCCGGGGAGAAGATGTACTGCATCTCCTTGCTTGCATAACGTTCGGAAAGAGGGCTTACATATCTGTCAGTTCCGCTCATAGACACGATTCTCCTTTTCTTGTCAAAATGTGTATTCGGTTTCTCTTTTATCCCCGCTCTTTTTCATTCCCAAAAACAGAATGGGACGTATAAAGAGCGTGTTTGAAATACGTTTCAACCACGCTCTAGTATAACGCATGTTGTTTTTTTAGGCAAGTGCAACGTCGTTACTTCTCACGAAATTTTCCCAAAAAGCCCTGCATTCTGGCATTTTCGGAATCGAAGACTTCGTCCGGCGTTCCTTCCACGGCGATCACGCCCTGTTCCATAAAGATGACGCGGTTGGAAATCTCCCGGGCAAAATTCATCTCGTGGGTAACGATCACCATGGTCATATTCATCTCCGCAAGAGATTTGATGACCTTCAGCACCTCGCCTGTCAGCTCCGGGTCGAGCGCCGAAGTCGGCTCATCAAAAAAGAGCACCTTCGGATTCAGCATCAGCGCGCGCGCAATCGCAACCCTCTGACACTGACCGCCGGAAAGCTGACACGGATACGCCTTTTCTTTTCCTGTGAGCCCCATTTTCTGCAGCAGCTCTTCTGCCTGTGCTTCCACCTCCGCACGGTTGCGTTTCTGCACATGAATCGGCGCATCGCAGAGGTTTTTCATCACATCATAATGTGGAAACAGGTGGAAGCTCTGGAATACCATTCCAAAGTTTTCCTGAATTTTCCGCAGCACGGCCGGCTTTGCATAAACGGATTTTCCATTTTGCATGGTGACTGCCTGCTCGCCAAGATACGTCAGGTCACCGCCATCCATCGTCTCCAGCATCGCCGCACACCGCAGCAGCGTCGATTTTCCCGATCCCGACGGGCCGATGATCGAGAGCACCTCGCCCTCTTCTACTTTGAGGGAAATATCTTTTAACACTTCGAGATCCCCAAAGCTCTTTCTTACATGGTTCATTTCCAGATAAATCATATCGTTTTCCGCTCTCTTCTATAGTTAATGATAATAAGAAAATTTCTTTTCCAAAAGTTCCATCACCCACGCCACGACAAAGTTGAAGATGTAGTAGAAAATACCGGCGGCGACGAACGGAACCATCGTGGTCTTGGCCGCCGCGATCTGTTTTGCGATCGTGAACATTTCCACATAGGAAATGGAAAAGGCCAGCGACGTATCCTTGACCAGCGTAATCACCTCATTGGTGATCGCCGGCAGAATCCGTTTCACAACCTGCGGCAGAATAATGCGGACAAACGTCTGTCCCTTCGAATAACCAAGAAGCTTTGCTGCCTCGTACTGTCCACAATCCATCGAAACGATGCCGGAGCGGTAGATTTCTGCAAAATAGGCGCCGTAGTTTAAGGCAAATCCGGTGATAATCGCCGGAAAGCGCCATTTTCCGATGTTCATACCGAACAGATAGAACGGTCCGAAGTAAACCACCATGAGCTGCAGCATCAGAGGCGTGCCGCGCATCAGGGAGATATAGAGCCGGAAAATTCCGCTCACAATCCGGTTTTTCGACATACGCCCGAAGGCGATCAGCAGACCGAGCGGCAGGGAAAATACGAGCGTCAGGACAAATATCGAGATCGTTCCCGCCATTCCGGTACTAAGCTGTGATAGAATCATGGACAACTTCATGCTGCTTTACTCTCCTTTTTTCTCCAGACACACCATGTCTGCGATTCCGTATTTTTCTGCGAGCTTGTCGAATGTTCCGTCGGCCAGAACCTGCTGCAGGCCTTCGTTTACTTTATCGCAGAGCTCGGTATTTCCTTTTTTGAATCCGATCGCATATTTCTCAGAGTTCAGGTGCTCGTCGAGGATTTTGTATCCTTCTCCGCGGCTTTCCAGCTGATATTTGGCAACGCCGATATCCATGGCAACCGCATCGATGGAACCTGCCTGAAGCTCTACAAACGCATTGTTATAATCCGGGAACTGCTGCAGAGCGGCGAAAGTATCGGCGAGTTCTTTCTGACCGCCTTCTTCCTCACTCTGTAAAAGATCGAGTGCTGCGGATGCTGCCTGCACACCAACCGTCTTTCCTGCCAGATCGGACAGGCTGTTGATGCCGGAATTCTCAGATACGACCATCACCTGGCTGTTGTCCACGTACGGATCGGACCAGGTGTAATCGTCCTCTCTGCCGTTCATGGTAAAGCCGTTCCAGATGCAGTCAATCGCACCAGAATTCAGCTCGGTATCTTTCGCATCCCAGTTGATCGGGGTTTTTACCAGCTTCCAGCCGTAAATCTCGCAGACTGCCTCGGCGAGCTCCAGGTCAAATCCGGTGTAATCGCCGGTCTCATCGTCCATGTAGCCGTACGGCGGGTATTCTGCATCGAAGCCCACGGTAAAGGTTGTCGTTCCGTCTGCGGAAGAGGATGCTGCTCCTGCTGATGAGGCAGATGTTTTTGCTGTGTCTGCAAAGCCGCAGCCAGCCAGCAGGGCAGATACACAAAAGGCTGCTGTCAAAATGCTAACCATTTTCTTTTTCATAATAATCTTCTCCTTTTTTACGTGATCATGTTATCACTGTACTACGCTAAACTAATTGGTATCCTACCATACTCCGGCACCGCCTGTCAACCCGCACCGGTTAAATAATCCAGAAAACCTGTTCCAACACAAAAAAGTCTCCGAAACGGTCAGCAGATTCTGCTTTTTTCCGTCTTCGGAGACTTTGATTTTTCTATTTTGGATAACTATTTATAAACCCTTGTTACACGGCTGCTGATATCGCAGAGCATCTCGTAATCGAAACGTGCCGCCGGGTTGGCGATCTCTTCGATCGTGATGGTCTCATCCCCGTCGGTTCCGACAAGCGTTACAACGTCCTCCACCTGCACATCCGGGATGTCGGTCACGTCCACCATCATCTGATCCATACAGATTCTTCCGATGATCGGTGCTTTTTTCCCGTGGATCAGCACACAGCCCTGGTTCGAGAGAGCTCTCGGATAGCCGTCTGCATAGCCGGCTGAAACAGTTGCGATCCGTGTCATCGGTTTCTCGGTCACATACGTGGCACCGTAGCTGACGCCGATGCCCGGGCCGACTTCCTTCACATGGATGACATGGCTCTTCCAGGAAAGCGCCGGGATCAGATCGAGACGCTCTTTTTTTACCTTCTCGGATGGGTAAATGCCGTAGGTGATGATACCGGAACGCACCATCTCAAAGCGGTGATCGTCAAATTCCATGATTCCGGCGGAGTTGCAGATATGGCGAAGCGGAATCGTCACGCCGCGCTCTGCTAAAAGTGCCGTCATCTTATCATATTTTTCCATCTGCATCGAACAGTACGTCTTGTCTTCCTGATCGGCGCAGGAGAAATGCGTAAACATACCTTCCAGCTCGATGTGCGGAAGATCCGCGATTTTTGCCGCCTCATCCGCATCGTGCTCTGTCACCTGGAAGCCGATCCGCGTCATGCCGGTATCGACCGCGAGGTGTGCTTTTGCTTTCCGGTTCTGGCGTGCTGCCTCTTTTTCGAGGGCAAGTGCCTGTGCGTAGCTGTCGATCGTCTGAGTGATGTCGTATTCCACAAGGTCGCCGTACTGGGACGGGGACACGTAGCCGAGAATCAGGATCGGCGCGGAAATGCCGTTTTCTCTGAGCTCGACAGCCTCCTCGATGGTTGCGGTTGCAAAATAATCAACCTGGTTTTCCAGATAGGATGCTACCGGAACGGCACCGTGGCCGTAGGCGTTCGCTTTTACAACGCCAAGGAGTTTCACGCCCTCCGGTAGTCTTTTTTTCACTTCTCTGATGTTATGCCCGATCGCTTCGAGTGAAATCTCTGCATAACAGCGTAAGTATCTGTTCACTTTTTTCCTTCTTTCTTTCCGTACTTTTTCTGAGACGCCAAAACGTGCCTGAAAACTCTTTCGGATTATTTTCAGACACGCTCTCGTATCAGATTCCGGCTGTGCCGGTTTTTATTTGTCCGGTCTGCGGATGGCGGAATAGATATTTTTTACATTTTTCAGCACTACATGCGTTCTTGTCGCATCGACGCCCGGAAGGCTCATCACCTGGCGGTGGATTTCTTCGAGTTCGTCGGATGAGTGACAGGAAATGCGGATAATCAAATCAAAATCTCCGGTCTGATAATAGCAGGATACGATGTACTCCAGTTTCTGGATCGCATCTGCAAAACTGTCAAAGAACTTCGGATGCTCCAGGCTGACTTCCATCAGCGCGGTCATCTCATTTCCCGTTTTCTTTTCGTCTACAATAATGGTGTATTCTTTAATCACTCCGGTTTCTTCCATTTTACGGATTCTCTCGATGACTGCAGAAACCGATAAATGAATCTCTTTGCTGATATTGGAAGCCGTCTCGCGGGCATTTTTCTGCAATATCTTCAGAATCTTATAATCAATGGCATCCATGTATTTTTCCTCCCATAAGAATTGACAGGGCTCTTCTTTCCAGATTTTAGCATAAAATTTCCCTGTCACTACCTTTCTATTATATCAAATTTTTCAGATAAGTCCAGTTTTTCCCAAAATATTTTATAGAAAGATTAGAATGCTTCTTTAAATTGCACAGATGCTCCTTTTTTCCTATTCTCCGAAGGTTTCCGCAATATCCTGCATCAGAATGCCGATCCCGAGGTGCTGCGGGCACTGCTTTTCACAGCGATAACAGTTGATGCAGTCATCGGCACGTTTGTCCTGACGCTCATACTCTGCACGAACCGCTTCGACGCCTTCCGTCGCTGTCCGGTTGTAAAGCGCAAACAAACCCGGGATGTTGATTTTTACCATGCACGGCATACAGCTCTGACAACCGGTGCAGCAAACCA
>ENA-UOJG01003544-UOJG01003544.1-human-gut-metagenome-genome-assembly--contig:-C47-NODE-3544-length-10886-cov-5.601699_pt1 | contig 10886 bp, 10 predicted proteins | sample MGYA00242340_ERZ723887 | MGnify/ENA metagenome assembly ERZ723887 | reverse complement strand
ATTAAAATTAACTGAATACTCCCCAAAGTTATATATTCTATAATTTCATTATTGATTATATTTAATTTCAATATAAAGAAATTTATAATTCCCGCAAGGAACTTGCTTGCTAAAGCCATTGCTATAGAGAAAATAATTAATCTTAACGTATCTGTTTCCTTCTCATCTATAATATTTAAAATTATAAAAGCATATATAATATATAGGATTATATTTGGTATTGCCGTGTCCTTATAGTTAAATACTATACCACAAATAACGGAATATATTATTCCTATACATATACTAAGAAAAGTAATCAGAAATATTTCTTTGTTTTCCATTTTCTTTAAATTTCTAATTTTAATAATTGAATATGTTATACACAAATTCATAAAAGTAGTTTTTTCAAACATAATATAAAAATTCATTGAGCAAATCTCCTCTTTTACGTTAAGTATTATTAAGATTATATTTTATAGTAAAAAAATAATCAAGTAAAAATATTTTTACTTGATTATTTTAATTTTTCTTGATTATTATTTTTATTAACCAAATATTTTACTTAAATATCTTACTAATTCTCTCCACATGGTCTCATATCCCCCTTTCTATTAACATATTTTTTGTTTTTGGCTTCTATTTTGTTTCTATAGTTCTATGTTAATAAGAAAGGTCGCATATGCGTATTCACTATTGAATTTAATATGTAACCTTTCTTTACTGTACAATGAAAAATGTTGTGCCTAGGGGCACAGGTAAAAGTCGATTTTCTTGTACAATAAAAAAATACTACTAAACTTTATAATTTTTAGTAGTATTTTGGCTTAGAATATTTGATTAAATTTGAGTTATATTGATTTCTTGATTTTTTCAACATAGTAGTAAATTAATTCTGTTGGAGTTGGAACTCCTGTGTTATAATTTACCGCTGCTGTATAATATTTTTGTAAATCTTCTATTGAAGATTTTCTCCACGCATGTTCAATTGCTGTTTGAATTGAACGTCCTATTGTACTATTTCCTTTCTTATATACTTTTGCTAAATGTAAAAATACATTTTCTTTGTCTTTATCATTTTCTATTATATAAATAATTGCATCATGTATATACTTTCTTCCTATTAGGTGTGAACTAATTCCTATCAAATTTAGCTCTCTGTTAATTCTGTCTGAAAGTTTGTCTCTAAACTCACTTTCAGTTTCTGTGCTTATATTTTTGTTTAACTTTTCTGTTCTGTTTATTTTGCAAAGTAATAAAATATTTTCTATTATTAATTCTGGCGAATAGTCATCTTTTAGTTTGTGAAATATTAAATCTGCCCCATTGCTATGTGCATAAGCATATACCGTTTTCGAAGATATATTTGTTGTTATAACTATTACTGGTTTTATGTCTAAATCTAGTTCTTTTATTTGTTCTAATACTTGAAGTCCAGAGCCTTCACCATTGTTTAATTCTATATCTAGTATAATTGCATCTGGCACATAAGTTTTTATATCTTTAATTGCCTCCTTTGATGAATTTGCTATTTTTATTAATTTAACATCATCTCTTGTATCTGCATACTCCTTAATAATTTTACAGTCTTGCATGTCATCTTCAACCAAAAGTATGTTTATTATTCCGTTTTTGCTCATAATGATACACCTCTTTATATTTCAAGGAAAATATATCACACGTTACTCATTTTTTCTACTTGTTGCTCAAATTTAATTGTCGTTTCGTATTTTTATTACTTCAGCAGTTATATTATATGATATATTTTTTTGTCAGCAACTCAAAAAAAGCTCTAATGCTATGTGTTACAAGTAGTTTGAATTTTTGCAACATTTTTATTTGCTTGTTATTTATTTCTATGTTAAAATAGTTTGTGCAAGGAGGATACTATGAGATTTTTAGTTCAAAGAGTTTCAGAAGCCAATGTTATGGTTGATAACAACATTACTGGTAAAATAGGAAAAGGTTATTTAGTTTTAATTGGAATTACTCACACAGATACTACTGATGATGCTGATTATTTAATTAACAAATTATTAAATTTAAGAGTTTTTTGTGATGAAAATGATAAAATGAATTTAAATATTAATCAAGTTAATGGTGAACTTTTACTTGTTTCACAATTCACTTTATATGCTAATACTTCTCATGGAAACAGGCCTGATTTTCTAGAAGCAGCTAAGCCAGCTTATGCAGAAGAATTGTATGAGTATATTATTAAAGAATGCAAAAATAGAAATATAAATGTACAGACAGGTATTTTTGGTGCTGATATGAAAGTGCATTTATTGAATGATGGACCTGTTACTATAATGCTAGAAAAATAGTTTTAAAGAGAAGAATCCTTTTATAGAATTCTTCTCTTTTTTGATTTGTTTTCTAATCCTCTCTTAGTGTATACTGACTAACATCTGGTTCTACAAATATTTGATCATCTACATTGTCAAATTCATATTCTCTAGTTGCTGTTGTATCATCTATAATTGTTTTTATTACTAATCCAGTTTCTTTTTCTATATAGTATTCTGTATTATTTGTTCCGTATAACAAATATGGGCTTAGATAATTCTTTATAACATAGCAATTTTTTTCTTCAATTTTAGCAGTTTTTATTCTTGCTGGAATACTATATAAAAATGTTTGCCATAAATTATCTGTTTGGAAAACGTCAATAATCTGAGCTCCCACCATTGAACTTGCACTGTTTAGTTTAACTGTTTTAAAATCTTTAGTTTCGGTAAATGTGTCTATTCTTGTTCCACTATCATACATTGATAATTTAGTAATTTCACCGATTATTGTCTTTTCTTTCGATAATTATAAGTTGTTTTTTGTCTTTTGCATAATAGTTTGTAGTTATTGTTTGTTTATTTTCTTCGTTAAATGAAACTATTTTCATATGATAATTATTGCTATTAATATAATTTGATAGTTTTTTTTGCGTGTTAGATATAATTATCATGTTTCTAACTGTATGAATTAAAATTATGATAATTATTGCAAGTAAGATGATTCCCAGTTTTTTAAATATTTTTTTCTTATTCATAAAAAGCACCTCATTTCTTTGGTGTAGCCTAGCTATCATAAGCTTTTTTGCTTTTAGACCTATGGCTTTGCGTCATAAACTTTCGCTTATTTTGCCTTTTTACTAATATATTATTATTATACCATATTTTTCTACTTAAAGCAAAAAAGACCAGTTAACTGGTCTTTTGCTACTTACATTTCACATTTCAAATTTTGCTTTTTCTTGCAAAGCTTTCCATGCTTCCTTACACCTTTTTGGATATGCGCTTTTCCCAGAAAGGGGAAAATATATTCCTCTAGGTTGAAATCCTGCATCTTTTAGTAACTTAACAGCCTTTTGAGTATGTGGAGTAATAAATATTTCTCCATTCGTAACATAGAGTATTGTTACTCCTCTTGCCACATAAAATCCTTCAAGATTATATATATCCGGAATATTAATGGCTTCTTCTTTGTTGAGATGTAGTGGTAAAACAACAACATCTCCATTTTCAACTTTGAGTCTTTTCTCTTCTGGTATCGGGTTATCCTCAATTGTAATTTTGCAAGCCATTTTTTATCCTCCTCAAAATTATTTGTTGCAATTTGTATACTGCGATTGCCAACTTGGATCTGTTTAAAAATGGTTACTCTTTATTTTAGCACATTTTATATATTTTTGTCAAAACGCTGGATATATTTTTATTTTGGAGCTTCTAGGCAGAATCGAACTGCCGACCTACGGGTTACGAATCCGTTGCTCTACCAACTGAGCTATAGAAGCATATACTATATTTTAACATATTTTTGTATAAAAACAATAGGGAAAAAACTTTTTGTTGCTTTACATAATATTGAGTGGTATAATACTATTACATATAGTTAAGCTTTGCTTAACAAAATACTATAAAGGAGGCTCGTTTTAACCCACTTGGATAAGTGACATATTTTATTCTATCAATTTTATTGGAGGAAAAAAATATGTTAAATAGGAATTTTAAACCTGCTTTTGTTGTGGTCTTTGTATTGCTTGTCGTTCTTGTTTTCTTTATACTCTATAACAGCTGGAAAAATGATTTAAAAGAAAACATTAATTTTGAAAGTATCAAGTCTCAGCAAATAAGTCAAGAAGATAGTTTAAAAGATAACATTGTAAATGCAAATAATGTTATTTCGTCTATTAAATCAGATACTAAAATTGTTTTATGTACAGTGGATGGAAAATATTATTTGTCACATGACAAAACAAAGAAAAGCAATGCTATATTTGAATGGTTTATGACTTCTCGAATTGATTTGGTTTGTGACTATTCAATATGTTTTGCAATTGACACATCAAGTTTAAATTTTTCTGTTCAGGATGGAACTGTTTGGGTCTACTTTAGTGAAGATGATATATATATCAATTCACTAACCGTTCACAACTCTGTATCTGATGAGATTACAGCTCTATTTGGAAGTAAATACTCCTCTTCTGAAGTTCTCGCTTTGGAACAAATTATAAAAGAAAATATTCAAAGTGATGCTATGATGAAAAGAGAGAATATTATTTTAGCAAAAGCTAATTTAATAGTTTATTTATCAGATTTAGCAGAATCGTTCAATGCAGAAATAGTAATTTGTGAACAATAATTTTAGAGGGTGCACAATAGCTGCACCCTCTTTCTTTTTTCTTTATATTTATTTAAAAATGTCTTCCACCTTTTGGTCTGTCCTCTTTGTTTTGGTCTTCTTCTATTTTTTTGCTGTTTATTTCTATTTCTTTTTTCCTGTCTTTGTAAATATCTTCTATATTGTTTGGTTCTTCATTTACTGTTATATTTTCTACTTCTGATGTTGCTTTTATTTCATTGTTATTTAAATTATTAAGTTTTCCTATTTTTCCTAATAAATCTTGATATTTTTTATAGTCTACTATTATATAGATTGATAGTCCTATTAATGCAACTATACAGAACATTAAGGCTCCAAAAACTGCTTTTTCTTGATTATTTGCATACCAAGTAGAAACTCCACCAAATATTCCTTTGAACCAATTTGATATTTTTCCTATTATTGTTGGTTCTGCATTTTTGTTAAATTTTATTGTATATGTTTTTGTTTCTTCTTGTTCTGTTGGTTGTGCTCCTTCTTCTTGGGGTTCCATAGTAATTTTATTTTTAACTGTTATTGTTATTACATTCTCGCCCTCTTTTAGTGAATCTGCCCCACTTATTTCTATTGTTGCTCCTTCTATATTAGCTAATGCTTCTATATCTAGACTTTTTACCCAATATTCTAGAGTTTCTATTGAGTATTCATATATATTAGATATAAACTCTGGTGTTAGCGGTACTTCTACCAGTTCTCCATTTTGATTTGTATATTTTATAATTAGCTTTTCTAATGCAAGTTCTTTTCTTTGTCTTGTAGCTTTTATTACATAATCAGTTTTTGTTGTTCCGTCTTCTGCTGTTACTGATATTGTAATTATATTTTCTCCTTCTTTTAGCTCTTCATATTCTGTTACTGAGACTGTTGCTTTTGAATCTGTTGGAGTTGCTGTTATATTTAATTTTGTTACTTCATTTGGTACTGTAATTGCATATTCTTTTACATCTTTATTAAATTCTGGTGTAATTGCTCCTTCTGCTATGCTCAAACTACTTAATGTGCTATCTGTTGATTTTTTTTCTTCTTTTGTTTCTGTTGGCTTTGTTGAGTTATTAGTATTTGGTTTTCTTGTCGTGTTTCCACCATTTGATGAACCACCGTTTGAATTTCCTCCTGTGTTCTTGTTTGGCTGAACAATACTTACTGTTTTTGATGCTGATTTTTGTTCATCATTTTCAGTTGAATAATCAGCAATAACCCCAGAAGCAGATATTGTAACACGTCCAGAACTTCCAGCAGTACAGGTAAATGATTTAGATGCATTATCTAAAAAAGTACTTCCCATGCTTCCGCTTCCATTAGAAGCTGTTGCACTAACATAACCAGCTCCACCGCTCACAGAAACTGTTACTGTAAAACTTTCTCCTGGTGATACCGATGATTTTGAAGTACTTATACTCAAACTTGCTGCATTTGATTTGATTGTCATTGCAAACAAAATTCCAATAATTATAGCTAATTCAAATATTATTTTTTTCAATAAATTAGTCTTCATTTTTTAATCTCCTATCTCTATAATGTGATTTTACTAGCTTGCATAATATGATTTTTTACTTTGACGTAATCTGCTGGTGTTATTTTTCCATCTCTGTTTACATCAGCTGCTTTTTCTGTAATAGCATCCATTGTTGTTGTTCCCATTATTTTATTTTTTATTTTAACATAATCTGATGGCGTTATTCTTCCATCTCCACTAGGATCGCCAAGTTTTACTATTGTATATTTCTCTACTCCGTCAATTTTTACTTTTGCCCCTGTTCCAACTAATGTATCTCCTGTTATTTCATTGCCGTTTTTGTCTACAATTACTGCATTACTATATTTTTTCTTTATTGTATTAGCTGTTGTTCCTGGTTCTGATGTAATTATATTGTTTTCGTCTGGTTCTGCTATATTATCATTTTTATTTGAGCCTATTACAACTAAATATGTTTTAGATCCGTCACTTGCTTCTCTTGCCATGTATCCTGTACCTCTTGGAGTTGAAACTTTATCCCAATAATATCCTCCAACTTTTGATGTAGCTCTTTCAGTTATTAATACTTGTGTTCCTTCGCTTATTATTGCAATGCTATTTCCATTTGGTGCATCTTTAAGTTTTAATCCTCCATTTGCATTGATATATGCCAATTCACCTGTTTCATCACCACTTATTGATGGACTTTTACATGCTGTAGATGGCATACCTGTATATAGCGGAATTACAAATGTAAAACTGCTCTCTAATAATCCCGCATCTTTATAATATCCTTTTAATATTGATCCTATACTTTGTGCATCAAATAGATTTTGTGCATATTGATTTACATAGTATGGTTTATATGTAACATTAAATTTTTGATAGTATAGTGTATCTTGTCCTCTCTTAATATATCTTTTTACTAATCCAATTCCACCCATTATTGATTTTTTAGGTGTATCCCATCCTTGCGATTTTGCATAAGCTAGTCCATTTAATATTACTGCTTCTTCACCTTTTCCAGATGCTCCAACATTAAACAAATTGTAGTAACCAACATATTGTCCTTTGTATCCTTGACCTGAGCATAATGCTGAAGCCCCGCTTCCTTGCTCTTGCAAGATTTTTCCTATTATATAAAATGGATTTATATTATATTCTGGATCATTTGCTACTTCGTATATTGCATCTATAATTGATTGATTATTTAAATATGATATTTTACTTGCCATTTGTGCAACCTGGCCTTTTGTTATACTGCTGTCATTTGATAATTGTAAATATTGAAATAAATTTGCATCATTTAAAGAATTTCTTGGATCCATTACATGTTCTATAGCTTGTCTTGAAGCACAATACCATCTTCCTGTATCTTGTTCTTCTCTTCCACATATTGAACATATCCATGCATTTGAATAACTATTTGGTACAACATTTTTTATTGAGTCTGCATGATTTTGATATTCGCTATTTATTGTTGCTTCCCAACTTAATCCTGTTTCATATAATTTAAAAGTCCAATTTGGATGTGAAGCTACAAGTGCTTGCACTAGTGTTACATATCCTGGGTATTTTTGTTCAAAATCTGATGGTAAATTGTTTGAATTTTTGGTATATGTATATGTTGCTCCATAAGATATGTTTAGAGTTTGTGGTACAAAACCAGCTGTTATATATATTAAAACAAAAAGAATTAAAACACATAAGATTTTTGTATTCAATTTATGAATTAAATTACGCTTTTGCATTCATCTCTCCTCTTTCGTATATTCTAAAATTTATACATTTAAAGTATATCGTATTAAGAAATTCAAGTCAAGGAATTTAAGGAAAAATAAACTGGTATTTTGTGGTTTTTTGGTATATTTTAGGTACATAAGTTCACGCATATATTATTTGTTTTACATAAAATAAGAGTCATCCTAAAAATAGAATGACTCTTATTTTTAATTAAGTACTAGTTACAGCATCCTCTGTTTCCGCAACCACAGTTTGTGAATAATAATAAGAAGATTATTATAAAGAATAAGATTGAGCAGTCATCTCCTCCACATCCACCAAACATTCCATTGTTACATCCACATCCACAATTTCTTTCATCTGGCATGTTACTTTACCTCCTTGTTTTATGTTATATCGTATAATATGCAGATTAAAGATTTTGTGTTACATTTTAATTTACTCTGTTTCTATTTTTATTTCTATGCTTCCTTTTTCTTCCATGTTGTCCATATTAGTTGCCTTTATTAAGCCTTCTGACAATGTATATAAATTATTATCTATATATATTATCCTTTCTACTTCTTTTGTATAATCATAATCATTATATCCTTCCGTTATTTGCATATGTGCAATTTTTCCTTTCAAATTAAAGCCATTTTCTAAGTCTAATCCATATACTATTGCACCTTGGAATTTTAAGTTTGAATGATAGTTTTCTCCTTCTGATATTGAAATTGGGAATGCTATTATATTTTTTTCTTTTGAAAATAGCAGTGCCTTGTGATTATATAATAGCTCTGAATATGTTCCTCTCTCTCCTATATCCATTGAATACATTTCTTTTGGAGATGTTGGATTTGTTACGTCAAATAAAGCCATTTTCATTCCTATTGTTACAACGTTTCCGTCTTCTTTGGTTTCGGTATTTTCTCCAAATCCTATTATGTGATTTTCATCATATGGATGCAAGTAAGTGCTATATCCTGGTATTTTTAGTTCTCCTAATAATATTGGATTTGTAGGCTCTGATAAGTCTATTACAAATAATGGATCTGTTTGGACAAAAGTAACCATATATGCTTTATTATCTAAAAATCTTACAGAATATATTTTTTCTCCTTTTGCTAAATTTTCTAAACTTCCAATCATTTTTAGGTTTTCATTTAATATATATAAGTTGTTTGTTCTATTTTCTTCTTTTAAATTTGTACTATTAGTTGTTGCTATTCTGAAATTTCCGTCTTTTTCATCCATAGAAAATTGATTTAATACTTCACCTGGGACAGAGCCTGTACTAGTATATTCTAGTTTTGAGTTTTCCAATTTAAATTTATATATATATGTGTTTATATCATAGTTATCATAATATCCATATAATTTTTCATCTTTATATTCATATTTTACTTTTGCAACATATAAGTTGTTTTGGCTTGCATATACTTCTGTTCCTGCTCCTAAGTATGTTTCTATATTTGCAGGTTCATTATTATTAATATTAAATCCTGCAACATTTAAAAATGTATTATCTCCACTTTCTGGAAAATATGAAATATCTGAATATTCTATACATTTTGTTTCTTTAGAGATTGCTGTGTCTAAATATTTTGGTTTATAATCATTTTCGTTCAATTCTTCTTTGTTTTTTTCAAGCAATTCTGAATATATATATTTGTTTGACAACACATATACGTTTTCTCCAACCATTCTCGAAGATAAATAACTACCTTCTATTTGTATTTCTCTCTCCATTACAGGTTTGTTTTTATCCTCTATGTTATATACTTTTATATTTGTGTATTCATCTGAAGGATATATCATATCATCCATAACTGAGTTTTCATTTATTTGGCCATTATACTCGTATTTTTGTTCTACAATTATTAACCTGTTTCCATTAATAAAAATTTCTTTTGGTTCTATTTGTTCTTCTTCATATTTGATTTCTGAAGCTATTTTCATATTGGTTGCCTCTACTGCATTTACAATAACTAGTTTTTTTCCTGTTATATAATAAATGTATTTACCATCTGTTTTTACTATATCTGCTTCCTCTACTCCTTCAACTTGATTGTTTGTTTTTGAATAATCGTTGTTTTCTCTAAGCGTGCTATTTACTGAATCTTCTAGTAAGCTTGCATTCTTTTGAGAGTCTTTATTTTCACTGTTTTGTTTTCTGACTATATTGTATAAATTCTCAAAACTCTCAACTTTAGGTAATCCATTTTCTTCTTTAACTTGCTTTATTGGGTCTGCTGTATTTTTATTATGGTTTATTGGGACTGCTATTGAAATTGCTATTATAAATACTATTGTTGCTAAAGCTAAACTATATATTAGATTTGGTTTCTTCTTTTTCTTTTTGACATCTTTCATTTTTTGTAATGTATTATTTTTTAAGTTTTCATCTGCATTTATTTCGTTAATTGCTTCTATATAATCTTTTTTACTCATTTTCTAGCCCTCCCTCTAAATCCTGCTTTAATTTTTGTCTTGCTCGTGCAAGTCTTGATTTTACTGTATTTTCGTTTACTCTAATAATCTTGCTAATTTGATTTATTTTATAATCTTCATAGTAATATAAATAGATTATTGTTCTATATTTTAGTGGTAATTTTTGAACTGCATAATATATGTCGTGTCTTTCTTTTGTTTCGAATATTATATCTTCTTTTAACTCAGATGTATTTTTTAAAAAGCCTGATTGTAGCAAGTTTTTGCTACAATTTATTGTAACTCTAATAAGCCATGCTTTTTCATGCTCTTCGCTTTCAAATTTTGGCATCTTTTTTGCTAATTTTAAAAAAACTTCTTGATAAATATCTTCACTGTTTTCTTTTGAATTTGTCCTTGTTAAAGCTAATCTATATACCATATTAGAATATTTATTTATAACATTTTCTAAATATTGTTCTTGGTTTGTATATTCCATTTATATCACCTTTATAAATAATACCATATAATTGCAAAAAAAGTTGCATATTTTTTACTTTTTTAGAAAATTTTTCTATTACATGAACAAAGCGACTTTAGTCGCCCTTTGTTCTCGCCGATTTGAGTTTCCGAATGT
>ENA-UOJG01003530-UOJG01003530.1-human-gut-metagenome-genome-assembly--contig:-C47-NODE-3530-length-10917-cov-4.288621_pt1 | contig 10917 bp, 7 predicted proteins | sample MGYA00242340_ERZ723887 | MGnify/ENA metagenome assembly ERZ723887 | reverse complement strand
CCGGAACAACAGGTGATTCTCAGGCGAGCGATGCCGTTAATGCAGATTCCCAGATGCAGCGTTACAACAAAGGCGCCGATGCTATTCAGGCACTGAAAAACGGAAAGATTGACTGTGTTGTCATCGATTCCCTGCCGGCAGAAAAATTCGTTGCAGCAAACGATGATCTGAAAATTGTAGAAGGCATTTTTGATACCGAAGAGTACGCGATGTGCTTCAAAAAAGGAAATGAGTTAAGAGACGAGTTCAACACTGCATTGGCAGAGCTGAAAGAGGACGGAACTCTTGATGAGATCATGAGCAACTACATTGGTGATGAAGTCGGACAGCATCCGTATGAATCCCCGGCAGACGCAGACCACTCCAAGGGAACGCTTACCATGGCAACCAACGCAGAGTTCGAGCCGTGGGAGTACAAAGAGGGAAATGATATCGTTGGTATCGATGCCGACATTTCCAAGGCAATCTGCGACAAGCTTGGTTATGAGCTGAAAATCGAGGATATGTCATTTGAAACCATCCTTGCATCTGTCAACAGTGGAAAAGCAGACTTCGGCGCAGCCGGAATGACCGTTACTCCGGAGCGTGAGGAGAGTGTTGATTTCACCGATACTTACGCAAATGCAACGCAGGTTGTTATTGTAAGAAAGTAATCTAATAAGAGGAAAAAGAGCGGCTGTCCGCCAGGCAAAATGGTGCAGCCGCTCTTTTTGCAGGAAATGAAACCACAAAGGAGAGATGTATTCTATGGAAAATTTACAGCATCAGTTTAACCGCTACTTTGTAGACAACGGTGCTACAGAGTGGTGGCTGACCGGTCTGAAGACGACGCTGCTTGTCACGGTAATTGCACTGTGCATCGGTGTTGTGCTCGGACTTCTTATCGCACTGATCCGTTCGACACACGAGCAGACCGGTAAATTAAAACTTCTGAACATTGTGGCACGCGTCTATCTGACGATTATCCGCGGAACGCCGTCCATGATTCAGATTCTGTTTTTCTATTCCGTTATTTTTGCAACCGTAAACCTGAACAATATCGTGATCGGCGGAATTGCATTCGGTATTAACTCCGGTGCGTACGTTGCCGAGATCTTCCGTTCCGGAATCATGTCTGTGGATAAAGGACAGACGGAAGCGGGACGAAGCCTTGGTTTAAATTCGGCACAGACCATGCGTCTGATTATCATTCCGCAGGCGTTTAAAAATGTTCTTCCGGCGCTGATCAACGAGATGATCGTGCTGTTGAAAGAGACCGCCATCATCGGCTATATTGGAACCATCGATATTACAAAAGCAGCAACCCTGGTACAGAGCCGTACGTACGATGCGCTGGTTCCGCTTCTCTCCGCAGCGATCTTTTATCTGATTCTTGTTATGATTCTGACCTATTTCATGGGCAAACTGGAAAGGAGACTGCGTAAGAGTGACCACTAACGAAAAAGTATTAATTAAAGTTGAAAATCTGCAGAAGAGCTTCGAGGATAATAAAGTTTTAGACGGAATCAGCACAGAGATCCGTCAGGGAGAAGTTGTCGCCGTTATCGGTCCTTCCGGTTCCGGAAAATCGACGTTTCTGCGCTCCTTAAACCGTCTGGAAATTCCAACCGGCGGAAAAATTTACTTCGAGGGCGTTGACATCACGGCGCCGGAAACTGACATTGACCATGTGCGTCAGAAGATCGGAATGGTATTCCAGCAGTTCAATCTGTTTCCGCACAAAACCGTTAAGGAAAATATCTTGCTCGCTCCGGTGACATTAAAACTAATGACACCGGAAGAAGCAGAGAAAAAAGCGATGGAGCTTCTGACCCGTGTCGGACTGCCGGACAAAGCAGATGCCTATCCGGGAAGCCTTTCCGGCGGACAGAAGCAGCGAATCGCCATCGCGCGCGCCCTTGCGATGAATCCGGATGTCATGCTGTTTGACGAACCGACTTCTGCACTCGATCCGGAGATGGTAGGAGAGGTTCTGGAAATTATGAAAGAGCTTGCCGAATCGGGCATGACCATGGTCGTTGTTACACACGAGATGGGTTTTGCCAGAGAGGTGGCAACCCGCGTCGTCTTTATCAACGAGGGAAATATTCAGGAGGAGAATACGCCGCAGGAATTCTTTGCAAATCCGCAGCACCCGCGCCTGAGAGAATTTTTATCGAAAGTATTATAAGGAAAAGAAATGAGAAAAACCGATGTTCTGTGAAAATAACACGCACAGAACATCGGTTTTTTGATGTTATAGAAAGAACTTATTTGGAAATCGGGCGGGTAGCTTCTTTCAGCCACTCTTTTTCGTCCCCTTCCAGATAAGGAGAAATCTTCTCATACACTTCTTTGTGGTAATTATTCAGCAGCTCGACATCTTTCTCCGTCATATACTGCGTATCGATACCGTCGAGGTCGATCGGAACCATGGTAACGAACTCAAAGCGCATGAACTGGCCATACATGTTCTTTTCTGCTTTGCGGCAGAGCATCAGGTTCTCGGTACGGATACCGTGGCTTCCTTCAATATAGATACCTGGTTCGTCGGAGGTCAGCATACCTTCCTCGAGAACGGCATTTTCCATGCGCTCCGGAACCATTTTCCAGCGGAAACCGTTTGGACGCTCATGGACATTTAAGAGATAGCCGACGCCGTGGCCGGTTCCGTGATTGAAGTCAAGACCTCTCTCCCAGAATGCCTGTCTTGCAAGGTAATCGAGATTGATGCCGATGCATCCATGGAGAAATTTTGCGTTTCCAAGACGCAGGGTTCCCATCGCGGTGATGGTGAAATGCTCTTTTTCTTCCTCAGTCAGCGGTCCGACAACAATGGTTCTTGTGATATCGGTTGTTCCTTCATAATACTGTCCGCCGGAATCCACGAGGTACATGCCTTTTGGCTGTAGAACGGAGAAATCTTCTTTCGTTGCCTGATAATGGCACATAGCGGCATTCGGGCCGTAAGCGGAGATGGTTCCGAAACTCGGCTCAATGTAGCCTTCCTGCTCTTTTCGGAAGGATTCCAGTTTCTCTGCAACGGAAACTTCGTCCATCGGGATTTTGCCGATGTTTTTCTTTAACCAGTAAACGAAACGGGTTACAGCAACGCCGTCTTTGATGTGGGCTTTGCGGATATTTTCCATCTCAACTGGTGTTTTCAATGCCTTTAAGGAAGAAGCCGGGTTCATCACATTGACAATCGTGTTTTCGCCCATGACGCTCTGGCAGATCGTGTAGTTGACTTTGGCTTTCTCCAGAAGAATCGTTTTTCCTGTGATGCCGGCAGCGAAATCATAGACAGCATCGTATGGATGAATCGAAATACCAAGACCGGCAAGATACTGTTTTACTTCATCATTTAAAGTTGCTTCCTGAATAAACAGATGGCCTTCGGTTTCGGTCAGAATGAGGTAGGAGAGGACAACCGGATTGCACGGAATATCGTTTCCGCGGATGTTCAGCATCCAGGCGATATCGTCGAGTGCGGTCAGGATATGCACCTCGGCACCGTTCTCTTTCATCTTTTCGCGGACTTTTGCAAGACGGTCAGCAGCGGATTCGCCGGTATATTTGGAATCAAGAATCCACACCGGTTCTGCAGAAAGTGCTGGGCGGTCGGACCAGATTTCACCGATCAGGTCACTTCGATAGGAGAGAAAACGCTCCGGAAGTGTCTTTTCCAGTGTCTCACCGAGCATCTCATTGACAACGCGGCCGTCGAAACCGATGGTCATGCCTTCTTTTGTATTTGCCTGCAGGTATTCCTCTACGGTCGGAACACCTTCCTGGCCCATTTTCATTAAAGTAACGCCGGTTCCGGCAAGCTCTTTGGCTGCCTGTACGAAGTAGCGGCCGTCGGTCCAGAGGCACGCTTCATCCTGGGTAATAACGGCGGTTCCGGCAGAACCGGTAAAGCCTGTGATATACGTTCTTGCTTTAAAGTAAGTTCCTACATATTCAGATTCATGGTAATCGGCGGTCGGAACCAGATAAGCGTCCACGCCGTAGGCTCTCATTTTTTCGCGGAGAGCAGCTAATCTTTCTGGTATCATAATTTTTTCCTCATCTTTCTTTTCGAAAAATACTGCCGGCATTTTTTTCAGGATGCCGACATTTTTATTTTATCACATTTTCCAGATCTGTCAAAGTGATGATTGAGAATTTGTCTCACTGTTTCCGAAATTTTCTAAAATCGTTTCGCATTTGGAGATTTTTCCTATTTTTCAAGAGCTTTTTTGTACCATTTTGGTTAAAAAAGCAGTAAGATAAAAATAAAGTGAAAAGCGTGGTGAAACTACGCGAAAAAGCAGAAACTATGAAGAAAGGGGGACATACTGTAATGCATACAATATGTCTGAAAGACAACTGGACATTAACTGTCCTCGGAAAAAATGTTTACGATATTCCGGAAACTCCAATTGAAACGAAGGTACCGTCTACCGTTTACGGCACCCTTCTGGAGAAAGGCCTGATCCCGGATCCGTTTTATCGTGACAATGAGCTCGATGCACTGAAATTGATGGAGAACGATTTCGCATACGAGACAACGATCGTGATCAGTGAGGAAGACAGAAAAGCGGACCGTCTGTTTTTACATTTCGACGGAATTGATACCATCGCAGATGTTTATCTGAACGGAGAGAAAATCGGCTCCGCAGACAACATGAACCGTGTCTGGGAGTATGATATTACCGATCTTGTTGCAGGTGATGCAGCCGATACCGTATATCAGGTAAAAGTGGTTCTGCATTCCCCGACAAAATTCATCGCAGAAGAAGAAGCAAAATGCCCGGTTGGAGCAGCATCCGATGCAATGCCGGGATTCCCGCATATTCGTAAAGCAGCCTGCATGTACGGCTGGGACTGGGGTCCGCGTCTTCCAGATGCAGGACTGTTCCGTGAGGCTTCTGTTCTCGCAGTAAAAACTGCCCGTCTGGCACAGGTATTTGTAGGACAGGAGCATCATGTAACTGGAAAAACCGTTCATGGAAATGTGGTTGACTTCGTCCGCCTGACCGCAGATGCTGAAATCGAGTGGATGCCGGGTGTAACCGACGGTAAAGTAAAGATCGTAATGACCGTTACTTCTCCGGATGGAAAAACCGTTCTGACCGCAGAAAGCGGCACAATGGATCCGCTGACCAATTCTGCACCGGCAAAGAATCTGACCGGACTTACCTGTGATCTTCGCAGCAATCATGTACAGGCTTCCCTTACCGTAGAAAATCCAGAGCTGTGGTGGCCGAACGGCTATGGTGCACAGGCACTGTATCAGGTAAAGGTAGAGCTCGTTGCAGACGATATCCTGGATACCTGGGAGAAGAAGATGGGTCTTCGTACCATCACCGTAAATACTGACGTGATGGAAGATGAAGTCTTTGATGAGCACATGACCGGCCAGTCACCGGATTACGATGACGGCGACAACATGATCATGACCAACGGTGAGAAAAAAATCATCATCACCGATAAACCTGCAAAGACCGTAAAGGGCCGTAACTTTGCGTATGAAATCAACGGACTGCAGATCTTCGCGATGGGCGCTGACTACATTCCGGAGGACAATATCTTAACCCGTCAGACGAGAGAGCGTACCGATCTGCTGCTGAAATCCGCACAGGAGGCAAACTTTAACTCCTTGCGTGTATGGGGAGGCGGATACTTCCTCGATGACTTTTTCTATGATGTCTGCGATGAGAGAGGACTCCTCATCTGGCATGACTTCATGTTTGCCTGCGCATCCTACGAGCTGACAGATGACTTCGAAGAGAATATCTCCGCGGAGATCCGTCAGAATATGCGCAGACTCCGTTCCCATGCAAGTATTGCTCTATGGTGCGGAAACAACGAGATGGAAACCCAGTACGAAACGCTGGCATGGCAGAAATCTAAGAAACAGACGTATGATTACATCCATCTGTATGAGTACATCATTCCGAAAATCGTCAAAGAAGAGGATCCGGAGAAATTCTACTGGCCGTCATCCCCGTCTTCAGGCGGAAATTACGAAAACAGCAATGCAGAGAACGTCGGCGATACCCATTACTGGGGTGTATGGCACGGAAGCGAGCCGTTCACCGCTTATCGTTCCCACCATTACCGTTTCCTGTCCGAGTTCGGATTCCAGTCCTTCCCGGCACTGCAGACTGTAAAACGGTTTACCGAAGACGGCGACCGCAACATCTTCTCCCGTGTCATGGAAATGCACCAGAGAAATACGGCTGCCAACGGAAAGATCCTGAACTACATTTCACAGACATACCTGTATCCGAAGAACTTTGACGAGCTTCTGTACTGCTCACAGCTTCTTCAGGCCGATGCGATCCGTTACGGCGTTGAGCATTTCCGCCGCTTCCGCGGTACCTGCATGGGTGCTGTTGTATGGCAGCTGAACGATATCTGGCCGGTAGCATCCTGGGCAAGCGTGGACTACTATGGAAACTGGAAAGCCCTGCAGTACGCAGAGAAGAAGATGTTTGCACCGGTCCTGCTTTCCTGCGAGGAGCACGGAGAGATCGATCAGAAACCGTTTGTCAACACACTGCCGCATCCGATTGATGTCAGTGCAGACCTTCATGTTGCCAATGAGACCGGTGAGCCGATCGTCGGAACCGTAAAATGGTCCCTGTGCCGTCCGGATTCTTCCGTAGTCAAAGAGGGAGCCTTCGAGGTGAATGCACCGGCTTACGGCGGACAGTGGATGCCGCATCTTGATTTCAACGATCAGGATCCGCTGGAAGTTCATCTGACCTATGAGCTGGTTGTTGATGGAAACGTAGTATCTTCCGGATCAACTCTGTTCTGCGCACCGAAGCATTACCATTTTGCAGATCCGAAGCTTTCTGTATCAGTAGACGGCGATACCGTAACCGTAACCGCAGAGAACTTTGCAAAATCTGTCAGCGTAGAGACTGAGAACGGTGTGCTTCGTCTGGACGATAACTTTGTGGATATGGAAGCCGGAACAAAGACCTTCCGCATTCTGCCGACCGCAGACTTCACCGCAGAGGGAACCGGCGTATCGGGCGCATACCGCGTAAGAAGCGTTTATGAGACTGCAGAGAGATAAGGAAAAAGTTTAAAGAAATACATAAAAAAGAAAGAGCGTGCAGCAAATGCCTGTGCGTTCTTTCTCTGAAAAAATTCGAAAACAGATGATCGTTACCGTCCAAGCTGGAGTTTTCGTGCCTGCTTCGGCGTGACGCCTTTCAGTTTTTTGTAGCAGCGGATAAAGTAACTGCAGTCCGTATAACCGACCTCCCGCGCGATAAACGAGATGTCGTGGCTGGAAAACAAAAGCATATTTTCGGCTGCATTGATCCGGGTTGCTGTAATGTATTCCTTGCAGGTCATATTGTACCGGCGGTAGAAATTCATGGAAAAGGTGGAGTGCGACATATTGCACATCGCGGCCAGTTTTTCTACGGTCAGCTCCTCAAAGTAGTGGGAATCGATGTATTCGGAAATCAGGTCAAACCTGATTTCATAAGAAGGATGAACGCCGGGAGCCAGAAAGAAATCACCATTTTTCTGCCAGATCCGCGCAAATTTGGTGACGATTTTCCGAAGATCGGCAGTTAATACCATCGAATAACCGAATTCTTTATTCTGATATTCGGAAAGAATATCGGAAAAAAGCGGAAAAAGATTCATTTGGGCCGTCTGTTCCGGAGAAAAGATACAGGAACAGCGGTAGGCGTGAATCCCATGCAGCATGGCGCGCAGATCGATTTCATCCGTTTTGCAGGACGGCAGAAGATTGGGATCGAATTTGATCACATCGTACTGAACCGGAGAAGAACCTCTCGCAAGAGCGATGGAGTGGACGCATTTGGGCGGAAAAAGAATGACAGCGCCCTTCGTGCAGGTGGATACGACATTGTCAAGGGAAACTTCGATTTCGCCTTTGCGGACGTAGAGAAGTTCTACATAATAATGCCAGTGCGCCGGAATCGGCAGGAGATCGCGGGTGCTGTCAGAAAGAAATGCCTCATAGGGGGAAGCAATTGGATCGATGTATTCGTATAAATTGTTCATGCCAGTGATGTAAAAACCTTTCGTCTAAGTTATGCTCTATTATAGCCGCATTTTGCGGTCTTGACAAGACGAGGGGGAATCAATAAAGAAACAGGAAATTCTAAAAGAGAAAGGACAGGATAGAAAAAATACCATGCAGAACACAACAAATGATATGACAAGAGGGAACAGCATGAAACTGATTTTTCAGTTTTTCCTGCCCATTCTGATCGGAAATCTGTTCCAACAGCTTTACAGCTTCGTGGATTCCATGGTTGTCGGAAAAGGAATCGGAGATACGGCGCTTGCCGCAGTTGAAACACAGGCTCCGTTCATTTTCTGATTATCGGCTTTGCCGTCGGACTGACGGGTGGCCTTGGCATCTGTATTTCGCATTCTTTTGGTGCAAACGATACAAAAAAGCTGCGGAAAGAGATTGCCATGTCGGTCTATATCTGCCTTGCCATCGGAATCGTGATCACAACGTTCAGCCTGCTTCTGATGCGGCGGCTGTTTATCTTTCTGCAGACGCCGGAGGATATGATGACGGATACTCTCGTGTATTTCGGAACAATCCTGGCCGGAAGCACCATCACGATTTTCAATAACTTTGTGATGACACTGCTCCGCTCGGTCGGAAACAGCAAGGTTCCGCTCGTCTCCATGGTGCTTTCTGCCATTGCCAATATTGTGCTGGATCTTCTCTTTGTGTTTCCGCTTCACATGGGTGTATTTGGAGCAGCACTTGCCACGGTTCTGGCGCAGGCGATTTCCGCGCTGTACTGCTTCTGGCACATCCTCCGTGCACCGGAATTGCTTCCACAGAAGGGGGACTGGAAAGCGGATGGAAAAATTCTTGCCGCGCTGACCGGAAAAGGTCTTCCGGTTGCAGTGATGAATTCTGTTACTGCCATCGGAGGAATGGTGCTTCAGGTCTTTGTCAACCAGATGGGAACCGCCTATGTGGCTGCGTATGCGGCATGCATGAAGGTCTGCGGTCTGTTTGAGCAGCCGGGTGTGACCGTCGGACTGGCGCTTCTGACCTTTACCGGACAGAACTATGGAGCAAAGAAGTATGACAGAATCAAGAGCGGCGTATGGGCCGGTGTGATCCTGTCGATTCTGGTCAATCTGCCGTTTGCGGCGCTGGAAATTTTCGCGCCGAAATTCCTGGCATCTCTGATGCTGAACGATCCGACCGTCATTTCCTACACCTGTATCTTTCTTCCGCTCACCGGAATCGCATTGTTTCCGCTTGGATGGCTTTTCGTATTCCGAAACGCCTGCCAGGGCATGGGAAAAACGGTACTGCCGATGATTTCCGGTGTTGTTGAAGTTGTGATGCGTGTCGGCATCGTTCAGATTGCGGTTCCGCACTTTGCGTTCCGCGGTGTCGCATTCGCTGAGATTTCCGCATGGATTGGCGCGGGAGCGATGCTGATGGTTACGTATCTGGTGTATCAGGTGCGGCTGTCAAAAGGTGTTTCGAAGTAAAAATAAAAATCCCGGATTCTGGATACCTGCCGTAAAAAGCAGGAACCGAAAATCCGGGATTTTTGTTTTTGAAAGATTTAGTTGTTTTCCACCAGTGTTCCCATGTAATAGAAACCGCGGCACTCATCCAGATATACATTCTGCAGCGTGCCGATCAGGGAAGCATCACCTTTGAAATGAACGAGCGTATTGTTACTCATACGGCCGGTCACAAGGGACGGATCCTGTTCATTGATGCTCTCGACGAGAACTTCCTGAACTGTGTGGGTATGTCTTGCCGTTACCTCACGGGAGATTTCCTGTACTTCAGCAAGAAGACGGTCGAAACGGTCCTTCACAACATCGACCGGAATCTGATCCTCCATAGCGGCAGCCGGTGTTCCTGTTCTTCTGGAATACTGGAAGGTAAAGGCGCTGTCGTAGCGGACCTTACGTACCACATCCATCGTTTCGAGAAAATCTTCCTCTGTCTCGCCAGGGAAACCGACGATGATATCGGTTGTCAGGGAGACATCCGGTACTTTCGCGCGGATGCGGTCAACAAGGTTAAGATACTGCTCTTTCGTGTAGCGGCGGTTCATCAGCTTTAAGATGCGGCTGCTTCCGGACTGGAGCGGGAGATGAAGATGGAGGCAGACCTTTTCGCAGTCGCGCATCGCATCGATCAGCTCCTCAGAGAGATCCTTCGGGTGGGAGGTCATGAAACGGATGCGTTTCAGCCCTTCGATTTTATTAACCTCGCGCAGAAGCTGGGCAAACGTCATCGGCTCCTCAAGATTCTTTCCGTAAGAGTTGACGTTCTGACCGAGCAGCATGATCTCCACAACGCCGTCTGCAACGAGGCGTTTGATCTCTGCAACGATTTCCTCCGGCTTCCGGCTGCGCTCGCGGCCGCGCACATACGGTACGATACAGTAGCTGCAGAAGTTGTTGCAACCGAACATGATATTGACACCGGATTTGAACGGATATTTCCGGTCAACCGGAAGATTTTCCACGATCTTGTCGGTATCTTTCCAGATATCGATCACCATGCGGTCATCGGTCATACAGCGGACAAGGTATTCAGCGAAGCGGTAGATATTGTGGGTTCCGAAAATCAGGTTGACGAAATGATAGCTTTTTTTGAGCTTTTCGACAACGAGCGGCTCCTGCATCATGCATCCGCAGCGGGCGATGATCATGCCCGGATTTTTCTTTTTGTATTTGCCAAGCTGTCCGAGACGGCCGTAGACGCGAAGATTGGCGTTTTCACGGACGGTACAGGTATTGTAAACGACAAAGTCAGCATCCTCGGTCTCCACAATGTGGTAGCCGACGGTTTCCAGGATTCCCTCGAGCTTTTCAGAATCGCGGGCGTTCATCTGGCATCCGAATGTTGTGATACAGGCAGTCAGGAATTCTTTGCCGTTCTTTTTCGCG
>ENA-UOJG01003529-UOJG01003529.1-human-gut-metagenome-genome-assembly--contig:-C47-NODE-3529-length-10922-cov-5.216435_pt1 | contig 10922 bp, 9 predicted proteins | sample MGYA00242340_ERZ723887 | MGnify/ENA metagenome assembly ERZ723887 | reverse complement strand
ATATAACGTTTAACTGGTTTTGTTTCTACTGGTTTTTTAACTTCTAGAGTTAATACACCATTTTCTAACTTACCAGTTACCATTTCTTCAGTTACACCTTCGCCAACATAATAGCTTCTTGAAGTTGTTGAATAGAAACATTCTTTTCTTAAGAATTTAGAATTTTTATTTTTTTCACTTTCTTCACTATTATATTCAGCACTAACGGTTAAATAACCATCTTCAACTGATACTTTTACATTTTCTTTCTTTACCTTAGGAAGTTCAATTTCAAATTCATAATGATCACCATTATCTACGATATTGGTCTTCATAAGTTTTTTATTAGGATTTTCTTCAAAAAAGTCTGAGAAGAATGGATCAAAAAAGTTATTTCTCATAATTTCGTTTTTCATAAATATTACCTCTTTTTTTATTTAATTTCAATATAACGTTTAACTGGTTTTGTTTCTACTGGTTTTTTAACTTCTAGAGTTAATACACCATTTTCTAACTTACCAGTTACCATTTCTTCAGTTACACCTTCGCCAACATAATAGCTTCTTGAAGTTGTTGAATAGAAACATTCTTTTCTTAAGAATTTAGAATTTTTATTTTTTTCACTTTCTTCACTATTATATTCAGCACTAACGGTTAAATAACCATCTTCAACTGATACTTTTACATTTTCTTTCTTTACCTTAGGAAGTTCAATTTCAAATTCATAATGATCGCCATTATCTACGATATTGGTCTTCATAAGATTTTTATTAGAATTTCTAGTTATATCGTTTCCAAAGAAATCCTCAAAGAATGGGTAATTCATAATTTCATGTCTCATAATAAAATCCTCCTTGAAATTTTCTTTAAATATATTATTTACTGATTTAGCACTCTCTATACCTAAGTGCCAACAATATTATATCACAAAGTTTTAGCACTGTCAAGAGGTAAGTGCTAATTTTTTTAATTTTTTTTATTTTTTGTTAAATTAAAAGAGTTAGTCTCTTTGTTTTCAAGAAACTAACTCTTCATAAAATATTCAATTAACGAACTGTAACTTTTACAGTATGTGGTTGGATGCCTTCATACCAATATACGAAACATTCAACATCAATTACATCGCCAACTTTTAATCCTTCAACAGCTTTATAAGTAGCAGTGTTTTTATCACATAAATATGATTCAACTACGAAAGTATAAACATTACCATTGTAGCTTACCTTGTAGTAAATATCATCACCTTGTTTACCTGTACCATTCCAATTGTACATGAAGGCATTGCCTTCTTCATCAGCTGCAACAACTGTTAAGCCTTTAAAAGTAGCAAGTCTATTTTGATATGCTATTAAATCACTTCCAAGTTTATCTGTTAGATCAATAGCATCAGCAACATATCTGCCTTTTTCAATTTCCCATGTTGCGTCAATAATTTCGACTTCACCTGCCCAAGCAGTCTTTTTACCAGTTACTTTAATTTTTGTACCTACGGTAAGTTTATTATAATCTTCTTTGCTGCAAGCCATGTTATATAAGAAATAACCACCGTCTTTATCCATTGTGTAGAAAGTGCCTTTATCTTCCCACCAAGATTGTTTAGCTTGAATAAATGTTTCTATTACTACTTCACTATCAAGTGGAGCATTAACATATTCTTCATATGTAAGAACACCTTCTGATTTCTTATGAATATCCTCGTCTTCAACACATGATGCAAGAACTATTGCACTCATGAAAACAAATAAAAATGTTAGTAATCTTTTCATTTTTTAATTCCATTCTTTCTTTAAATTTTTTTTGCAACTATATTATCTCACATTTAAAAAATAAAAGCAACTATTTTTCTTTTTTCTTTTTACAAACGTTAACAATAATAATCGTTAAAAGGCCAATCCAAACAGCAATAAGACTTCCTAAAAGTATTTTTGATGTTGTTGGCAATTTTCCTAAATCTTCTTCTGTATTCTCATTTGCACCATTTCCTATATTATTCAATTTATATAGCGAAGTAAGTTTATTATATATTCCTTTTAAATCTTCTTCTGTTAAAGCACCTTTATTACGCTTGTTAAATATTTCTTCAATTAAATCGCCACTTGCTTTTCTTACTAATGATGATCCATTAAAGACCGGTGTAACAAAGGTATTATCAATATTGTTAAGTACAAGTTTTGTTGCTTCAATTTTTACATAATATAAATCAGTATCATTGTCAATGCCACTTTTCAAATATTTTTGGTATTCACTATTATTAAGTGCCGATTTAATTACCGGTATATATCCTTCGGTTTTAGAATAAGCCATTTGTGTTTCTTCATTCAAAAGATATTGGGCAAAAAGCCATGAAGCAAGAACTTCTTGAGAATCTTTTTTATTAAAGATACAAATTGATGGTCCTTGAGAAATCATCAAAGGATTAGAAGTATCATATTGAGGAACAGGTTTAACAACAGTTTCAAATTCAATTTTTTCACCAGGGGCATGATCTTGAAGGGGAGCGTTAGCACCTATCCATGTTGAACCAGCTGTTGAGTCTATAGCAAAAATGCATTCCCCTTTATTAAATTTATTACCTGGGTAAGAAATTCTTTTGAAAGTTTCAAAGTAACCATCTTTGGCATACGTAAATAATTCTTTTAGTAGTTCATCAGTTTGATTATTAAATAAGAGAACTTCGCCAGTGTTTGATACATATGGCATATTTTTTTGATATGCCATTTGAATAAACATATTATCAGTGGATTTATAAATTAGAGGATACAAAACTTGTTTTTCTTTCTTTTCCTCAATGGCTTTTTTACAAACATCCCAAACAAAATCCCAAGTTAGAATTTCTGGAATTTCAAATCCTAATCTTTCAACATAATCCTTATTAATGTACGTTGCCTCTGATGATCTCATAAAAGGAACAGCATAATATTTATCATTAATTTTACATTCATCTAAGAATTTTTGAATAACATTATCTTGACCTACATTTTCATATTTTACTTCCGTACCAGAAAATCCATATTTATCACTATTCATAAGGTCATCTAAAGGAACCACAATATTTTCACCCTCTAAATATGTTGCCACATAATCAGGATAAGTTATACAAATATTAGGAGTAGTTCTTGTAGATATATTAGTTATTACATCGCTATAGATTTTTCCATAATCGCTGTATTGAACAATTTCAACTTTAATATTAGGATACAACTTTTCAAACTTTTCTACAGCTTGATTATATATTTGTTGTTGAAGCTTATTACTATCGTTTTTTGCCCAAAAAGATATATGATAAGTTTTTGATGTATCAAAAGTTTCAGGCATTACAAATTCTTCTAACTTTGCAACTTTTTTCCCATGGCAAGAGGATACAAAGCAAAGAAGAAAAATCATTAATATTAAGGATATTACTTTCTTCATTTTTAACATCATCCCTTCAAACCACTTTTAGCTACACCACTCATTATTTGTTTTCTAAAAACTAAGAAGACAATAATTAGAGGAATAGAAACAATTGTAACAGCAGCCATCATCGCTGGAATATTTTCTCTTCCAAAACCATTGCTTTTAATGTATTCAATAGCATTTGAAACTAGGAAATATTCTTTTTTAGTCGTAATTAATCTAGGCCAAACATAAGAGTTCCAACATTCAATAAGTTTCAAAACAGTAATTGATATAATCGTTGGTTTAGCAAGAGGAACCAAAACTTTACATAAATATTTAAAATCGCTAGTTCCATCAACTTTTGCAGCATAATAAATTTCATCAGGAACTTGCATAAAAGTTTGTCTCAATAAATATATATAGAAAATTGACATCACAGAAGGGAAAATCAAGCCCATAAAGGTGTTACGCCAATCAAGATTAACAACTGTTACATAATTAGTAATTATAACTAACTCATTAGGAATAATCATTAAAGATAAAAAGAATGTAAATAAAATTTTCTTGCCTTTAAATTCTAATCTAGCGAAAGCAAAAGCTGCTAAAATTACAACGATAAGCATTAAGAAAGTTGTACCTAAAGAAAATATTAAAGTATTAAACATATATCTTGCTAAATCAACTTCCATAAAAGCCATTTTAAAATTTTCTAGAGTAGGATTAAGAACAAAAAACCTTGGTATAGTCTCTGAACTATAAGAAGCAAAACTTTTGAAAGCTGTTAATATCATCCAATAAAAAGGAAATAAAACAATCAAAGCCCATATAGATAGTAAAACATAAATAACAACATGAAAAATAGTGTTGGTAGTTTTACTCGATTTTATCGTTTTTTTATAATCGTTTTCCATATTTTCATCTCCTTTTCATCTCAAGCATGCTTTATATTCACCATTAAATTGATACAAGTAATTGTAAGTACAATCAAGAACAAAATAATAGCAGCAGCTGAGGCATATGATGGATATCCGCCTGTTTCATTATACAGCATACTATAAACATAGCCAACAATTGTATTCATTCCTTTGCTATCTAAGTCAGTTCCAAACAAAGCTACCGCATCATTATATTCTTTAAAAGCACCTATAAAGCCGGTAATTACTAAGTATGATATATAAGGAGCAATTTGCGGAACAGTTATTCTTCTAAAAATAGTAAATTTACTAGCTTGATCAATTCTGGCAGCGTCATAATAATCTTTTTTTACTGATTGTAAAGCACCTATTAAAACTAAAATTTTAAACGGCATTACCGACCAAATTATATAAAAACACAACACAAACATTTTAGCTGCATATGGTCCATCAATAAAATCAATAGGACTAATTTTAAATATTTTCAAGAACATATTGAAAATTCCATCCGTATAAGGAGTAACATCAAATATAATCATGAAAACAAGTCCTACCGCAATAACATTAGTTACATACGGTAAAAAGAAAATTGTTTGAAAAACTTTTTGAAAAGCTTTAATTGAATTAACACCTACCGCAATTAAAAGGGCGATAAGGGTGGATAAAGGAACAGTAATTATTACTACCAAAAAAGTATTAGCAACAGCTTGTAAAAAATATGGATCTCTTAGTACAAATTTGTAGTTATAAAAACCGATGCCTGTATAACTTTGTGAAACAAATTCAAATTTTTCTTCAAAAGAATATATAAAAACATCAATTAAAGGATAAACCATAAAAACACCAATGAAAATAAGTGCTGGTAATAAATATAGCCAAGCTTTCATATTGTTTTTCTTTCCAATCATTTTGCCTCCTCAAACTATTTCTACGGTTACATTTTTTTCATCGCAAATAGCTTTTAATTCATCTTTATATTTAAACTCACTACAAATATAAACTTTCATATATGGATACCAATTGCTAATATCCAAACAAAGTTTATCAATTAAGTGATCAGGAATTGTAATATCCTCTTCCTTCATCTTTGCTTCACTTCCCTTAGGCCTAATTTCTGCTACAATTCGATATTCATCTTCGTAGCTCCATTTGTCCTCTTTTACGTAACTATAGTGACTGATTAGTGTACATTCTTTTATCAAGTCTTCTTCTTTTATATCTATTTTTTTCTTAAACATTTCATATAAATATTTATCAAAATAAACATCTGATAGCGGATCATATTTATATAGAACTTTATGAAAATACAAATGTCTTAAAGCATAATCATCAACAGAATTATAGGATTGATGATTATAATCAGTTTTATCAATATACGAAAACTGATAATCATTTTCTGTTTTAACCGAAAATTCTTTTATTTTATTAATATCTATAGAAAGAGCTACACCAATATCTTTTCCTTTTCCATAATCAGGATGAACATACAAACTTTTATTAATATGTCCAGAAAAGCAGAAAATAAATATCTTGTTCCTTAAAAAATCACTAACATATAGTTTTTCTTTTTGATCATTTAGTTTAGCATCAAAGATATTTGTCATCCATAGATAATTGCTTTTAAAAATCATTTTTAAGCTCTTAAAAGTTGTAAAATGATACGCATAATCTAGTTTCTTAAATCGTTCATCTTTAACAATCAAATCATTAGACATTTCACTCACCTAAATAATTAATCATTTCCCTAAATTTATTATAACAAAAATCTTAACAATTTTCCACAAATTGGTTTATTCACTTGCTTTCATTGCGTCAACCATATCAATTTTACGAATATTTTTTCGCATTACTTGATTTACAAGAATTGTAAAGACAATTACAATTACAATAGATATCAAGTAACTTGTAAAATGAATTTTTCTACCAAACATTATTTGGTTTACCTCTACCGTTTTTACAACAAATTTATGAAGATAAAAACCTAATATTAAACCAACCAAACTACCAAAAAAACTTAACAAATCAGTTTCTTTAAAGATATATGTTTCTACTTCTGTTTTATGGAATCCTAAAACTCGCATCGTAGCTAGTTCCTTTTTTCTTTCACAAATATTAACATTTGTTAAGTTATATTCCACTACTACACATAATAACCCAGCTGCTAGTATTAGGACTAAGATGACACCGTTTATACTTTTAATTGATTTTGAAAAGTTATCCTTTATCGATGCATTGGTTCTTGTATAAATTATATGTTTACTTTCAAGAATTTTGCTGACAACATCTGTTAAATCATCTTTATTTATAAGATTAGCTATTAACATTTTAAATTCTACCTGGGTGTTAAAAGTTTGATAATAAGTATCCGTAGACATATAAGCATACGATTTAACATAGTTTTCTGTAATCGCAGTGACTTTAACTTTGCCGTTTATTCCTTGACTATTTTCAATTTCAATGTAATCACCGACTTTTACACCGAGTTCTTCACAAAGTTTTTCTGTTAAAATTACGCCATCATCTTCCAAGTTGAGTTTTTTAGAGGTTATTCTCTCTTTTAAATTTATATATTTATCAATGGCTAAATAATCATCTAAAACAAAAATATTAACTTGACTATTTTTTTCTTTTATAACTTTTCCTTCTTCCATTGTTAAATAGTTATAATACTTTATGATACTCTTATCATTCATAATCGCAGATGTTTGTTTATCTGTTGATAAAATATCTTTGCTATCTGCAAGAAGTAAAATATCGTATTTATTTATATCATAGAATTGTTTATCTACAATATCATTTACTGAATCTTTTACTCCAAAACCAGTTACCAATAATGCACTACAGCCAGCCACGCCAATGATAGTCATGAATAATCGCTTTTTATATCTAAATAAATTACGCCATAAAATTTTTTGTTTAAAAGAAAAATGTTTCCATAAAAAGTTAATTTTTTCTAACCATATTCTTTTTCCTCCATTAGGGACAGGAGGAACCATTAATGATGAAGGAAGAGCTTTAAAGTTTTTATAACAAGAAATAAAGGTTGCTATAATAATACTTACAATTGTAATAGGAGCCACAACTAAAGCAATATTTATTCTAAAGGTTGTTATTGTTTTTGGTAAATAATACATCATTGAATATGCCTTAGCAATTGCCCTTGGAAACAAGTTAAAACCGACAATTAGTCCTAAAATAGAGCCTAAAACAGAAGCTAAAAGGCTGTATATAATGTATTCTGAAAGTATTGAGTAGTTACTATATCCGATTGCCTTTAGCGTTCCAATTTGCATTCTATTTTCTTCAACAAGTCTTGTCATCGTTGTAAGAGCTACTAATAGAGCTACTAAAAAGAAGAAAATAGGAAAGACTTTAGACAAGGCAGAAATTTTTTCTACATTACTTTCATAACTAGAAAATCCCGTCATATCTGATCTTGTTCTAATTAACCAAGTATTACTTATTGTCTTTTTCACTTCTTCTAATGCGTTAGAAGCAATCGTATCAATTTCATTAGTACTTAATGTAGGTACTTTTGAAAACGAAGCTTTTTTTAAATAATCAGTTAATTTAATTAAATCTTCATCATCACTTTCTAATAAGATTTTAATTATTTGTATATTGTTTTTTAAAATATTTGCTTGATTTTCTTCAAAAGAAATATTAACTTCATTAGTCTTATTAAATATTTCTTTTAGTGAATCTTTCGATGCTAAAATTTTTTCTTCATATTCTTTTTGAATTTTATCGATTCTGTTTTGTTTTTGTTCAATTGAAATATCTTTTAGAATATTTTTTGTTGAATCAATTTTTTCCTTATAGGCAGTAGAAAATGTCTGCATATTACTAGCATCTTTTATTTTTAAAAATAAATCAGTGTAATAAGTAAAATTATAAAAAGATTCTCTTACATAAACATTAAGTTCAACACTACCCGTTCCCACATTACTAGATTCTGCTTCAACACTTATCGATAAAGGACTTTCAACATATCCTACTACCGTTAAAGTAGTTGTGTTAACTTTTGATTTAATATCTAGGTAATTTACATCATCTTCAAAAAGGCTTAAGGTACTTCCTATCTTAGGAGTATTTCCCACATATTTTCCACTAGTAGCTTGTAGTAAGCATTCATTATTGTTCGATGGAAGTCTACCTTCTTTTAAAATAAAATTATTGAGAGTGGTTTTATTTTCATCATTTAAAAGCCCCATTACCCTTGATGTAAAAGTTTTTTTAGTATCATTAGTAAGAACAAAATCTAAGGATTTTACAGCTTGAACTTGTTCAATTTCTTCGCTTTGACTAATTTTTTCTACATCGTCTTCATCAAATCCTAAAGTAGCTTTAATGTCTAAATCGTATAAATTATACTCATCCATGTATTTGTCAGCTGTATCAAGCATATCAGGACTTGTTGCAGCAAGACCTGCCATAAAACCCGTTCCTATAGCAACAATAAATAGTATTGATAAAAAACGATTTAAGGAAGAAGTAATTGAACGAAAAATGTTTTTAATTCTTGTTTTATTCATCTTACCACTCCAATTCTGTTGCTGACAAAGGATGATTGGATGTGGTAATTGATGTCGCCGTTCCATTTTTTACGTTAATAACGCGATCTGCAATTTTTGTTATTGCCGAATTATGAGTAATAATAATGACCGTTTTTTTAGAATTTTTACAAGTATCTTGTAAAAGTTTCAAAATATTTTTACCAGTGTTATAATCCAAAGCCCCTGTTGGTTCATCACATAAAATGATTTTAGGGTCCTTCGCTAAAGCCCTGGCAATGGAAACTCTTTGCATTTCTCCACCAGAAAGTTGAGCAGGAAAGTTATTAATTCTTTTTTCCAAACCTACCTCTTTTAATACTTCCTCGCTATTTAATTTGCTTTTACTGATTTCACTAGCTAGTTCAACATTTTCTAAAGCTGTTAAATTTTGAATTAAATTATAAAATTGAAAAACAAAACCAACATCAGTTCTTCTATACTCTGTTAATTCTTTACCAGAAAGCTTTGTAATTTCTTTACCATCTAATATCACACTACCTTCACTAGCTTTGTCCATACCACCAAGAATATTTAAAAGAGTAGTTTTACCAGCGCCACTAGGGCCAACAATTACACATAGTTCGCCCTCTAAAATATTAAAATTCATATGGTCTAAGGCATATATTTTATTATCACCTTGATTATATATTTTACTAACATTATTAAATTCTATATAAGACATTATTTTTCCTCCCATTCAGTTTTTTCTAATAGCGTTTGGTAAGTTAAAATATTATGGTTTGTTTGAAAATCATCAAGCACATTTGATTGATTATTCGATGTAAATAAAGATACTAAAACATATAAATCGCTCTCTTTACTTATTCCCAAAAAAATTGTTTTATCTATAGAATATTTTTTACTTTCTTCATCATTAATTATCAAAGTTGAAATAATACACATACAATCATAAAAACTTACACCATCATCACTTTTACCTCTTTTAATTAACGAATGTTTACCTGTATAGTACTCATATATGCTTGGCAAGAAAAGAGAAACTTTAGAAATAGTTGATGAAATTTTTGAGGAAATCGTTTTGTCAAAATCTACATAGATATCAGTTCCAAGTCTCTTTAATCCAAGAGAACTAAAAGGTATATAAGTAATTACATCACTTTTATTCACAATATTAAAAACATTAGTGTTTTCATCAAAAGAGGCAGATAATTCTTTATTAATAGTATTTGGTGAAGCAAAGGTATAAACATAAGTATTAGCAATTTTGTGACTAGCTCTAAAAAGTAATCCTAGCAAGTTAGCACATGCTCCTCCTCTACTAAATCCTGTTATTAATAAAAGACTATCTTGAGGAATCAAGTTTTTTGTATTTAAATAAACATCTTCAGAAGCATAAAGAAAGTTCTCCGAAAATGACAATTTTTCATTTTTAGTAAATGATGGAGCAAAATTAAAGTTGGAATACCAATCATTATTTACTGATGTATTAAGAATCAATAAGTATAATTCCTTCTCTTCATTTAAAACATTTAATTTCTTTTTTAATAGTAGATAATTGCAAGTATGGCTAATGTTATTTTGATCATAGTCTTGTTTTTTTACCACTTCAAATGAATATTCTTTAAAAAAGTTATTATCATTATTATGATATTTTAAATTAGCTAAAGCACAAAACTTAGCAATATCTAGACTAAATGAAGTTGATTCTTTAGTAAAGTATTCATCTTTAAAAGATATATCTGCTGTTTCATTATTTTTGGTATCATTATTTTCATCACTATTTTTTATTGCATCTTGACTACTATCTTTTGTCGTATCTTTACACGATGGAATTAGAAATAGCATTACTAGTATCAATAAAATGATAATTAATTTTCTCTTTTTCATTTTTTTACTTACCTTTCATTTTCTTAATAATTCTAATATAATTTTATCATTTTTTTACAAACTTATCAAATCAGTTGATTAATAAAAAAATGTTAAAATGATTGACATATTAATGCCGGATTAATTAACAACAATAAAATAATCTTCTAGTTATTTTTTTTAATTAATTCATAAATATTAAAAAAAGTAAGACTTTTTTCAATCTTACTTTTTTAGATTATATAAATTTATGTGTGGTTTTGTTATA
>ENA-UOJG01003527-UOJG01003527.1-human-gut-metagenome-genome-assembly--contig:-C47-NODE-3527-length-10923-cov-6.301067_pt1 | contig 10923 bp, 7 predicted proteins | sample MGYA00242340_ERZ723887 | MGnify/ENA metagenome assembly ERZ723887 | reverse complement strand
TACTAAAGGTAAGGTTAATCCGCTCATTGGTTCGGCAGGTGTATCTGCTGTTCCTATGGCTGCCCGTGTATCTCAAAAGGTCGGTCAAAAAGAAAATCCATCAAACTTCCTTCTTATGCACGCTATGGGTCCTAACGTATCAGGCGTTATCGGCTCTGCAGTTGCAGCAGGTATTTTGCTTACACTTCTTAAATGATAAGGTTGTTTGTTTAAACAAAAATATAAAACCAGGGTGCCCTTGTTACCCTGGTTTTTTGGTATGATTATTTATTATCAGAAAGGGAAAATTTATGGCTTTAAACGAAATGCAGCAGCTTGCTGTTGACACAACCGAGGGCCCGCTTTTGATTTTGGCAGGTGCAGGCTCCGGAAAAACTACGGTTCTTGTTAATCGAGTTGAACATATTATTTCTTCTCATCTTGCCACTCCTTGGCAGGTGCTTGCAATTACATTTACAAACAAGGCGGCAGGCGAGCTTAGAGAAAGGCTTGTCAGCGCAATAGGAGAAGAGGCTAATGATATTTGGGCATACACCTTCCATAGCTGTTGCTCAAGAATATTAAGGCGCTTTGGCGAAAAAATAGGATATACAAATCATTTTACCATTTATGATACAGACGATTCAAGGCGTGTAATGAAGCAATGCCAAAAGCAACTTGGTATCGAGGATAAGCTTATTAATCACAAGTCAATTTTAGCGGAAATCAGCAGGGCAAAGGATAGTCTTATATCCCCTGAGGAGTATAAGCAAACTGCGCAAAACGATTTCAGAAAGAGCAAAATTGCCGAGTGTTATGAATTATACCAGGCTCAGCTTAAAAAATCTGACGCAATGGACTTTGATGATATTATTTTTAACACCGTTAAGCTTCTTGAGGAAAATGAGGACGTTCGCAATATTTATCAAACTCAATTTAAGTATGTTATGGTTGACGAGTATCAGGATACTAACCATGCGCAATACGTTTTGACCTCGCTTCTTGCAGATAAATATAAAAATATTTGTGTTGTAGGCGACGACGACCAGAGTATTTACCGTTTTCGTGGCGCTACGATTGAAAATATCCTTTCGTTTGAAAATCATTATAAGGGTGCAAAAGTAATAAGACTTGAAGAAAATTACCGTTCTACTCAAAATATTCTTGACGGGGCAAACGCTGTTATTTCTCATAATAAAAACCGTAAGGGTAAAACTTTGTTTACACGTTCCGGCTCAGGCGATAAAATTGTTTATAAAACAGTTATGAGTGAATCCGAGGAGTCGCAGTACATAATTGACGAGATAGTAAAAAATGTTAATAACGGAATGAAATACAGCGACCACGCAATTCTTTACCGTATGAATGCGCAGTCACGTAACCTTGAAGTTATGCTTACAAAAAGCGGTATTTCGCACAGGATTATCGGCGGTCATCGCTTTTTTGACAGAAAAGAAATCAAGGATATTGTGTCGTATCTTGCCGTTATTAATAATCCGAGCGATAATGTAAGGCTTCAACGAATCATTAATGTTCCAAAGCGTGCAATCGGGGATACTATGTTTGCAAACGTGCTTGAAATCGGGGCAGGGCTTGGTATGTCGGCTTTCGAGGTTTGTGAACGTGCAGATGAATTTCAAAAAACCTCACGCAGTGCTTCCAAGCTTATGAATTTCACAAAAATGATTAGAGATTTTCAGGAATGTATCGAAAACGGAATGGGGCTTAACGACTTGCTGCAAGAAGTTTTGGACGTTACCAAATATCTTGATTATCTTCAGGAGGAGCCTGAAACATACGAGGACAGAGTAAACAATATCAAGGAACTTTCATCAATGTTTATCAAGTATGAGGAAGAAAGCGAGGACGCTAATCTTTCTGAATTTCTTGAGGATGTTGCGCTTATTTCCGATATTGATTCATACAATGAAGATGAGGACGCAGTAGTTCTTATGACGCTTCATTCGGCTAAGGGGCTTGAATTTCCTGTTGTATTTATTCCAGGTATGGAGGAGGGTATCTTCCCCGGAAATCAATCAATGTTCAGCGAGGAGGATTTAGAGGAGGAGCGCCGCCTTGCTTATGTCGGAATTACAAGAGCAAAGAAAAAACTTTATCTTATTTCTTCTCAGCAACGTATGCTTTACGGTCAAACCTCACGTAATATGCCTTCAAGATTTTTAAGAGAAATTCCATCTTCTGTTATTGATGACCAATCGGTTGTGGCACGCAGAAGCACGGGATTTACTACTCCACGCACGGCGTATGCCAATGCTTCAAGAAATGAGCTTGGCCATTCTTCCCATAATAAAATCGGCTCATATACTCAGTCATCAAGCAGCGCCCACAAATTCGGTCAAGCAGGCAATGCCGCTCAAAAGAATAATATTGACTTTAAGGTCGGCGATACCGTATGCCACAAATCATTTGGCACAGGCACAGTTCTTACCATTACACCAATGGGCGGTGATATGCTTTTGGAGGTTGCTTTTGACAAGGCGGGAACGAAAAAAATGATGGCAAACTACGCAAGGCTTGAAAAGAAATAAAATACTTGTGATGTTAAAGTAATCTTTTATATAAGTAAGCGCATAAACTGTTATAAGAACGGCGCTTTGTATTAATGCTTTAAACAGTAATTAGTCATTATGATGTATAATATCAGATAAAAAACGAATTTTTTGTTGTTTCATACAAAAAATAATATAAACTATAAAATATATTGCATTTTTTTATTATTTGTACTATATTAGCAATGGTAAACGGAGTTAAAGAAATTATTAGGTAATTGGGTGCTTTTGAAACGGAGATAATCGAATTATGGAGAAAAAAATAAAATCTTTTTCAGCACTTACAATTTTTATAATTATCATTGCCACAATAACTGCACTTTGCTTAACCGGTTCAAAGGATTTATCATCTGTAAAAGACGTTAAAATGACTAAAAACAGCATAAATTCCATTTCGCTTTCTTGGAAAGAGGTAAAAAAAGCAGATGGCTACTATGTTTATAACCTTGATAATAACGCTAACAAGTATGTTAAGCTCGGTGAAAGTAAGGGCAATGAAAATTGCAAATTTGATATAAAAAATATCCCAAGCGCAAGCGTATATAAAATTAAGGTTTTGGCTTATCGTTCTTTTATGAATAAAGAATACTTAAGCAAAAAGGCAAAGGAATATACGTTTTATTCCAATCCAAGCAAGCCTGTACTCAACGCCTTTTCAGGCGGAAAGGGCGTTTTGTCGATGGAGTGGGACGACCAAGATAATTTAGCCGGATATGATATTCAGTATTCTAAAAACAGTGATTTTTCGGAGTATAAAAACGAGCAAATAAGCGACGGCGAAACACGCAATTTTTCAGTTAAGGATTTGAGCGTCGGCGATGTTTATTATACCCGTGTAAGGTCATATATGGTTGTTGATGATAAAACGATATACAGTGAATGGAGTGACACTCGTCAAGCTACCATTTACGACAGAGATATTAATATCGGCAAGGTTGACCCAAACAAACCAATGATTGCCTTTTCATTTGATGACGGACCTGCATACGACTATAACGGCTCTAATTCGACTAAACGTATACTTGACGTTCTTGAAAAATATAATGCACGTGCAACCTTCTTTATGGTAGGAGAGCGTGTTAATGATGAAACAAAGCATTTGCTTGACAAGGAAATTCAGCTTGGCTGCGAACTTGGAAACCACACGTATTCTCATAATCACTATGGTTCTCAGGTAACGGCAAGTGATATTTCAAAAGCAAGCAAGCAGATTGAAAAAATCAGCGGCAAAGCGCCGACTATGTTCAGATGCCCCGGCGGCAGTATTACTCCCGCTATAAGAAAAGAGTGCAAAAAAGAGGGAATGCCTCTTGCTTATTGGTCGGTTGATACTGAAGATTGGCGTTCTAAAGATGCGGGCAAGGTTTATAAGAATATTACCAAGTATGCTTATGACGGCTCAATCGTTTTGATGCACGATATTTATCCGTCAACGGCAGACGCTGTTGAAAAGGTAGTTCCGGAGCTTATAGCAAAGGGATATCAAATAGTTACGGTAAGTGAGCTTATTGCCGCTAAAACAGGCGACAATCCAAAGCCGGGCAATCAATATGTCGATTATAAGACTATAAATAATAATACACATTGATTTTACACAAAAAGAGTAAAAGCGTTGGAAGAAATTTCCAACGCTTTTGTTTATATAAAACTATTTGTTATTTATAATACTGCTCTGAGGAATTGTTGAAGTCTTGGGTCTTTCGGTGCACCGAAAATTTCACTTGGCGGTGCATCTTCAACTATATAGCCGTCTGCCATAAAGATTACTTTATCAGCAACCTCACGTGCAAAGCCCATTTCGTGAGTAACAACAACCATTGTCATACCCTCGTTTGCAAGGTCTTTCATAACCTGCAAAACCTCGCCTACCATTTCCGGGTCGAGTGCCGAGGTAGGTTCGTCAAAAAGCATAACCTTTGGATTCATTGCAAGTGAACGAACTATTGCCGCTCTTTGCTTTTGACCGCCGGAGATTTGGGATGGATAAGCATTTGCTTTGTCTGCAAGACCTACCCTTTCTAAAAGCTCCATAGCCTTTGCGTTTGCCTGCTCCTTGGTCATAACCTTAAGCTGGACAGGAGCAAGTGTTATATTTTCAAGTATGGTTTTGTTGTTGAAAAGATTAAAGTGCTGAAAAACCATACCCATGTGCTCACGAATTTTGTTAATGTCGCATTTTTTGTCGGTTATAAGCTGATTGTCAAAATAAATTTCGCCTTCGGTCGGAGTTTCAAGTAAATTCAAACACCTTAAAAATGTACTTTTACCTGAGCCGCTTGGCCCGATAATGACTATTTTTTCGCCCTGTTTGATTTCGTAATCAATGCCCTTGAGCACTTCGTTATCGCTAAAGCTTTTTTTCAAATTCTTAACGGTAATCACTTTTTCTCAAACTCCTTTCCATAACTTTGATAAGAGTAGAAATTATAAGCACCATTACAATGTAAATAACAGCCATTACAAGATAAGGAACCATAAAGTCGTATGTGTTAGAACCGATACGCTGGAATGCAAGATAAAGGTCTGTTGCGCCTACGAAGCTGACAACCGAGGTTTCCTTAATAAGAGAAATAAATTCGTTGCCAAGGGTAGGAAGAATATTTTTAACAGCCTGCGGAATAACAATTTTCATCATTGTTGTGCCGTAACTTAAGCCTACAGCACGGCCGCCCTCCATTTGACCGGGGTCAACAGAGAGAATACCTGCTCTCATAATTTCTGAAATATAAGCGCCGGAGTTTAAGCCAAAAACAATAACGGCAACCGGCACGCTCTTTAAATTGATTGAAAGAAGCGGCATAAGCACATAGTAGAACAAAAGAAGCTGAACTACGATAGGCGTACCCCTGAAGAAACTTACATAAAACTTTGCAAGCACATCAAGCACCTTTAAGACGCCGCTTGTTTTCGGTACTACTCTTACTGTTGCAATAAGTGTACCTATAATGATACCTATTACAAGGCCGAGTATAGCAATTATAAGAGTGTTTCTTAAGCCTTCAATAACAACATTGTAGCCGCCGTTGTCAATAAAGAATTTCCAAAACACTTCAAATTTCTTTTCAAAATTCATTAATAAATCCTCATATTCATATTATAAAAAATGCCCATTCTTTTTGAATGGGCAAATCTTTTAATTGATTTATGCTACGGCATTAATAGCATTAGTAATTGCTTGTGCAGGAGCAGCGTCAATAATAACATATTTGATACCGCCGTTGATTAAATCCTGAACAGCAAGTGAGCCGTTTGCATAGCCCTTCCAGGTTGCGCCAAGCTTTTCAAAGCCGAATTCGTCGTTGCCCTGAACGTATGACTGACCTGTTGTGCCTGTCTGACCGCCGATAAGAACTGATGAATCAAAACTCTTAAGAATTTTGTCAACATCTTCTTTAGTCTTGCAGTTGTCAAATGTTGTGTCGTCAGCCTTGCAAATAACTTTCTGTGATGCTGAATAGTATGAATCAGAGAAATCAACTTGCTTTGCTCTTGAAGGGTTTACTGTAAGACCTGCCATACCGATATCAGCTTTTTGCTGCTGAACTGAAAGAAGAACAGCGTCGAAAGCCATATCTACGATTACAAGTTCTTTGCCAAGTTTATCGGCAAGAAGCTTAGCGATTTCCATATCAATACCGTAGAACTTGTCGCCCTCCTTGTACTCGAACGGTGCAAACTCAGCATTTGTTGCAACAACAAGCTGGTCCTTTGACTTATCCTGCTTAGCAGAAGTAACGCCTTGAGGCTCACCGTTACCGAAGTAGTGATTGCTGATTTCATCAAGCTCGCCGTTTGACTTCATTTCCTTAAGAAGTTCGTTGCATTTTTCCTTAAGCTCAGGCTGCTTCTTGTCTACACCAAAAGCATACTCTTCGTTTGAAAGCTCAATGTCAACAACCTTAACCTTAGCGGCAGATGTGGTTGATTCATTGTTTGTTTTACTGTCGTCATTGCTCTTTGTTGATGAACAGCCTGCAAAGATTGCAACTACTGCCATAAGAGCGGCAAGAACAACAGCAGAAATTTTTTTTGTTAATTTCATCTTATTTTCCTCCGTATTTTGTTTTTAATGACATAATAAAAGACACGATTATTTCTAACCGTGTCAATAATTTATCACAATAATCGCATAAAGTCAATATTTTAGGAATATTTGCTGTATATTTATGCATAAAATTAATATATTTTAAATTATATTGATTCAGACTTTGAGAAAGTGAGATAAATTTCGTTTTTTGCGAGTGGAGCTGTACGTGTGTACTGCCCACTCGCAAAAGACGGAAAGCGCCAACAACGGCAAGGACTCGATGTCCTTGCCGTTGTTCCAATCCCTTTGAGTGCAACAAGTTGCACCCGCCGTCTCCCCTGTCGTGTCGGTCAGTGCTTCTGCACTAAAGTGCAGAGGTCTCCACCGGAGATCCGCACCCTTTGCAATGGAGGCAAAGAGGTTTATTTATTATATCAAGCGTGGTTTAGCCAGTTTATCAAAGTCTGAAAATTAGTCTGCGTTTGCGAGCCATTCATACTCCGGAACATAAATTCTTGTTTTATCCCATGGGTCGCCATCAAGATGACGAATAAGCCAAACATAATACATTTCATATCCCGGTGCCGTAACCTGCTGGTGAGCATTGCCGCCTCTTATGCAAAGGCAACTTCCGTTTTCTGTTTTGTAAGGTGTGTTGCCCTCAAAGCCTGCACCGAATCCCTCGGGATGGTCGAATTGATAATAATAAAGTTCAGGCTGTGGGTGATGATGAGGAGGATAGCTTGACCAACGTCCCGGTTGGTTGAACACTTCGCCCATAACCATATTTGACTTGGGTGCATTGTCAAGGTCAAACATTGTTGATACAATTCTGTGGCCCGTGCCGTTCCATTGCCCCTTGCCAAACTCTTGATAAAGGCAATTGTCAGGATTGTAAAATTCACTTTTCCAGGTTTTTTCATTATCTGTCATTTGAACGAGCACTTCGCTGTCCTCGTTTGCGGTAACACTCGCCTTAACCTGTTTGCAAAAATGAATTGCGTAAGGCTTTTTTTCAAAAGGATTTTTTCTCTTGCAGCGTTCGTTTATTTCATCTTCCACTTTAAAGGTAACGTCGCCTGAAAGGAGCAAAATTGCACATTCGTTTTTATCCTCGCATATTTCAAGCACTTCACCCTTTTTCATTTTCTTAACGTAAATGTCCATAAGCATTTCAGAATTGATGCCGTTCATTTCGCAAAGAATTTTTTTGCCGTTTTCATCATATTCAGGTTTGAATAACATAAATTTGCATCTCCTTTGAAGTTATTTCTTCTTTTTCTTAATCTTCTTTGTAATTGCAATGAAAATTGAAATAAATACCGTAACTCCTGCTATCGAAGCGGGAACTATGTATAATTGCTTATTTTGCGAAAGCATATTTACATTAACGCCGAGCCTTGTTAATACGCTTTGCGCATTTGCCCGTGTGGTGGATACGTCAATTCGTGTGTCAACCACCTTTCTGCTTTCCTCGTTTGAGCCGCCGACAGTTGTAACCTCGCCGACAGCATCGGTAACAACAAAGTCGCACTGCGCATATAAATCGTCATTTGCACAAACAACAACGGTAGCCGTTCCGTTGCCGATTGCGGTGATTTCACCGTTTGCACCTATGTCGATTATTCCTTCCTGATCGCAAAAATAACCGACTACGGCATTTGTGTTTGACGGCTCAACCGAATAGTCAAGCTTAACCGTGTCACCGATTTGCAAATCATATTTTGAAGCGTAAATCTGAAGATTTGTAAGCGGTGCGCTTTCGCTTTGCTCGGTTGTTGTTTTTGCATTCGCCTTTGTGGCGGCTTGCGTTGTGGTTGTTGCAGTTGCTGCGGTTGTTGCCTTAGTTGTTTCCTTTTTGGTAGCAGTCTTTTTTGACGCAGCCTTTTTTGTGGTGGATTTAGCAGTAGTTGCTTTCTTTGTAGTTACCCTTTTAGAAACGGTTGCTTTCTTAGTGGTTTTTGCTTTCTTCGTTGTAGTATGCTTTTTGGTTGTTGTTTTGCCGGCCGAAGAGCCTGAAACCGAAGAAAATTTTGGGCTTGCGTAGCCGATAATTGAACTGATATTGTTGTAAGGCTTTGAACCTTTTTTAGTATATTCTCTTGCTTTAACCTTTCCTGAACAGTTGCCCTCAATAGTGTAAACAGTAGTGCCTGAGGTGTAATTGACTATGCCTACGTGGTCTGCTGTGCCGCTGCCCGTCCAGTCAAAAAAGATAAGGTCGCCGCTTTTTGGGTTGTATTTTGACGGTGAATAATATCTGCCCTTATCCTTAAACCAGCTAATCATACTGCTGCAGTTTCCGCCACGAGGAATGATTACACCGTTTAATGTAACGCCGTTTTGCTTTCCCGCTTTATTAAAACACCATAATACAAACGTTGTGCACCATCCGCCTTGATAACCGTACCAATCGCCGTATTTTGAATATGATGATGTACCTGTGTAGCCGACCTCATCGCTTGCAATGCTTACAACGCTTGACCTCAAATCATCCTCGCTTGCCGCAAATGCCGCTGTAGGAATAATTGACGAAATAATTATACAAAGCACTATGAAAAATATATTCAGTTTTTTCAGTCTGTTTTTCATTTATTTTACCTTTCAGGACATATTTTTATGCCGAGATATACAAATCTAATTATAATTATATACATAATATTTAAAATGTCAATTTAAAATATTATACAATATGTTGAAAAAATAAGCGAAAAGGTGTATATTAAGCATAGTAATAATTTTATTAAGGGGTACGTTATGGAAAGACTTAAGGATTGCAATTTGGAACATTGCACACCGGAACAAGTCGGTGTAAAAAGCAGTGCTATTACAGCTTTTATTAATGAAATAAATGAGAATAATGTAGGACTTCAAAGCTTTACAGTTGTAAGGCACGACAAGGTCTGCGCTCAAGGCTTTTTTAAGCCATATAATAAAGATATTCCTCACGTACTTTATTCTATGAGCAAAAGCGTTACGTCGACTGCTGTCGGCTTTGCAGTAAGTGAGGGACTTATTAATCTTAATGACAGGGTTGTTAAGTTTTTTCCTGAATATTTAATGAGTAAGCGCCCGTTTAACAGAATGATTACCGTCAGGATGCTTCTTACAATGCATTCGGATAAGCTTATTACCGTGCTTGACGAAAAAGGCGGTACGGATTGGGTTCAAAACTTTTTCAATGCTCCTTTTCTTCTTCCGCCTAATACCAAGTTTAATTATATAAGTGAAAATACCACGATGCTTTCTGCCATTATCACTAAGGTTACGGGTATGAGTGTTATTGATTATCTCTATCCTCGTATTTTTGAGCCTCTCGGAATTGAAAAGCCGTTTTGGGAAAGTGACGGCAAAGGCAACAATGCAGGCGGTTGGGGCCTTTATATGAAAAGTGAGGACCTTGCAAAATTTTTCCTGCCTTATATTCACGGCGGCAAATGGAAAGACGGCACTCAAATTATTCCTGAAATTTGGGTTAAAGAGGCAACAAGAAAGCAGGTTGACTCCGTATCTGACGGCTATATTGATAATATGATGGGCTACGGCTATCAATTTTGGCGCAATCCTGTTCCTAACAGCTACAGAGCAGACGGACTTTTCGGTCAGCGTTGCTTTATGTTTCCTGAATATGACGCACTTGTAGTTCTTAACTGCGGAGAGGCGGAGGACTATAAGGTTATGAAAATCTTTTGGAAATATTTTCCTGAGTGTTTCGGCTACGGTGAACTTCCTGAAAACAAGGCGGAATATCAACAAATGCTTGAAACTATTGATAATTGCAGTGTTGAGGATTTGCCGAAGAGTGAGCGTAACCGTGAGCTTGAGGAAAAGATTTCAGGCAGGCTTATTACATGCAAAACAAGCGAATTTGTTTCTGTTGTATCAATCACAATTACTCAAATGTGGTTTAAAAAACCCGGCGAGATAAGCGAAATGAAGCTTACATTTGACGATGAAAAGCTCACTTTTTATTGGAAAGAAAAGGAATATGAAAACACGATTGACGTCGGCTTAAACGGTGAATATGGAATAAGCAAGATGACTTTAGGCGACGTTACATATCATGCATATTCCAAAGCCGCCTGGAAAGAGGATGGCACTCTTGATTTGTGGATTAGACCGATTGAAACATCTCATGTAAGAAAGTTTAATTTCAAGTTTAATGACGACGATACGGTCAAAATTACAAATATTATGAACCCGACCTTGCAGGAACTTGTTATTTATTATATGACGTTTACGGGATATCCTGTGAAAGGCGACTTCACCAAAGAAGTAATTGAGAATACGGTAGAAAAGCTCGGTTTGCCGATAATTGAGCCGAATTTTAAAGGAAAATTTGTTGAA
>ENA-UOJG01003518-UOJG01003518.1-human-gut-metagenome-genome-assembly--contig:-C47-NODE-3518-length-10975-cov-4.382326_pt1 | contig 10975 bp, 11 predicted proteins | sample MGYA00242340_ERZ723887 | MGnify/ENA metagenome assembly ERZ723887 | reverse complement strand
GATTTTTAAATAAATTTTCTTCATCTAAGTCAATTGGTTTAGCAATTGAAATCAAGCCATTAGCGGTTTTTTCTAAACCTTCTTCAGCCATTAAACGTTCTTCATATAGTTTTTCACCTGGACGTAAACCCGTTATTTTTATTTCCATATTTACATTAGGTATATAACCACTTAATTTGATTAAGTTATAAGCTAAATCATAAATCCTTACAGGTTCTCCCATATCTAAAACATAAATTTCGCCACCTTTGGCGTAAGCACCAGCTTGAAGCACTAAACTAACAGCTTCTGGAATCGTCATAAAATATCTAATGATATCTTTATGCGTTACCGTAACGGGACCGCCTTCAGCCATTTGTTTTTTAAATAAGGGAATTACACTACCATTGCTTCCTAGGACATTACCAAAACGTACGGCCACAAATTCACAAGTTGACGAATGTCTTCCAATTGTTTGAATAATCATTTCACAAATACGTTTGGAAGCACCCATAATATTTGTAGGATTAACAGCCTTATCCGTTGATATTTGAATCATTCTCTTAGTTCCATATTTATCACATGCTTTTGCGACATTCAATGTACCAAAAACATTATTTTTAATAGCTTCATTAGGTGATGTCTCCATTAATGGTACATGTTTGTGAGCAGCGGCATTAAATACAATATTAGGGTGGTATTTATTAAAAATATCCTCAATTTTACCATTATCGCGAACACTTGCAATAAGGGTTAATAAATTTAGATTAGGTAATTTTCTTTTTAATTCTTGCTCAATATCATAAGCATTATTTTCATAGATATCAAGAATAATTAATTGTTTAGGATTATGCGTGGCAATTTGTCTACATAATTCACTACCAATGGAACCACCACCGCCTGTTACTAAAACCACTTGACCTTCGATATAGCCCATAATTTCGTTTAAGTTAACTTTAATTTGTTCTCTACCTAATAAATCAGTTATTTCTACATCTCTAATTTTAGAGACACTAACGGTTCCGTTTACTAATTCATAAATACCTGGTAAAATGCTTACCTTTACATTGGATTCTTTGCAAATATTTAAGATATCACTGCGATCTTTTGATGTTGATGATGGTATCGCAACAATAACTTCATCAATTTCATATTTTTTTATCATTTCTGGTATATCTTTACGATTACCTACAACTTCAACACCATAAATATAACTTTTTAGTTTTAAAGGATCATCATCAATAATACATATTGGTTTTTTATTTACTTTATTAGATGTTATTAGTTCTTTAATTATCATGCTACCAGCATCCCCAGCGCCAATAATCATAACTCTTTTTGAATCATCTAATTTTTTAAAATTAAGTCCATTTTTACTCATTTATCTAACTATACGATAAATACATCTTGTAAAACATGTTGACATAAAAATAAACATGGAGTTTACAATTGTCAAACTTATGTTAAAATATGTTTTCTTAAAAAGTAAAGTAAATATTAAATTACCAATTGTTAGTATAATTACGGTAATAGTAATTTTTATAATTTCTATAACACTTGCATATCTCAAACTACTTCTATATAAGTTTAGCATAGCATATATTAAAATTATTATTAATGTTTCGGTTGGTAAATAAATGTATAAAATATTTTTATGTTCAAATAGATTATCGCCAAGGATAAAGAATGATAATAAACATGATAAGAAAATCATTAAAATGTCTAAAAGTATGAATAAAATTTTCTTTATATTTCCTTTTTTCATAATTTGTCTCCGTAATCAATTATTTTTTGTTTAGTTAATAAACTACTATTTGATGAAAAAAAGCGAAAACATTTTAATGTACATAAAACTAGAATTCGCTTATCTTTTTCATTATTTTAATTGGCTATCTTTACCATCGTATGAATAGTAATTATAGTAATCATAATAGTAATCGGCATAATCAGCACTACGTTTTGAATCAAAGAAAGTAAATACAGCACCAATAATTGGCGTGTTAATTGATTTTAACAAGCTTAAAGCTTCATTTACTTGTTGTTTCTTAGTTGCAGCATAGGCTACCGCAAAGATAGCACCATCGGAAACTTTTGAAATATAAATATAATCTGAAGTAAGTAGGATTGGTGAACTATCTAAAATTATAAAATCATATGTAGATTTTAGTTGTTCAATTAAATCTTGAAATTTCTTACTTTCAAAAATTACAGAACTATCAGGTGCTGAAGAACCACGATTAATTACGTCTAAATTCTTATAAGCTGTATGTTTTATCATACTTGAACGATCAGTTTTTCCTAATAGGTAATCTACTAAACCATCACTATTAATGAATCCAAAGGTACGATGAACTTTAGGTTTCTTTAAATCTAAGTCAATAATTAATACTTTCTTATCACTTTGAGACAAAGAAACTGCTAAGTTAATTGCAAGAGTAGTTTTAGCCTCGAAAGAAATTGAAGATACAATTTCGATAACTTTTTTATTGCCATCAAGTGAATAGAATAAAATATTATCTCTTAATCTTTTAAAAGCTTCTTTTTGTTTAGAAAACTGTTTTCCTTCATAAATTGGTGAAACACTACGACCTTGATGATTTGTATTCACATGATTTCGTTTAAATTTTTTAAAAAATTCAGTCATACTAACCTCTCATTTTTGCTTCAGTAATATTACCTTGAGCAGCATTTTTTGTGTTCTTTGTATCTGGAATAACAGCAATAATTTTTAAGCCGGTAACATCCTCAAATTCATTTTTAGATTTATAAGTATCATCTAATAAGTACTTAACTAGGAAGAATGCGTATGAAGCAACAAGTCCTACTAAGAAACAAATTATAATAACTGTGCCTGCACCTCTAGATGCAGAAACTAATGAAGCTCTATCCATTTCTACAAATTTATTAGCTAAAACTTCATAAACGTAATCATCGGGATTAGTTTGTTGTTTTTGATTGGCAACAATTTGTGTGCTATCTAATAAAGCATTAGCAACATCGATTGAAAACTGTTCATCACCAGAAGAAACGGTAATTGTAATAATAAGTGAATCTTCTGTTGTTTTTACATTAGTTAATTTTTTGATTTGATTTGGAGTAATATTAGCATATTTTGTAGGATTAGCTTCTTTTAAAGAATCGCATGCAGTGGCTAAAACCTTTGTGTTTACAATAAAATCAGCATAAGTATTAATCAAATAAACACCAAATAAATAACTTTGATAACCTTGACTAGGTGATTGGTCATCCTTAAAAGTAGTTTGAACAATGGCAGATGAAGTAGCTTTATAAGTTGTAGCTTTGAAACAAAGTCCATATATAGCACCAATAATTGTACATGCTAAGGTAACAATAGCTATCCATAAACTATTATTTTTAGCGATTAACCACAACTCTTTGATGTTCATTCCTGATTCTTGTTCATAAGAACCATTTTCAGTACCAGTCTGTAATTTTTCATTATCCATTTTATTTTTCTCCTAAATAAATATATTTTAATTCAAATTAAATTTGAATACCATATCCTTGTTTTATTAAAATGTCATTAATAATTTGTTTTAATTTTTCTGTTTGATTTTCAACTTCTCTTGCAAGTTTTAATTGACATCTAGCACGTTCAAGATTTAGCATTGGACGATTTTTCTTATCATCGTCTTTTAGTTTAAAATAGTTATCTCCATCAATATAATCGGTTAAAAAACGCATTCCAACTTCAAATGTCATTAGGAAAAAACCATCTACTAAATGTTTAAGTTCTTCTGGGGTTATTATTCCCTTAGATACAGATAAATATCCACAAGTGAACGCTTTAAACAATTCAAGGTCAACAGAAACCGTGTCTAAATCTCTTTCATCTTCGGCTGCTGTTGAAGCTCCAATTCGTAAAGCATCACCGTAATCATATAACAACGACCCTTTCATAACCGTATCTAAATCAATTAGACCTAAGGCTTTACCCGTAGTTTTTGAAAACATGATATTGTTTAATTTAGTATCGTTATGTGTTACTCGACGAGGAATTAAATGTTGGTTTAATAATTCAACAATAGTTCCTAACTTATCTTTACGACTATTAATATATTTTATTTCTTCTTGGCAACCTTTTACTCTATCATTTCTATCAATTTTAATAATATCTAAAAAATGATGATATCTATATGGAGTATCATGAAAATGTGGTATTGTATCTACTAATATTCTTGTATGAAATCCTTCTAGTAATCTTTGAAAATCGCCAACTGCCTTACCAGCTTCTTCAAATATTCCTAAATCGGTTGTTTTTTCAAAAGTTTCGCCTTCGTTAATAAAACGCATACAACGCCAGTAGTTATCATCAACAATAGCCATATTTTGACCATATCTTGTTTCAATGGTTGAAAGTGTACAAGTTCTAGGATCTTTTCCTTCATAAATTAAATTTTTACGAATGTAGTTAGTTACAAGTTCTAGATTTTGCATTACCGCAAAAGGATTATCAAATACATCATTATTAATACGTTGAATAATATACTCACATGTTGGAAATATTACTCTAAATGTATGATTGATATGTCCATTACCGTGAACAACTACACCTACAATATTATCCACATTAAAATATTCTTTTAATACGGCGGTAGGGACTAAAAATTTTTCATTATTTGGATTATCATTCATATTCTCAATCTTCCCTATTATAAATAATTCATACTAAATATGCACAACCAAGCATAGTACGTATATACATTTTATCATAAATTGACAAATATAGCAAGTAAAGTATCTTTTTATTGTTCAATTAGTAATCACAATAAAATAAAAAAAGAGGCAATTTAACAAAAATTGTCTCTTTAAAGTAAAAATTAATTTGATTATTTATCGATGTATTTTGCGTAAAGCTTAATGTTTTCATCATCAATTGGATGAGGTGTGAATTTTGATGTCAATTCCTTATCCATATACCAACCAACAAATTCTTTATTTTCCTTTACAGGAGCATCTTTAGGAACAATTAATTGACCTCTTTTTAAATAGATAGGATCAAGTTCTTCATTTTCATCAATAATAAAACGTACTCTTAATCTTCTAAAAAAACCGTATCTAAAAATTATATAAATCCATGGTATCATAAGTAAGGCAATAAGAATTATCATGCCTATATACCAACCTTTAGAGTAGGTTTCTTCCTGTGAAGTTTCTAAAAAATATATTAATTCTAACATTGTCATGAAATATTTTCTCCTTTATTCCAAAACTAATTCTTTAAAACTAGGTAAATCTAAGCACCAAGAGCAGAATGTGTGCCATTCACTTAATTTATGATTTTTTCTTTGGTTATACATTGTTTTTAGTTGCTGATAGTTTGTGGTCATCGTAGCACCCAAACAAAATCCACAAGGTAGCGAGGCAATTAAAACTCTCCACTTTTCTTTCTTTTTTGGATCATCATCAGCAATATTATTATATTCATCAATTAGAGTTTGCATACGCTCCAAAATTATGCTATCTGTTTCTTGTACACATTGTTCTTTAACATTAAATTTTAATAGGCAATGCATCGTAGATTGACTAGATACATAATCAAACCAATGATATCTTTGAGCTTGTTTCCACCAATAAAGTGGAGCAGTAACATCACATTGAACAATTATTCCTTTTAAAAAGTTATCATGTCCACTTCCTGATATTGCGTGTCCTAATTTAGTCGCTCTTAAAATGTCTTTTTCGTTAACATTTCCACATTTTATGACCGTACGCATAGGATTACCAGAAGCTTTAATAGCTCTATCTAAGCCATATACTTGCGTGTTTTCTATTTTAAATTGCATTGTTTTTTCCTCTTCTTTCTTTATAACATAACAAAAGGTTTTCTAACAAAGATAACCTTGTAAGAAGTCCCACACCTCCAGGAACTGGGGTTTGCAAACTAACGTTTAAGTTAGGAATGACATCACCATATAATTTACCATCAATTCGGTTAATACCAACATCAATGATATAAGCATTAGATTTTAAATAATTTTCATTTAAGAAATATTTTTTACCAACAGCTACAATAATTAAGTCGGCCATTTTTAAAAATTTTTCTTTGTTTTCTTTGCTAGTTTTTGAATGAATAACAGTTACATTAGCACTTTTGTCTAATAAAATTTTGGCTAAAGGGCGTCCTACAATATTGCTTCTACCGATTATTAGTGCATTTTTATCAACAAAATCATACTTTAAAAACTCCAAATAATCAATAATTCCCTTAGGTGTACAAGCTACACAAGATGACATCGGATGGAAACCATCAACATCTTTACTTGGATTAATTTTCTCTTTAACATGTTTTTCATTTATTCCCTTTGGCAAAGGAAGTTGAACTAAGATTCCATCAATTGAATCATCATTATTATATTGTTCAATAATCTTTAATAGTTCTTCTTCTTTAGTATTAACATCTAATAATAAATGAATATACTCAGCTCCAATGGATGTTAAATCTTTTATTTTCCCTTTTACATAGGCATTAGAAGCATCATCATTATTTACTTGAATAATTAGTAGTTTAGGTTTTTTATTTAGTTGTTCAAAAACATCTTTTAAATATTGTTTTCTTATCTTTACATATTCTTTAATTTCTAATGATTTATCCATTTTAATTCCTCATCTTACAATTTTAATAATAAAACTATATAATCAAGGTATATACAATATCTTAAATTATATAGTTACTTTAGTTTTAATCTTATTCTATTCCTCTTGGGTTTTTCTTTTGATAATTCCAAGAGTCTCTACACATGTCTTCTAAATTTTTAACAGTCTTAAAACCTATTTCTTCATAAGCTTTAGTAGGATCTGAATAGCAACAAGCTAGGTCACCAGGTCTACGATCAGTAATTACATAAGGAATATTAACATTGTTAACCTTCATAAAAGTATTTACAATGTCTAAAACAGAATATCCTACTCCCGTACCTAAGTTGTAAATATCTAAGCCTTTATTTTCTTTAATTCTATTTATTGCACAAACGTGTCCATGAGCTAAATCACATACATGAATATAATCTCTAACTCCAGTTCCATCGTGAGTTGGATAATCATTGCCAAAAACATTTAAATGATCTCTAATTCCAACGGCAACTTGAGTAATATATGGCATTAAATTGTTAGGAATGCCATTAGGGTCTTCACCAATTAAACCAGATGGATGAGCTCCAATTGGGTTAAAATATCTAAGTAAAATGATGTTCCAAGAATGATCAGCAAAATAAATATCCTTTAGCATGTCTTCAATCATTCGTTTAGTTTTTCCATAAGGATTAGTTGCTTCCTTTAATTCAAAAGTTTCTTTATAAGGAACAACATCTTGATTTCCATAAACAGTTGCTGATGAAGAAAAAATTAAATTTTTTGCATTGTGCTTTTCCATAACTCTAAATAAATTTAATGAACCCGTTAAATTATTGTGATAGTACTTTAGCGGTAATTTTACAGATTCACCAACAGCCTTTAAACCAGCAAAATGAATAACACAATCAATTTTATTTTCTGAAAAAATACGTTCCAAAATACTTTCATCAAGGATATCTCCTAAATAAAATTTAGGTCTTTTACCAGTAATTTTTTCAATACGATCTAATATTTGGATTTTTGAATTTGATAAGTTATCAATGATTATAACATCATAATTTAATTCTAACAATTCACAAACGGTATGACTACCAATAAAACCTGTTCCACCGGTTACTAATATACTCATTATTTGACTCTCCTTTAGTTTCTCATTATACCATTATTTTAACATAATTTACTAATTTGTGCTAATAATTAATTAATTTTTTTTAATTTTTCCAAAAACTGGAAGTCCATTTTTAAATTTAGGCATAATTTCCCCATTTATTAATGGTAAAGCATAATGATAATATTCTTCTTTAATATTACCTTCTTCATCAACCCAATAAATTGGAAACTTCTTCACATAATTTTTTACTTTTTCAAGTTCAACCATATGATATTCTATTTCGTAAGGTAAATTATTTGTTCTTTTTATAACAACCATTTTACCAGTTGTATGTTTTAAAGCTTCCTTTACCGCAAATGAACCGCAACTAACAGCCTCTTCTAAATCAGTTTTAGAAGCAATGTGGGAAGCACATCGTTGTGGTAAACTTAATTCAATAGCTCGAACTGGTAAATCTAGGCGACTGCTAACAATTTCACATAATACTAAAGCAACACCACCTAGTTGCAAGTGTCCAAATTCATCATCAGAATTAAAACTACGATATTTTAAAAGATATTTGCCTTCTTTATCTCTAATTCCTTCTGATACAGCTACTAATACTTTTTTCTTTTGATCATAAATTTTCTTTACTTTTTTTAAGAAATCTTCGACATTAAAAGGAATTTCACATAAATATATTAAATCAGGTCCTTCTCCATTTATTTTAGCAAGACTTGAGGAAGCGGCAAGCCAACCCGCATCACGCCCCATTATTTCAACAATAGTTACTCTTCCTTCTTTATAGGATGAAATATCATGGTGAATTTCGGCAATAGAGGTAGCTACATATTTAGCTGCTGAACCATAACCAGGACAGTGATCAGTTTCTACTAAATCGTTATCAATGGTCTTAGGTATACCAATAACCGAGCAATCATAACCAATATGTTTAAAATATTCATTTATTTTATAACAAGTATCCATTGAATCATTACCACCAATATAAAAGAAATAACGAATATCATATTTCTTAAATATTTCGTGTAATCGACAATAATCATAATCATTTTCATAATAATTAGTAAGTTTATAACGAGCCGAGCCTAAAATAGCTGATGGCGTTGTTTTCCATGTTTCTAACATTTCTAAATCATCATCTTTTATTTCAATAAAATTTTCATCAAAAATGCCGGATATGCCAAATCTAGCACCATATAATCTATCTATATTTTTATTTTTTAATCCCTCAAGAAAAACACCGACAACAGAAGCATTAATTACGCTTGTTGGTCCTCCCGATTGGCATACTAATAATGAACCCATACTTCTTCTCCTATTTTGACAATATTTCACTTATTTATTATATCAAATATAAATTTTTTTTATTTATAAAAGAAACTGAAAAACGATTTCAACAAAAAAAGCCTTTAGAAAATAATCTTTTAAAAGATTATTATTTCTAAAAGCTTTCAATTATTACTATTTAATTTTTTCCGTTGGTTTTACGCTATTAGCCATTTTTTTGATTTCAAAAACACCACCTAGAACAGCAAATAATAATGACATTATTAAATCACGAATAAAGGAACTTGAAAATTCTGAATAGCTCATTGCTTTGTTAAATAGTGCTAGCGATGTTTCAGCTGTGAAGCCCATTTCTGCTGCAAAGGCTTTAGCAGCAACTAAGTATATAAAGAATACAGCTAAAACCATACACAAAACAGATGTAGCGGAAACAATAAAAACCATTTGTTTATTAGCCTTACCACCAAATTTTTGGTACAAAAGAAAACCTAAAACAACAGCTACTAAGGCACTAATTCCCGATATAAATCCTAACATTGATAAAATTACCGCAACTAAGGAACCGCATAGTCCCCCAACAATAGCACCAATCGTGCCTTTAAAGTAGTTATTAGGAGCCTTATCAATTTCAGCATTATTCTTTTCGATTTGTTCATTGATAGAATTTAAACAATCTAAACAGATTTTTACATTAAGGCCATCAACTGAACATAATTTGCTGTTTTCATCCGTAAGTTCCTTACCGCAAATAGGGCAATAAGAATCACCTTGAACATCATTTTCTTTTAAAGTGTTAATAATTTTGCTAATAATATCATTTAACTTACTAGTAATACTACCTAGTGTTAATCCTGTTAATGCCAAAATTAAACCAAAATCATTAAATTGATATTGACAATTTTTAAGAGCTAATTTTTTTATTTCAGTCGCAATTGCATCTCTTTTATCTTCTAGTATGTGACCAGAAAATTGTAATACAATTGGAAAAGAATTCATAGGTACATAAAGGATGTTTAATTCATATCCATCTACATGACCATAGGCCATGTTACCATTTACTTCTAATCCTAAACTCTGAGCTACCCCAACAATTTTTTTATTCATCTATTTATTCTCCTTTTTCTCATAAATTACTTGATGATGTGTAATATCTTTCATTTGGTGACCAAATATTCTTTCAATTTCATTTTTCTTATATTCTAATGTATAAGATGATGAAAAGATAACATCGTACTCATCTTCTAATGACCAAGAAATTTCTTCCCATGGTGTTGAAAAATAATCTTCTTTTATTTCATTATCCCAGTTATCAAGGTATGTATACATTAAAAAGAAATGATATAATTTTTCTTTATTATCAATTCGACCCCATTTTGATTCAAATTCTTCCAATTGCCATGGCGCAACACGATGAGCAATACGTTCTCTAGTTGGCGCATCAATTGGTTCTGAACCCATAATTGGTGCTTTCATATCTCTAATAACAATTGTATCAAAGCGCTTCATTTCTTGGAAAATTTTTGAATAATACGATGGATTAATTTCATGCCATACACTACTAAAAATGATTAAACTTTTTTTAGTTGTCTTTTCGACTTCTTTTACAACATCATCCCATGAAGTTGTATAAGTTATCTCTGGAGAAATATTTTTTGCAATTTCTATTATTTCTTCATTAATATCAAAGCCAATAAGTTTAGTTTGTTCTAAAGAAATTACGGGTTCAATACGACGTAATAAACGACCATTAGCACATCCAAATTCAACAATTAAAGAGTATTCCGTAATATCAATGTGCTTTAAGAAAAACAATTTATCACGCATACTAAATTCCAAATTACGAATATAACTATTTAAATTTTTCATCTTTTTCTCCCTATCTTTTTATTATTTATACCAATATTATACTATAATAATTTACTTTTTATTAATGATTAGCAATTAATTTTCATTTTTTCATGTTTTTAAAAAGTGCAGTCATAAAAAATCTATGCTGCACTTTAT
>ENA-UOJG01003512-UOJG01003512.1-human-gut-metagenome-genome-assembly--contig:-C47-NODE-3512-length-10991-cov-22.915966_pt1 | contig 10991 bp, 17 predicted proteins | sample MGYA00242340_ERZ723887 | MGnify/ENA metagenome assembly ERZ723887 | reverse complement strand
GGGATCTGGCCCTTATAAGCCAGTTCACGGAAGCAGATACGGCAGATGCCGTAGTCGCGCAGGTAGGCGTGGGGACGGCCGCAGATCTTGCAGCGGTTGTAACGCCTGGTGGAGAACTTCGCCTCGCGCTGCTGCTTGAGTATCATAGATTTCTTAGCCATATCTCTATTTCCTCCTTACTCAAGCCGTGACGAACGGGGCGCCCATGAGCCTCAAGAGCTCGCGAGCTTCCTCGTCGGTCTGGGCGGTGGTGCAGATGGCGATGTTCATGCCGCGCAGCTTCTCGATCTTGTCGTACTCGATCTCGGGGAAGATGATCTGCTCCCTGACGCCGAGGCTGTAGTTGCCGCGGCCGTCGAAGGCGTCGGCCGAGATGCCGCGGAAGTCGCGGACACGGGGCAGAGCCACGTTGAAGAGCCTGTCAAGGAACTCCCACATACGGTCGTGGCGAAGGGTGACCTTCACGCCGACGTGCATGCCCTCGCGCAGCTTGAAGTTCGCAACGGACTTCTTGGCGACGGTGGCCACGGCCTTCTGGCCGGTGATGGCGGTGATGTCCTTGATGACGGCGTCGAGCGCCTTGGCGTTGTCCTTGCAGTCGCCGCAGCCGACGGACACGACGATCTTGTCGAGCCTGGGGATCTGCATGACGCTCTTGTACTGGAACTTCTGCATGAGAGCGGGGGCGACCTCGTTATTATACATTTCCTTCATTCTGTTCATAACCTGTCACCCTCCTTACAGCTCTGCGCCGCAGTGCTTGCAGACGCGGACCTTCTTGCCGTCCGCGCCGACCTTGTGCGCGACGCGGGTGGGCTTGGAGCACTTCGGGCAGACGACCATCACCTTGCAGGCATAGATCGGGGTCTCGACCTTGATGATGCTGCTCTCCTCGCCCTGCTTGCGGGCCTTCTGGTGCTTAGTCGCAACGCTCACGCCCTGGACCACGACCTTGCCCTCGGCGGGCATGGCGCGGAGCACCTCGCCCTGCTTGCCCTTGTCCTTGCCGGACAGGACTACTACCTTATCATTCTTTCTGACGTTCATTCTTCGCGCCCTCCTCAAATGACTTCGGGAGCGAGCGACAGGATCTTCATGTAATCCCTGTCACGGAGCTCACGGGCAACGGGCCCAAAGATACGGGTGCCGGTCGGGTTCCTGTCGTCCTTTATCAGGACGGCGGCGTTATCGTCGAAGCGGACATAGGTCCCGTCGGCGCGGCGCACGGCCTTGCTCGTCCTGACGACGACGGCCTTCACGACGTCGCCCTTCTTGACCTGGCCGCCGGGTGCCGCCTTGCGCACGGAAGCGACGATGACATCACCGATGCTCGCGTACTTGCGCTTGGAGCCGCCCAGGACCCGGATGCACTTTATTTCCTTGGCGCCGGTATTGTCGGCGACCTTGAGATAACTTTCCTGCTGTATCATTTAGGCGCCTCCTTACTTGGCCTTCTCTATGATCTCGACCACGCGCCAGCGCTTGTCGCGGCTGAGCGGACGGGTCTCCATCACGCGCACCCTATCGCCAACGCCGCACTCGTTATTCTCGTCGTGCGCCTTCAGGCGGTAGGTACGTCCGATGATCTTCTTATATCTCTTGTGGGCGACGCGGTCCTCGACGATGACGACCACGGTCTTGTCCATCTTGTCGGACACGACCTTGCCGACGCGAGTCTTGCGGGAAGTCGTTCTTACTTCAGTCATTTCCTTCTACCTCCTCAGCGCCCGAGCTGCTTTTCGCGGATAACGGTAAGCACACGGGCTATGTCGCGCCGCGTTGCGGAGATGCGGGTCGGGTTGTCGAGATGATTAGTCGCGTGCTGCATCCTGAGCATGAACAGATCCTTCTTGAGCTCAGCCAGCTTCGCGTTCAGCTCGGTCTCGGACATAGAGCGTATTTCGTTTGCCTTCATCTCATTCACCGCCTGTCTCTGAATCCGCCTTGCTGACGACCTTGGTCTTGCAGGGCAGCTTGTGGCTGGCAAGGCGCAGAGCCTCGCGCGCGGTCTCCTCGGAGACGCCCGCTATCTCAAACAGCACCCTGCCCGGCTTTACTACCGCGACCCAATACTCGGGAGAACCTTTACCGGAACCCATACGGGTCTCGGCGGGCTTCGCGGTCACCGGCTTGTCCGGGAACACTTTGATCCAAACCTGGCCGCCGCGCTTGGTGTAGCGCGTCATGGCGATACGGGCGGCCTCTATCTGATTGGAGGTCAGCCAGCAGGGCTCCTGTGCCTGGAGACCGAACTCACCGTAGTTAACCACGTTGCCGCGGGTCGCCTTGCCCTTCATGCGGCCACGCTGTACCCTGCGGTACTTGACTCTCTTCGGCATCAGCATCAGTTGCTGCCCCCTTCCTTGTTCTCCGTCCTCGGAGCGCCCTGGCCTGCCGGCCTGGGTCCGCGGTTGTAGCCGCCCTGACGGTCACGATTGTAGCCGCCCTGGCGATCCCTGTTGTAACCGCCCTGGCGGTCACGGTTGTAGCCGCCCCTGCGGTCGTCGCGCCTGTCGCGCCTGCGCTCCTGCGGCTTGGAGAGGTCCATCGTGCGCGGGGTGGTGCGCAGGGTCTGGCTCAGGACCTCGCCCTTGTAGATCCACACCTTGACGCCGATGCGGCCGTAGGTCGTGGCGGCCTCAGCGAAGCCGTAGTCGATGTCGGCGCGCAGGGTCTGCAGGGGGATGGTGCCCTCGTGGTAGCACTCGCTGCGGGCGATCTCGGCGCCGCCCAGACGGCCGCCGCACATGACCTTGATGCCCTTGGCGCCCATGCGCATCGCGCGGCCGATGGAGTTCTTCATCGCGCGGCGGAAGCCGATACGGCGCTCCAGCTGGCCGGCGATGTTCTCGGCGACGAGCTGCGCGTTCGTATCCGGGGTGCGGACCTCAACGATGGAGATAGCAACCGGCTTGCCGATCATCTTGCTGACCTGGGCCTGGAGCTTCTCGATCTCAGCGCCGCCCTTGCCGATGACTACGCCAGGACGAGAGCAGTGGATGTAGATCCTGACCTTGTTGCTGTCGCGCTCGATCTCGATGGTGGGGACACCGGCGGAGTAGAGGGTCTTTTTCAGGAACTTGCGGATGTTGTAGTCCTCGACGATGAGGTCGCCGACCTTGTCGTTCCTGGCGTACCAGCGGGAATCCCAGTCCTTTATGACGCCGACGCGGAGGCCGTGCGGATTAACTTTCTGTCCCATATTTCTCCGCCTCCCTTATTCCTTCTCAGCCACGACCACGGTGATGTGGCTGGTGCGCTTGTTGATCCTGAACATACGGCCGTGAGCCCTCGGCTGGCCGCGCTTCAGGATGGGACCCGCATCGACGAAAGCCTGCTCGACGTACAGCTTCTCGGGGTCCATCTCAAAGTTGTTCTCCGCGTTGGCAACGGCGCTCTTGAGCACCTTGATGACGTGCTCGCAGCCGGCCTTCGGAGTGTGCTCCATCAGCGCCTGCGCGTAAGCCGCCTCTTTGCCGCGGATCATGTCGCAGATTATCTGCACCTTGCGGGGAGCGATGCGGACGTACTTCGCCTGCGCCCGCGCGGTCTTAAGTTCTTCCATGTTCTCTCCCCCTTACTTGCCGGTCTTGCCGCCCGAGTGGCCGCGGAAGGTCCTGGTGGGCGCGAACTCGCCCAGCTTGTGACCGACCATGTCCTCGGTGACGTAGACAGGAACGTGACGGCGTCCGTCGTGGACGGCTATCGTGTGTCCGACGAAGGACGGGAATATCGTCGAGGCGCGGCTCCAGGTCTTGAGGACCTTCTTCTCGCCGGCCTTGTTGAGCTCATCGACGCGCTTGAGCAGCTCGGGAGCTGCGAACGGGCCTTTCTTAATGCTTCTGCTCATTTGCTCTTTCCCTCCTTACTTCGCGTTGCGGCGCTTGACTATGAACTTATCGGTGCGGTTCTTAGTCTTGCGGGTCTTGTAGCCCAGCGCCGGCTTGCCCCAAGGAGTGACGGGGCCCGGACGTCCGACAGGGGCCTTGCCCTCGCCGCCGCCGTGCGGGTGGTCGCAGGGGTTCATGACGGAGCCGCGGACCGTCGGGCGGATGCCCATGTGGCGCTTGCGGCCGGCCTTGCCGATGGAGATGTTGCTATGGTCGATGTTGCCGACCTGGCCGATCGTGGCCTTGCAGTTCATGCGGACCTTGCGGTACTCGCCGGACGGCAGACGGACGGTGGCCATGTCGCCTTCCTTGGCCATGAGCTGAGCGGCCACGCCCGCGGAGCGGACCAGCTGCGCGCCCTTGCCGGGGTAGAGCTCAATGTTGTGGATGACGGTGCCGACCGGGATGTTCGCAAGCGGCAGGCAGTTGCCCGGCTTGATGTCCGCGGCGGCGCTGCTCAGGACGCTGTCGCCGGCGGCCAGTCCGACCGGGGCGAGGATATAGCGCCTCTCGCCGTCCTCGTACTCGCAGAGCGCGATGAAAGCGGAGCGGTTCGGGTCGTACTCGAGCCTCAGGACCTTCGCGGCGACGTCCATCTTGTCGCGCTTGAAGTCGATGACGCGGTACTTCCTGCGGTTGCCGCCGCCCTTGTGGCGGACGGTGATGCGGCCGTAGCTGTTGCGGCCGGAGTTCTTCTTCCTGACCTCTATGAGTCCCTTCTCGGGCTTCGCGTGCTTGTCGACGCCGTCGAATCCGGACACGCTCATCTGGCGCCTGGCGGGAGTCGTGGGCCTGTAGGTTTTAATAGACATATCTCATATCCTCCCTTACACCATGCCCTCGAAGAGCTCGATGCTCTTGGAGTCCTCGCTCAGCTTCACAACGGCCTTCTTCCAGGTCTTGGTGTAGCCCTGCGGGTACGCGCCCGTGCGCTTCTTCTTGCCGTTCACCGTGGTGGTGGTGACGCGGATGACCTTCACTCCGAAGATCTCCTCGACGGCCTTCTTTATCTCGATCTTATTGGCATCCTTAGCGACCTCAAAGGCATACTTCTTGATGTCGAGGTCCTCCATCGACTGCTCGGTGATGATGGGGCGGATGACGATATCGTACGCGGTGGCCATCAGGCGAACACCTCCTCGATCTTCTGCAGCGCGGCCTTGTCGACCACGAGCACGCGGTTGTTGAGAACTTCGTAAGCGGAGATGATGGTGGCGGTGGTGGTGGTGACGCCCGGGATGTTCCTGGCGGACTTCACAACGGCCTCGTCCACGTTCTCCGTGATGACCATGGCCTTGCCCTCGACGCCGATCTTCTTCAGGAACTCGGCAAAGGGCTTGGTCTTGATCTCTTCGACCTTGAGGCCGTCGATGACGAGGATGCTCTCCTCGGCGGCCTTGGCGCTCAGCGCGCTCTTGAGCGCGAGGCGGCGGGTCTTTTTGGTGAGGGAGTAGCGGTAGTCGCGCGGCTTCGGCGCGAAGGCGACGCCGCCGTGACGCCACACAGGGCTTCCGGCGTAGCCGGCGCGGGCGCGGCCCGTACCCTTCTGACGCCAGGGCTTCTTGGTGGTGTAGCTGACCTCGCCCTTGGTCAGAGCGCTCTGGGTGCCCTGCCTCTGGTTGGCGAGATAGTTCTTGACGGACGCATGGAGGACGGCCTCATTGGGCTCTATGCCGAAAACGGCCTCGGAGAGCTCGTATTCGCCGACTTTGTCGCCTGCCATGTTGTAGATGACTGCTTTAGGCATTTAACTCTCTCCTTTCTTTAGCCTCTGGCCGAACGCTTCTGCGGGTTCGTGCTGATGGTCGGGGTCGCGGGACCCTTGCGGACGAACTTCTTGACGGAGTTCTTCAGGTACACGATGCCGCCCTTGGGGCCGGGGATCGCGCCGCGCACGACTATCATATTGAGTTCGGGGTCGACCTTGACAACGTCGAGGTTCTGAACGGTGACCTGCTCGACGCCCATGTGACCGGCGCCGATCTTGCCCGGGAAGATCCTGGACGGGTCGGTGCTGGAGCCCATGGAACCGGCGTGACGGTGGACGGGGCCGCCGCCGTGGCTGGTCGGGGTCCTGCCGGCGTTCCAGCGCTTCACGACGCCGGCGTAGCCCTTACCTTTGCTGATGCCGGTGACGTCGACGCGCTCGCCCTCTTTGAACACGTCGGCCTTCAGGACGTCGCCAACGTTCAGGGCGGAGCAGTCCCCGAGGCGGAACTCGTGCAGGTGCTTCATGAGGCCGACGCCGGCCTTCTCGAGGTGGCCCTTCTCGGGCTTCGTCAGCTTCTTCGCGGCGACCTCGCCGTAGCCGAGCTGGACGGAATCGTAGCCTTCCTTGTCGGCCGTCTTTTTCTGGACGACGACGCAGGGACCCGCCTCAATGACGGTCACCGGTACGACCTTGCCCGCCTCATCGAAGATCTGCGTCATGCCGACCTTCCTGCCGATGATGGCTTTCTTCATGTCTATTTCCTCCTAACGGTTATTGGTTGAGGGGCGTCTTGCGCTCCCCCAACATGACCCTGCCCACTCACGCAAGTCATGGGCAAATGGGTTATAAATGATTTTGCGCGGCTCAGAGCTTTATCTCGATCTCGACGCCGGCGGGGAGTTCAAGGCTCATCAGGGCCTCGACGGTCTTCTGGGTGGGGCTCATGATGTCGATGAGTCTCTTGTGGGTGCGGCGCTCGAACTGCTCGCGGCTGTCCTTATATTTGTGGACGGCGCGCAGGATGGTCACGACTTCCTTCTTCGTCGGCAGGGGGATGGGACCGGAGACCTTCGCGTCCGTGCGCTTGGCGGTCTCGACTATCGTCTCCGCGGCCTTGTCGATGAGCTGGTGGTCGTAGGCCTTGAGCCTGATGCGGATCATTTTCTTTGCTGCCATGTTTTTTCCTCCTGATTTCGTACTTAGGCGGTTTCCGCCGCCCAGTGGTACGGTGAGCTGATTTTCATACACGCAACCGTGCGTATCAGGCCCTGCCCGAAAAACAAACCGGCTTTTGGCCGGTCTGCCCGCGCAGGCGATATACGCCATGCACGAAAAAAGCTCAGCCGCCCGATTTCGCGTCCTCAGACGCCGGACATACTCCACGGAAGTTACCGGCATTCGCCGCAATCTCCCGCTTCATCGCATAATACGCCCACCCCTGGCAGGCGCTCAATTAGAATACCAAAGGGTGGGCGTGTTGTCAATAGCTTTTTTTACTTTTCGGAGAATTTTTGACTTTATTTTTGTGAAATATTTTCTGCAATGGCCTCCGCGAGCTTATCGAGCTGTTCCAGCTGCCCCTCGCCCAGCGAGGACATGACCTTCACCGTGTCCCCGATGAACTCCATGCCCTTGAGCCCCTCGAGTATGCCGCGCATGAGCTTGCCGCTCATAGGCGCCCAGGAGCCGTTCTCTATGAGCGCGACCTTGCGGTTCTGCAGGTTGTGCGCCGCAATGTCGTGCAGCAGCTGCTCCATCGTCACGAACATCCCCGCGTTATAGGTCGTCGCGGCAAAGACCAGGTGGCTGTACTTGAAGGCGTCGGAGACGATGTAACTCGCCGGGGTGACGGAGGTGTCGTACATCTTGACCTTAACTCCCCTGTCGCAGAGCCTGGCGGCCAGGATGTTCGCGGCGTTCTCCGTGTTGCCGTAGACCGAGGCGTAGGCGATGAGCACGCCCTCGACCTCGGGCGTGTAGCTGCTCCACTGGAGGTACTTCTCCAGGAAGGCGCCGAAGCCCTCGCGCCAGACGAAGCTGTGCAGCGGGCAGACCAGCTTTATATCCAGCCCCGCGGCCTTCTTGAGCGCCGCCTGCACCTGCGGGCCGTACTTGCCGACTATATTTGTATAGTAGCGTCTGGCCTCGTCTATGCACTCGTGCATGAAATCGACCTCGTCCGCAAAGATGCGCCCGTTCAGCGCGCCGAAGGAGCCGAAGGCGTCTGCGGAGAAGAGGATCTTATCCGTCTTGTCGTAGGTCATCATGACCTCGGGCCAGTGGACCATGGGGGCCATGACAAAGGTGAACTCGTGCCTGCCGGTGCTGAGCACGTCGCCCTCCGCGACGATGTGCAGCCTCGAATCCAGGTCCGCGTGGAAGTAGTTCTGGAGCATGGTCTTGACCTTCGCGTTGCAGACGATGGTCGTCTCCGGATATCTGAGCGCGACGTCGCCGATGGTCGCCGCGTGGTCGGGCTCCATGTGCGAGATGACAAGGTAGTCCAGGCTCCTGCCACCCAGCTCGTGGGCCAGGTTCTCGAAGAAGTTGTGGCAGACGGCCTTGTCTACAGTGTCGAAGAGGATGGTCTTTTCATCTTTAATAAGGTAGGAGTTATACGAAACGCCGTCCGGCACTCCGTAGACACCCTCGAAAAAGGCGAGGCGTCTGTCGTCCGCGCCTACCCATACCATATCGTCTGTTATACGCTTGGTGCAATACATTATATATATACCTCCTATGTGTGTTTCTCAGGATGTCTACATCTTATCCCCAAGCGAAAAAATTGTCAATCGCGTTTCCACTTTGCGCCCTGCGGCGTGTCGATTATCGTGATGCCTTCGGCCTTGAGCATGTCGCGGATGCGGTCTGCCTCCGCGAAGTTCTTGGCCTTTTTGGCGGCGGCGCGCTCGGCGAGCAGGCCCTCTATGCGCGGGTCGGACTCCTGGGGCTCTTCCTTCTTGCGGAGCTTTGCGGCTGCCTCTATGAGGTTCAGACCAAGCACCTTGTCGTAGTCCGCGACTATGGCGAGCTTCGTGGCGTCGTTCACCGGGGCCTTGAGCGCGTCGTAGAGCGCCGTGACGGCCAGCGAGGTGTTCAGGTCGTTGTCCAGCGCGGCTTTAAAACTTTCGCGCAACTTTTCAGCCGCGGCTTCGTCTATCTGAGCGGGAGCATCCGAGAGCGCCGCGATGCGGTTCACGAGCTTCTGGTAAGCACCCGCGGCGTTGTCGAGATTTTCCCAGGAAAATACAAGGCTCTTGCGGTAGTGGCTCTGGAGGCAGAAGAAGCGGTAAGCCAGAGGATCGTAGCCCTTCTGCTCCAGGAGCGAGACGGTGAGGAACTCGCCCTTGGATTTACTCATCTTGCCGCTGTTGGTGTTCAGGTGCAGGACGTGGACCCAGAAGTTGCACCACTTGTGGCCGAGGTAGGCCTCGGACTGGGCGATCTCGTTCGTGTGGTGCGGGAAGGCGTTGTCTATGCCGCCGCAGTGGATGTCCAGGTCCTCGCCCAGGTGCTTCATGCTGATGCCCGAGCACTCGATGTGCCAGCCGGGGTAGCCCACGCCCCAGGGAGAATCCCACTTGAGGGCCTGGTCCTCGAACTTGGACTTCGTGAACCAGAGGACGAAGTCGTTGCGGTTGCGCTTGTTCGTGTCCTCCTCCACGCCCTCGCGGACGCCGACGTCGAGGTCGTCCGCCTCAAAGTCGTTGAACACGAAATAGCGCTCCAGCTTCGAGGTATCGAAATACACGTTGCCGCCTGCAAAGTAGGCGTAGCCTGTGTCCATCAGCTTCGAGATTATCTTGATATACTCGTCGATGCAGTTCGTGGCGGGCTCGACGACGTCGGGCGTTTTGATGTTGAGCTTGCGGCAGTCGTCGAAGAAAGCGTCGGTATAGAACTTCGCTATCTCCATGACGGTCTTGTGCTCGCGCTTTGCGCCCTTGAGCATCTTGTCCTCGCCGGTATCGGCGTCTGAGGAGAGGTGGCCGACGTCCGTGATGTTCATGACGCGCTTGACGTTGTAACCGACGTAGCGCAGATATTTCTCCAGCACGTCCTCCATGATATAGCTTCTGAGATTGCCGATGTGCGCATAGTGGTAGACGGTGGGGCCGCAGGTATACATCTTGACGATGTCCGGGTGCAGGGGGACGAACTCCTCCTTGGTACGGGTAGCGGAATTATAGAGCTTCATTTGTATTCCTCCTCTATCTCATGTCGTCGCCCGCGGCGGCCTTGAGCCGGTTCAGCTCGGCGCGGAGGCTCACGACCTCCTGGACCAGCGGGTCAGTGACGTTTATCTGCTCGACGTTGCCGACGTAGTCCACGTTTTCGCCCTTCTTCTTGACGACGCGTGCCGGGGAGCCGACTGCGGTGCAGTCCGGGGGAATCTCCGAGAGGACGACGGCGTTGGCCGCCACGCGGCTGTTGTCCCCGACTTTGAAGGGACCCAGGACCTTGGCTCCACTGCCTATGAGCACGTTGTTGCCGATGGTGGGGTGGCGCTTGCCGGTGTCCTTGCCGGTGCCGCCTAGGGTCACGCCCTGGTAGATGAGGCAGTCGTCGCCTATCTCGGCGGTCTCGCCTATGACGATGCCCATTCCGTGGTCGATGACGAGGCGCTTGCCTATTTTCGCACCGGGGTGTATCTCGATGCCCGTGACGCGGCGGCTGTGCTGCGAAATGATGCGGGCCAGCAGCTTGTGGCCGTGGGTGTAGCACCAGTGGGCGCGCTTGTGGCTCTGGGTAGCCTTTATCCCGGGGTAGAGCAGCCAGACCTCAAAGGAGCTTCTGGCGGCAGGGTCTCTGGCCTTGTAGGCCTCGATGGTCTCGCGCAGGTCTTTGAACAGTTTTACCTCCTACATAAGGTGGCGAGAGCGCGCTGAACAAAAAAATAGCTCCCATGCCCTGTGGCATGAGAGGCGCAGTTCATACGCGGTTCCACTCTCGCTTATCACTCTCCGGCGAATACCGGTTTGCCGCTTAACGCGCGGCGCACGGGGCGGCATTTCCTCCGACCGAGGCTCCGGGGCGCATTTCGGGCGGCTCCTTGACAGCGCCGCTCACAGCCGACGGCGGCGCCTCTCTGAGACAGGTGTGGGACCCTACTTCTCCCCTTCACAGCCATTCATACCCTATTATATTAGCACAGCCCTCATGGCGTGTCAAACATTTTTGTGTCGACAAAAATATTCCTTAAATTCAGTTTAATATCCGCAGCTGTATCTTGCAATTAATACAGCTTGCTGATATAATTTTGGTTGGACAGGAATACTTTTAACAAATGGAGGTAGACGAAAATGAAGTCCAAATTCAAAAAACTAATGGCGGCAGCACTGGTCCTCTGCCTTGTCCTGGCCTTGCTGCCCGCAGCCGCATTCGCAGAC
>ENA-UOJG01003508-UOJG01003508.1-human-gut-metagenome-genome-assembly--contig:-C47-NODE-3508-length-10997-cov-25.846098_pt1 | contig 10997 bp, 9 predicted proteins | sample MGYA00242340_ERZ723887 | MGnify/ENA metagenome assembly ERZ723887 | reverse complement strand
AGTGGAAAAAGAACGCCGTGCCGAAAAAGAGCAGCGCCGTGGTGCAGTTCCGCGGGCAGGACCTTTTGTGCCGCATCGACGAGAACGGACTGAAATTTCCCGTGCGCTCGATGTTTGCGGAGCCTGACGAGGCGTTCACTTACCTTTTTGAACTCGACGGGCGGGAGTATTACCTGCTTTTTGACGAGAAAGAGCGCGCGATCGAGGGCTATTCCTATCGGGGCATCGGCCTTTTCCGCACGGAAAAGCCGCAGGAGCTTGCCTACGCCGCCGTGAGCGCGTGGCATCTGTGCTCGTGGTATCGCAGCGCGCGCTATTGCGGCTGCTGCGGAGAAAAGCTCGTCCACGACGTGAACGAGCGCATGATGCGCTGTCCCAAGTGCGGCAACATGATCTTCCCGCGCATCAACCCCTCGGTCATCGTGGCCGTGACGCACGGGGACTACCTGCTTTTGACCAAGTACGCCAACCGTCCCGGCGCGACACGCACGGCACTTGTCGCGGGCTTTACCGAGTTTGCCGAGAGCTTTGAGCAGACCGTGCGCCGCGAGGTGATGGAGGAGGTCGGGCTCAAGGTCAAGGACCTGCGCTATTACCGCTGCCAGCCCTGGGGCATCAGCGGCAACATCATGATGGGCTACTGGTGCAGGCTCGACGGCGACGACGATACGATCCATCTCGACAACTTTGAGCTGGCGGACGGCGCGTGGGTCAGCCGCGAGGAACTGCGAGAGAACTATACGGGCAACGGCATCGCCCTCACCTCGGAGATGATCGCCGAGTTTGCCGCGGGCAGAGATCCCTACAGCCTGGAAGCGAAAAACTGAACAAAAAACGTCTGTCTCGGCGAGACAGACGTTTTTTCTATGGATTTCAGATGAGACCGACTGACAGCAGACGCATATTGTCCCACTGACAAAGCTCGCGGAGCGCTCCGCTTTCGTACTCGTACAGCGTGCACGGATCCCACCAGTTGACATTGAGCTTAACAAAGGCAAAGTAGCGCTGGCCGTTCACGACGATGATCTGAAAATCGAAGATCGCGTGGTCGATCTGATCCGCGGCGGCGTGCATCATGGAGAGCATCGTCTCATTGGGGGTGACGGTGTTGCCAACGGAGTCATAGAGCGTGGTGGCGACAAGTGTGTTGACCCTGTGCGAGCGAAGCGCGGAGGTGTCAAAGTCTGCGTAGTCGGCGGTGTAAAAGACGCAGGCGTCGGGCGTGAAAGCATCGCAGCGGCGGCTTTTGCCGCTTGCATAGACCGTTTCATAGACGTAGGCGGCGTCCTGCTCGCCGGCGCCTTTCAGCGCGACGTGCAGGATCGGTTCATCGGGCTCGCTTCGGATGAAGAGTAGCAGCGCAAGACACAATGCGAAGCTGAGCAGCGCGGCAAATATGCGTTTCATCGTAAGCCTCCTTGCGATCCGGCAATCAGAAGAGCGCGGGAACGTAGTCCACCGCGTCGGCGATGCCGCTTGCCTGACCGGAGAGCGACAGCTCGAAGCGATAGACCGGCTGGTAGAAGCCCTTGGAATCGGAGAGGTAATCGAGCGTACAGGAGCGCACCTCGATGTGTTGGACGCTCTGCGCGAACCACGCGCCGTCAAAGCTCTTGCCCGCCTGCAGCGCGGCGAGCGCCTGCGCGGGGGAGAGAATGTCCTCTTCGCGCACGGGCGCGAGCGTGGTCATGCGGTTTTCGAGCCGCGGGAGCGTCGATTGACCGTCGCCTTGTGTTCTCAGATCACAGGTGAGCGTGCCGTGGAGGAAGCCGCCCTCCGTGGGGAGCAGATCGGCGGAGAACACCGCGCGGTAAGAGGAACCATACGGCGAGAGCGTGAATGCGGCGTCGGCGGGGACGGAGAAGCCAAAGTTGTCGAGCGTTTCGCGCAGCATGTCCTCTGTGACACCAGACGCGGGCGCATCGAAAACGGGCGTGTGATCGCGCCCAAAGCTGTATTCCCACGTGCCGTCATGCAGCGTGACGTTCAGAAAATCGCCGGTGGAGTGGTTCGCGTAGAGCGCGGTGTCGTCGTAGTAGTCGATGTCAGGAAATTCGACGCCGTGCGCGGCGGCGAATTCCGCGGCGAAGCGGTCGGCACCCGCGTTGTCGAGCGCCTGCGCCTGATAGACCCAGGCCGCCCTGCCGTCCTCGTCAAGCGCAAAATCGACCGACCAGCGGACGCTGCGCAGGTCCGCCGTCGTGACGGAGGCATCGCGCAGGTTGCCGTAGGGCTGCGCGGCGTAGGAAATGAAGATGGCGCTGAGTGCGAGCGCGAACGCGGCGGGCAGCGCGCAGTAGCGCGGCCACGTCCGGCTTTTTTGGCACAGCGCGAGAACGAGCATCGCCGCGCACCAGCCGAGCATCGCGCCCAAGGTGTTGGTGAACAGGTCGTCCACATCGCACATGCCGCGCCCGGTGAAAAACTGCGACAGCTCGATCAGGAGCGAAACGCCAAAGCCCGCGCCGAGGGCTGCGTACCACTTGCGAAACAGTTTGGAGAGCGGCGGCAGCAGGAACCCCAGCGGGACAAAAAGCGCGATGTTGAGCAGCACGTTGAGCCAGATCTGGAGCGTGAAGCGCTGGTACGCCTCGCGCCAGGCGAGGAAGAGCTGCAAATTGCACTGCCGCACGGCGAATTCGTCCGATTCGCTGCGCAGCAGCGTGACGAAGACCGTGACCGCCGCCCAGCCGGCGAGCAGCAGCGTGCAGACCGCCCTTCCCCACGGGAAGCGGCGGCCCTGCCTGCGGCAGACGGCGTAGCAAACGGCCAGAATAAGACCGCAGACGAGCGCGGTAGGCACGGCAAAGCGCATCCCGCGCTGCAGCAGATAAAAAAGATAGGAAACAAAGTCGTGCATGAGCTCCCTCCCAATTTGATTTCTCAGTTGGTTTCACTGTTCGCGGTTTTGTCCTCTTCGATGCGCGCGCTCACGTCCTGCTTAAAACTAAGCCACGCATCTTCGTTTTCCACATAGTATTTGGGGCAGATCTTGCCCGTCACGTCATAGTGACGAATGACGCCCACGTCAGGGTCGAGGTCAAAGGTCTCGCAGAGCCACGCGACGAGTTGTTCAAGGCTTTCCATCGTCGCGTCGTTAAACTCGCCCGTCTCATCGGCGTGGCAGACCTCGATGGACACGGTGTAGTCGTTCGCGGTATTGGAACAGTAGGCGATCTCCGTCAGCGGCACGCACTGCAAGATCTCCCCCTCCAGCCCGACGACAAAGTGCGCGCTCGCGTAGGTCTCGTGCGTCAGCGCGAGATTGGCGAAAAAGCTGCGGTTCGCCGCGGCGGTCGTGCCGGGATTGCCGACATAGTGCACCACCACGCCGGAAATTTCCCTGAGCGGCGTGCCGGGGCGGGAGTATTCGTTTATCGGAATGTAGTCGACCGTGACAAAGTCCGGCACGCTGACATTCGAACCGGGGAGATTCCGGTGCGCGAGCGCATAGCGCAGCTTTACGCCGCCGAGAACAAGCAAAACGAGCGCGAGCAGGACGAGAAATGCTTTCTTGTTCCCGGTGCGGCGGCGCCTGCGCCGCCGCTTTGTTTTTTCTGCCATGTCAGTTCACGCTTTCTGTGGTGGAAGCGTCCTCTGTGGCGGGGAGAGTGTGAATGCCGTCGTCGCTGGGCGGCGTTACGGTATTGGATTTCAGCTCGGGCAGCAGCTCATTCAGTACTTGCAGGGTGTTGGGCGTTGAGTTATTCACATTGGGGCCGAGCGAATATACCTCCGGGCGGCCTTTTTCATTGGTGGACTCAAAGTACAGCTCGAGCCAGAAGAAGATGGGGGAATCGTACAGGTGTTCCTGCACGGCGAAGATGTCGCTGCCGCCGTTATCGGAATCCTGAACGTCCTGCATCAGCGCGGCGTAGACCTGCCCGGCCTGCGCGGCGGTGAGAGCATAGTCCTTTGTGTTGGAGTTCTCATCGTAATAGTAGCAATAGCTGTCGAGGAAACGCGGCGTGTCGCCGAGGTGCTCGTAGCCGTAGCCGAGGACGCGGCAAAGCACGGACTCTCTGCACATATAGAGCGCGTTCACGCGCGCTGTGACGGACGAGGGCACGGTGAGCTCGCTTCTCCGCAGGTAGAGCGAATAGGAGCGCGAGAGCTGCGAGCCGTCCTTGAGGTAGTAGGTCAGGCGCAGGGAGAAGGGTTCAATGTCGTCATAGTCGCTCTGGGAGAGCGTATCCGCGTCCCATGCGTCTGCGATGCGCGCCTGCTCGTTCCGGTTTTTGACGATGGCCCGGTGTGCCGCGGTGAGGCGGCGGATGGTATCGGCGTCGTCGGTCGTGACGTTTGTCATGCCGGAGAAGGTGTAGAAGGCGGATTCGATCTCGCTCTCGTCCGGCACGTGCTTTTCATAGCCCGTGAGGTCGAAGGTCATGCCGATACCGAGCAGCACGAGGACGCCTGCGACGATCGCCGCGCCCTTCGCCCCCGCGCGGAAGACGCGGAAGCTCTTTTTGATGAGCATCTCAGCGGCAAAGTAGCCCACAAGCCCCGCCGCCGCCATGCAGAGGATCGTGCCGGGCAGGGAATCGTTGCCGCTCGAGCGGTACTGGCCGAAGAGGAAATAGTAGAGGAACTGCCCGAGGGCAACGGCGGTGCAGAACGCCACGCCGTATTTAAAGATGGGCGTCGCCCACGGGAAGGCGACCGTCGAGCCGGTCATCTCGCTCTTGCGCGTGCGGTAGAGGAGCAGCGCGATGAGGGCGATGACAAGCCCCGCGAGCGCGTAGGCGGCGAGGATCATGAAAGAGCGGTGCTCGAGCGCGTAGGCGGTCACATAGTACGAGTCGCTCTCGCAGGTCTCGATCGAGGCGATGTCCACCCTGAGGTACATATAGAGGGGCGGGGAGAGGAAGTCGAGCGTAACGTCGGTGTGCCCACTGTAGCCGTAGAGGAAGTTGCCCGCAAAGTTGCGCAGCAGATATTCCATTCCCGGAACGAGAATATTGCCGACGAAATAGAAGACGGGCGCGGCGAGGATCTGCCCCGTCATCATCATGCACAGCACAGCGAAGGAGTAGAAAAAGACGGCTTCGAGCATGGCGCTGCCCATGGCCGCGGCAGTGACGCTCCAGAAACTGAGGTGCAGCGGGGCAGAGACCGCCGCGCCGAGTAAGAACGTGACGAGAATGCTGGAAACCTGGCAGAACAGCCCCGTGAGGTAGGCGGTCAGAAAGATGGTCTCGCGCCGCATGGGGAGCGCGTGGAAGCCGTTCGTCGCGCGGCTCTGCGTCAGGTGCGAGAAGGAGAGCATCGCAAAGAAAAGGCCGAAGACGAAGGAAATGAAGACGCCGCCGCGCACGCCGGCATTGAGCAGCAGACTGGACGCATCCGCTGCGCTGTAGCTGCCCTGATAGGCGGAAAGCTCTGAAAAGAGCGCGACCGGCACGAGGAAGAGCCACAAGGCGGTGTAGCCAAGCCAGAGCGGCCAGGTGTGCTTGAGCTGGCTGCGGAATAGAGTCTTATCAAAGAACGATGTCGCGGATCGCATAGTCCTCACCTCCCAGTTCATAGATGAAAATTTCTTCAAGTGACAGCGGCACCGCGTCGATAAAGATCGGGTGCAGCGCGGCGAGCTGCTGTTCCAGTTCCTCTGCACTGCCGCGGCAGATGAGCGTGTGGACGCGCCCGGTCTGCGCGTGGTGCAGCACCTTGATCTCCTGTGGCAGCTCGGGCAGCTCCGCGCCCTCGAAAGCGAGCTGGAGCTTCACGGTATAGTCCTGCAATTCGCTCAGCGAATGCTCAAGCAGGAGCTTGCCGCGGCTCATCACGCCTACGTGGTCGCACACGTCCTCCAATTCGCGCAGGTTGTGCGACGAGACAAGCACTGTCGTGCCGCGCTCGGCAACGTCCTGCAAAATGAGGCTCCACACCTGACGGCGCATCACGGGGTCGAGACCGTCCACCGGCTCGTCGAGAATGAGGTAGTCCGGCATGGCGCACATGGCGAGCCAGAAGGCCGCCTGTTTCTGCTGGCCCTTGCTCATGCGGCGCAGGGGACGGGTCTCGTCCAGCGCAAAGACCTCTTTGAGCTTTTCATAGCGCTCTGCATTAAAATGCGGGTAGAACCCACGGTAAAAGCGCATCATATCGCGCAGCCCCGCCTGCATAAAGTAGAACCAGTCGTCGGGAATGGAGGCGATGCGCGCCTTCACGTCCACGTTTTCCCAGACGGGCTGGCCGTCAAAGGTCACGCTGCCGCTGTCCTGATGATAAACGCCCGTCAAGTGGCGCAGCAGCGTTGTCTTGCCCGCGCCGTTCGGCCCCACGAGGCCGTAGACCGCGCCGCGCGGTACGCTCAGATCCGCGCCGTCGAGCGCGGCAAAGCCGTCAAAGGTCTTTTTAAGACCGCGTACTTCGATCATTTCGCTTCTCCCTCCCTGCACAATGCTTGAATGTCTTCTTCGCTCACGCCCATGGCGCGCAGCTCCTGCAAAAGCTCTCGGAGCTGCTGCTCGAGCGATAAGCGGCGCGCGTCGTCCTGCGCGCGGTAGGTGTGCACGGCAAAGCAGCCCTTGCCGGGCACGGAGCAGCAGTAGCCGCTCGATTCCAGCTCGTTATATGCGCGCTGGATGGTATTGGGGTTGATGGCGAGCTGCGTTGCCAGCGCGCGCACCGAGGGGAGCTTGTCCCCGTCGGCGATTGCGCCGGAAACGATCAGCCGCCGCAGCCCGTCGCACACCTGCTCGTAGATCGGGCGCGCGTCGCGGTAATTTAAGGTGATCATGGCATTCCTCCTGCATTCATTGGCTGCACAGCACGGCGAGCAGCAAAATGCCGAGCAGCAGTACAACAAGAACCGGGATCAGAAAAATCAAGTGGAACATAGGCGCCTCCTGCTGTATTAAGTGTGTTAGTACAGCTAGGATAGCATGTGTACGCTGCGCTGTCAAGCGGCGGCGGAAAAAATTTTCGTCCGATCCGGCAAAGATGCTAAGATTGCATAAAAGAAGCGAGCAAAGCGAATAAAAACGCACGCTTTCGCAAAAATGCGGGGCAAAAACCGTCTTCTGCCCCGTTGACATAGCGCGGGTGATTTGTTATTCTTTTAGCCATGAAAGAATTTCATCAATTGTTTTAAGGAATGTGATTTCCGGGAAGGAGAAGGGTATGGAAGAATTTGTAGCCATCAATAAAGCGGTAAACGGCTTTGTCTGGGGGCCTGTGATGCTGGCACTGCTCGTCGGCACGGGCGTTTACCTGAGCGTCGCCGTGGGCTTTATCCAGTTTTCCAAGATCGGCTACTGGTGGAAAAACACCATTGGCAAGATCTTCAAGAAGGGCGAGGCGGGCGACGGTGAAATTACGCCCCTGCAGGCCGTATCCACGGCACTTGCCTCCACCGTCGGTACGGGCAACATCGCGGGCGTCACAGGCGCCATCGTTCTCGGCGGCCCCGGCGCGGTGTTCTGGATGTGGCTCTCGGCACTGTTTGGCATGGTGACGAAGTTCTCCGAGGTAACGCTGGCTGTCAAATATCGCGAGCGCAACGAAAAGGGCGACTGGTGCGGCGGCCCGATGTACTATATTAAAAATGGCCTCGGCCCGAAGTGGAAGTGGCTCGGCGGCGTGTTCGCCGTCCTCGGCGCGATCGCGGCGTTTGGCATCGGCAACATCGCGCAGGTGCATTCCATCGCGGACTCTGTCAAGTCCGTCGCCGTTGCGTTTAATGAAAACGCGGCGAGTAAAGAGACGATGATCTGCCTGATTACCGGTATCTGCGTTGCGGCCTTCGTGGCGCTTGTGCTGCTCGGCGGCGTCAAACGCATCGGCCAGGTCACGGAAAAGCTCGTACCCGGCATGGCGATCATCTACATCGTCTGCGCGCTCATCGTGGTGTTTGCCAATATCGGCAGTGTTCCCGGCGTGTTCGCCTCCATCTTTAAGGGCGCGTTCAATCCTGCGGCCGTCACCGGCGGCGCGGCGGGCATTTCCATCAAACTTGCCATGACCAAGGGCGTTGGCCGCGGCGTTTTCTCCAATGAGGCGGGCCTCGGCTCCGCGCCCATCGCGCACGCCGCCACCTCGGAGAAAAACCCCGTCAAGCAGGGCCTCTACGGTATTTTCGAGGTATTCATGGATACGATCGTCATCTGCACGCTCACGTCCCTTGTCGTCCTCTGCTCCGGTGCGGCGGACGGCAACTACGGCAACGACGCCCTCGCGGGCGTTCCCACTGCGGTTGCGGGCTTTTCGAGCGTCTTCGGCGACAAGGTCGGCTCTCTGATCCTTGCGGTCGGGCTGCTGCTCTTTGCCACGTCCACCATCCTCGGCTGGGCACTCTACGGCACGCGCTGCGCGGAGTTCCTCTTCGGCAGCAAGATCATCCGCCCCTATCAGATCATCTTCTGCCTCGTCGTTGTGGCCGGCGCGGTCGCTGATCTCACGCTTGTCTGGGACATCTCCGACACGCTCAACGGCCTCATGTCCATCCCGAACCTCATCGCGCTGCTGCTGCTCAGCCCTGTTGTGATCAAGCTGACGCGCGAGCATTTCAAAAAATAATCGAAAAAACCGTATCATTTCGCAGTTTTTGCTTTACAATAGGAAAAAGCTGTGCTATCATAATTCAGCACGCTTATCGTGCATTCCCGCACTTAGGACGTGGAGGACTCACCGACCCGCCGCTCAGTGCCGGGAGAATTTCAGAAAGGTGGAATACACACTATGATGCTCAAAGACCAGAAGACGGCCATCATCGAGGCCAACCGCACCCACGAAGGCGACACCGGTTCTCCGGAGGTTCAGGTCGCTATCCTCACCGAGCGTATCGCTCAGCTCACCGAGCACCTCAAGCAGCACCCGCAGGACAACCACTCCCGCCGCGGCCTGTACAAGATGATCGGTAAGCGCCGCAGCCTTCTCGACTACCTCATGAAGAAGGACATCGAGCGTTATCGTACCCTGATCGCCAAGCTGGGTATCCGTAAGTAAGTTTGAAAACAGGGTGGTGTGCTTGCGCACCACCCTTCTTTCACACTTTCGCCCCTGGCAATTCCCCGCGCGTATGAGAGCCTGCTATGCTTTAGCAGTTGAAAAAGCGGCGGCGAGGCCGACGTTTTTTCAAGTGCTAAACGGTCGGCTCCCATACGGAATTTTACAAAAAGGAGATCGACAAATGTCAACCATCATCACCCACAGACAGTTCCCCAACTACCGCAAGTACGAAATGGAGCTTGCCGGCCGCCCGCTGACGCTTGAGGTCGGCAAGCTCGCCGAGCTTGCCAACGCCGCCGTCATGGTCGGCTACGGCGATACCCGCGTGCTGGTCTGCGCCACGGCCTCCGCCCGCCCGCGCGACGGCATCGATTTCTTCCCCCTCTCCGTTGATTTTGAGGAAAAGCTTTACTCCGTCGGCCGCATCCCCGGCTCGTTCAACCGCCGCGAGGGCCGTCCTGGCGAAAAGGGCATCCTGACCGCCCGCGTCATCGACCGTCCCATCCGCCCGCTGTTCCCCTATGATTTCCGCAACGATGTGTCCATCATGGCCACCGTTATGAGCGTTGACCACGACTGCTCGCCCGAGATCGCCGCCCTGATCGGCACCTCCGCTGCGCTCGCCATCTCCGATATCCCCTGGAACGGTCCCGTCGGCGCGCTCAAGGTCGGTCTGGTGGACGGCGAACTCGTACTCAACCCCACGAGCGAGCAGCGCAAGGTCTCCGACCTTGACGTCACGGTCGTTTCCACCGGCAGGAAGGTCGTCATGATCGAGGCCGGCGCGAACGAGGTCGATAACGACACCATGTACAAGGCCATCGAGCTTGCCCACAACGAGAACCAGAAGCAGGTCGAGCTGATCAACCGCATGGTCGCCGAGATCGGTAAGCCCAAGTTCGACTATCCGCACGCGAGCTTCAACCAGGAGCTGTTCGACAAGATCGTCGAGAACTTCATGGACGAGGCCAAGGCCGCGATGGACACCGACGATAAGAACGTCCGCGAGGCCCGCTGGAACGAGATGATCGAGCACTGGCACGAGAAGTACCTCGAGGAGTATCCCGACATGGATCAGTTCCTCGACGAGATCACCTACAAGTTCCAGAAGAAGATCGTCAAGGCATGGCTGCTTGAAGGCCACCGCGTCGATGGCCGCGCGAAGAACGAGATCCGTCCTCTTGCCGCCGAGGTCGGCGTGTTGCCCCGCGTTCACGGCTCGGGCCTCTTCACCCGCGGGCAGACGCAGGTGCTCTCTGTTGCCACGCTCGACACGCTTTCCGCCAACCAGAAGCTCGACACCATCTGGGAGGAGACGGAAAAGCGCTATATGCACCACTACAACTTCCCCGGCTACTCCGTTGGCGAAGCCAAGCCCGCCCGCAGCCCCGGCCGCCGCGAGATCGGCCACGGCGCGCTCGCTGAGCGCGCGCTGCTGCCGGTCATCCCGCCGGTGGAGGAGTTCCCGTATGCCATCCGCGTTGTAAGCGAGGTCGTCTCCTCCAACGGCTCGACCTCTCAGGGCTCCATCTGCGGCTCCACGCTTGCGCTGATGGATGCGGGCGTTCCCATCAAGGCGCCCGTTGCCGGTATCTCCTGCGGCCTTATTCAGGACGGCGACGACTTCACCACCTTTATCGACATTCAGGGCGTTGAGGACTTCCACGGCGAAATGGACTTCAAGGTCGCCGGCACGAAGAAGGGCATCACCGCCATCCAGATGGACCTCAAGAACGACGGCCTGACGATGGCCATCATCAAGAACGCACTCGAGATCACCTATGATGCGCGCGTGCAGATCCTCGACCAGATCATGCTGCCCTGCATCGCAGAGCCGCGCGCCGAGGTCAGCGAGTATGCGCCCAAGATGATCACCATGCACATCGATCCCGAGCGCATCCGCGAGGTCATCGGCAAGGGCGGCAGCGTCATCCAGAAGATCGTGGCCGACACCGGCGCCAAGGTCGACATCGAGGACGACGGTACCATTCACATCGCCTCCGCCAACGCCGCCGCGTGCGACGCTGCGAAGAAGTGCATCGACG
>ENA-UOJG01003506-UOJG01003506.1-human-gut-metagenome-genome-assembly--contig:-C47-NODE-3506-length-11003-cov-132.942729_pt1 | contig 11003 bp, 9 predicted proteins | sample MGYA00242340_ERZ723887 | MGnify/ENA metagenome assembly ERZ723887 | reverse complement strand
GCGCTGTTTTGTGTGGACGTTCTTGGGCCGGTTGGCTTTTGAGCTGCTCCAGCACGGAGGGCTTGCGTTCACCGGCATCCCGTTCCCGGTGGGCAGCCGCCGCCAAATCCATCAGGGAGATGGACATACCGGCCTTGACCTGTGCCTCAAGATTGGCAACGGTGGGCTGTTTGGAGCCGTTATTGATAATGCCGTCGATCATGCCGTAATCGTCCTCCATCGACATTTCGGCGGCTTTCAGGTAATTCTCCGGCTTCTGAAAAGCGGGCAGCTCCTGAAATCCCATGCTGTCACAGTAGTGATAGGATACCTTGCCGTTCTGTTTCAGCGCAACGATGTCGCTGACGGAGAGGCTGTGTCCCACAAAATCGCCGGGGCGCTCGTCGTTGAAAATGTAGTAGAAGTTTTCAAGGATTCTGCCGGTATCATCGTCCGGGTACACCTCACGGGTATAAATGGCTTCATAGTTGGCCGGGTCAGGCGGTGCGGCCAGACTGCCGAGGCTGGCAAAACGCAGCTCGACCGGCGCGTCCCGGCGCAGTTGATAGATCGCCATAGAATCGGTGGGGCTGTTCAAAAAGCGCTGTTCCACATCACGGGGCGGGATATGGCCTTTGACCGCATCCCAATCCGGTTGTGTGATCCCGAACATTCCGTCATGCTTGATGATGTCCTCGGCCTCAAAAACCATTTCCTCGGCGTTGTCGGGATGGAGCATATAAACCGTGATGTCATGCTCCAGCAGCTCCAGCGCCCGGTCTTTGGAAAGCGGGAGCATATCGCCGTCCAGATACCCATAGCTGCGCATATCGTCCACCGTCAGCGTGGGGTCGGGCATCGGGGTGGCCTGTTCCAGCTCTGGCGAAGTTGGAAGTGTGCCTGCGGCACGAGAACCGGCCTCCTCGTGAACAACCTGATTGTCGTCCGATGACAATTCGAGTGAGTACAAAATCCCTGCAAACTTGTTTGACAAAACTTCAAACGGCACGGTCTTATCATAGCCATGTGTTTCGCAGATACGAATCGCAGCCGCCAAAAGAAAGTTTACATCATCGTCATGTACTGTTCCGCTTTCCAGAAGGTGTAGAGTGTCCTTGTCGTAAAGTTCATAGGCATATTTTGCACCATCTTCTGTTATGCGAAGATGCTTGCTCCCACCATCAACCGCATACCAACGCTCATTAGCGTCGAGTTCCTTTAAGGAAGTGTGACTTTTCTGAAATGCCTCAACTTCCAACAGCAGCTCATTCGCTCTGTGCGCGTATTCATCGCTCTGCTCAAGTGTTTCGGACAGGAAGCCTTTTATCTCATCTGCTCCTGTCAACAGATCTTCGTAGAAATGCTGGAGGCAATCTTCCTGACTTGCAAATTCGCTGAGAAAGGCAAGGCCATTCGCATCGAGATACAGCTCTGAAATGCTTTTTGCCAAGTCAGCCGCAGACATATTGCTGTTCTCTTTTAATTGGCTTTCCGCTTGCTCGGATTTCTCCACAGAAATGCCGCGCTCCCTGCAAATCTCCGCAAAATGCCGGTCAATGTCCGTAATCAGCTCGGAAGCCGTCTTGTTGATGGTTTCCAGACTGGCGCGAAGCTCTTTCAGCTCCTTGCCCTTTGACCATGTGGCGATATAGCCGAAGCTGTTTTCTCCCGTTTCAATGCCGTAATACTGGCAGACCGCATAGGAGATGCTTTCGGCCTCGACCTCCTCGGTGTTGCGGCTCTTTTCGCCGGGGACAAGGATCGTCTCACCATCGTCCGCAAGCTCCGTCATGTGTTCGTAGTCGTGGAGCTTGGCGTGGGCAATCTCATGGACGGCGGCGCATACCGTCTGCACCTCACTCATACCGGCGCGGATGGTGATGCTCTGCGCCTTAATGCTGAAAAAGCCATCTGTGTCATGCGCAACGGGCTTTATCTCTATCGGAACGGGAGAAGCGCGGCGCAGCGCCTCCATGAAAACCTCATACTGCTGCACATTGCCGCTCAGATCGGCGGCAAGCTGGGGCAAGGGCTTTCCCGCAGTCTGTGACACATCAAAGACGGATACCACCTTGAACATAGGGATACGGATTTCCTTTTCCTCAATGATGGCCTTGCCGTCCGCATCCAGCACCGGCGCATTGGTTTCCGGGTCGGTCTTGATTTCCTCGACCTTTTTCTTATAAGGAGTGGGAGCGATGATGCGGATACCTTTTTCGCCTTTCAGGACGTTCCTGCCGAACTGATCGCGCCACTTGTTGAAGCCCGCCACATGGGTGGCGTCGGGGCGCTGCATATAGATGAGCATGGTGTTGTTGACCGAGTAGCGGTGAAAGCGGCTCATGGTGGCAAGGTACTTCCGGTACTTATCGCTCTCGAACAGCTCCTTGATGCCATTTTCGATGCTGTCAACGATCTCCCGCATCCGGTCTTTGCTGGTTTGTTTTTCAGCCATGATGATCTCCTTTCAGAAAAAATAGCGCCCCTGCGCAGAAGAAAACATATCCTGCACAGGGGCGATTCTCCGCAGATAGACGTTGTTTTTGAGCTTGCGGATAGAATGACGCAGCCCCTTGTGATTCCGCATGGAAAAAGCCTTGCGGCACGGGGCTTTTACGCCCTCTATCTGCGGAGGTTCCAGTATTGTTCACGCTTCCGTTTGGCGTCCTGCTTTCGACGTTCCTGCTTGGCGCAGGCGGGGCAATATTTGGCGCGGTTGGAGGAAGAATAGACCGGCTTACCGCAGACGGCGCAGCGCTTTCCCGGCCTTTTCCGCATCACGTCGGCCAGCAGCTCATGGTCGGCGGGAAGCACCGCGTTTCGGAACCAGTTGCACAGCAGCGAGTAGGAAATACCCTGTACGCAGACGCAAGGCTCTCCATCATCCAGCGCGAGGCAGTTGCCGTGATCGTAATTACAGCAGAGCTTCCGAATGAGCTTCTTGGCGCGGCGGAGCTGCTTGTGATCCATACGCGGCGCATCAGCCATTGTCGAACACCAGCTTATAGCCCGTGCGCTGCCCATCGTCCTCCAGAAGAACAACGGCATCATAGGTTTTCCCAGTCTTTTCCGAGTAGCAGCCTTTCAGCGGGGCGCAGCCATTTTTCAAAAGCGCAGCGGCAAGAGATTTCGTCAGCACCTTTTTCTTGGCGGTGAAAAAACGGCTGTTTTTCCAGAGGACAAAGGAACAGGCGCGATTCTCACAGAAAAAGCCCTTCTGCGATTCCGTTACCTCGGCTCCGCAGCGGGGACACTTGCCGACTGCCTCGCGCCCGGAGGGGAACAGAACTTCCGCACCGGGGATGGGCTTGTAGGTCTGCACCAGCTCATTCAGCATGGCAGCGATCCCGTCCATGAAGCTGTCCGGGGCGATTTCGCCGCGCTCGATCTCTTTCAGGCGGTGTTCCCATTCGGCGGTGAGCTGCGGCGACTGGAGCTGTTCGGGCAGGACGGTGATGAGCGCCGTGCCGGTGGAGGTGGGCAGCAGATTTGTGATCTTCTTGGACTTTCTGCGCTCCACAAAACCGGAGGACACCAGCTTTTCAATGATACCGGAACGGGTCGCCGGGGTGCCAATGCCCTTGCGCTCGGCATCATCTGGCATATCCTCCTTGCCCGCGTTTTCCATCGCGGCCAGCAGCGTATCCTCGGTGAAATGCTTGGGCGGCGTGGTTTTTCCGGTCTTGACCGATGCGGCAGATACGGAAAGCGTCTGATTCTCCGTTACCACCGGCAGCGCAGGCGCTGCCTCTGCCTGCTCCTGCTCATAGCGCTTCCAGCCGGGAGTAAGAACGGTTTTGCCCTTGGCGGTGAAGCTCTGACCGGCACTGTCCACCGTAATGACCGTTTCTGCATAGCGGTGGGGTTCATCCACGGCACGAAGCAAGCCTTTCGCCGCCAGCTTCAGCACCTCGCGTTCGCCCAGCGGCAGAGAGGCCATATCTACCTTTTCCGCGCTGACGGTAGGGACGATAGCGTGGTGATCGGTGACTTTTTTACTGCTGCATACCTGCTTGGCGCAGATGGTCGGAGGCTTCTCCATGCCGCAGACAGCGGCAGCGGCGGCGACAAGGCCGGGGACGCTGCCCTCCATATCGTCGGTCAGGAAGCGGCTGTCGGTGCGCGGGTAGGTGCAGAGCTTCTTTTCATAGAGGGCTTGGAGATAGTCGAGGGTCTGCTGGGAGGTATAGCCGAGAACGCGGTTGGCGTCGCGCTGGAGGGAGGTCAAATCGTAGAGCGCGGGCGCTTTCTCAGACTTTTCCTTGCGCTCCACGCTTTTGACGGTTACTGCCTTGCCCTTGCAGGCGTTGGCGATGGCGTCGGCGTCCTTCCTGTCCTTCATTCGGCCTGTCGTGGCGGGAAAGCCGCAATCGAGCTGGACGGTGTAGAACGGTTCTGCCACAAATGCGGAGATCTCCGCCTCGCGCTGTACCAGCAGCGCCAGCGTGGGCGACATGACGCGCCCAATGTTCAATGTGCGGCCATACGTCAGGGAGAAATACCGCGTGGCGTTGATACCAACCAGCCAATCAGCCTTGGCGCGGCACAGCGCAGATTGATGCAGGCCGTCATAGTCGCGCCCAGACTTAAGCTGCTGGAAGCCGCTGCGGATGGCATCATCCTCCATCGAAGAAATCCAAAGCCGCAGAATCGGCTTGGAGCATCCCGCAAGGCAGTAAACCGTGCGGAAGATCAGCTCACCCTCGCGCCCAGCGTCGCAGGCGTTGACCACTTCGGTCACATCCTCCCGGCGCATCAGCTCCCGCAGAATGTCAAACTGCTTCTGCTTTTCAGAGCGGACGATGAAGCGGAACGAGGTAGGAATGATGGGCAGCGCCGCCAGCGTCCATTTGGCATCATCGGCATTGTAAACGGCGGCGTCGGCCAGCTCTGCCAGATGCCCGAAACACCACGACACGATGTACCCGCCGCCCTCCAGATACCCGTCATGCCGTGATTTAGCACCCAGCACGGCGGCGATGCTCTGCGCCACGGAGGGTTTTTCGGCGATCACAAGGCGCATGGTGCAGCCTCCATTCTCTTTACGTCACGGTAGCAGGGGCGAACGCAGCTCTGTCCGAAGCGCTTGCAGCCGTAGCAGAAGTGTTCCTTGGCAGCGTCGGGAGGGCTGTCCTCCCGCGCTGCTTTCGGCTTCTGCATCATCAGGCGTTCCAGCGGATTATTGGTGAAATATCTCATGCGTCTGTATCCTCCGTAGTATCCTGTTCCGGTTCGCCCTCATACGGCTCAAACTCGTATTCGTCCTCGTCCTCGCCGTAGTCATAATCGTCCAGATCGGCGCTGCCCTTGGTCTGCGGCTTGGCCTTTTTCTGCTTGAAAATGTAGAACGCGGCACCGCCGCCCAGCGCGACGATCAGCAGAACAACAAGGATGCCGCCCATGCCGCTCTTTTTCTCCGGTTCCTCGGCGGCGGGTTCTGTCGGCTCGGCGGGAACTTCAGGCTTTGCCTCCTTGCCCACGCACTCGGTCATGTTGACCGCGCAGACGGGGCAGGATGTATTGACCGTACCGGCCACGCATTTGGTGGTGCAGGAGCAAGTGGCGGGCGTTTCTTCCTCGCCGGTCAGCGCCATCAGGTCAGCCTCATCCACCTGATTCAAGAAGTGGACGGTTTCTTCGCCCTCATCGTCACGGTCAATAATCATGTAAAATACATTGCCGTTCTTGCTTTCCAGCGTAATGAACTGTTTTCCTGCCTTGGTGCTGGAGCCAATATCGTCGATCAGCGTCAGATTGCCGTCCGGTGTCAGCGCGTCGCCGCCGCCCGTCATGCTGCCGAGAAGAAGTTGCCAGAGGTCGGCCAGCTCTTTTTCATCAAACGGAAGCGTAATGCCGCCGATGCTCACGGTGCTGTCGGCGGCGTCGGTGACGGTCAGATAGCTGCCGTACACATAGCCCACACGGGCAGGCAGCAGGATTTTTACCCAATCGCCGTCCCTGCCAATCACATCGACCACCGTGCCGTTGGGGAGCTGCGTAAACGCGGTGTTGTCCAGTCCCGCGCCGGTGCGGACATTCAGGTTGCCGCCGTTGGTCGTGACCGTGCCGATCTGTTTTGTTTCCTGTGCGTCTGCGGCGCTGCTTTCGGCGGTGGGCAGCGCATCATCAGGATAATCACCGCCGCTGGCAAAGGCGGAAACGGGGAGAATCCCGATGCACAGGAGCATCAGCAGCAGACTGATAAAAATGCGTGGTGTGTTCTTAGTCATGGTTCAACGCCTCCTTTTCCGAAGTGGCCGGTGCAGGCGCGGCCTGCATACGGCGGAACAGCTCGGCAAACTGCTCCATCGTCATGCCGTTCTCACGCACCATGCCGATGATGTCGGTGTCCTCCAGCTCACGAATCTGCTTTTCCAGCTCGCGGTTGCGGCCTTGCAGATCAGAGATTTTGCCTTTGTTCTTCTCCAGCTCTCCACGGAGCTTCATGATTTTCGGGTTCATATCGTTCACTCTCCTTTACGGCAAGCGCCCATAACGGTAGAAATGGGACTGCCAATAGTTTGAATTTAAGTTTGCATAAGAGATCGGGTCGCCACAGTGGATCATCATATTGTTGCCGACGTAGATACCCACATGGCTGACGCCGGGGGTATCATACGTTCCGGTGAAAAACACCAGATCGCCCGGTTTGACGTTGGCAGAGGATACGGGCGTACAGATATTGCAAAGTCCCTGCGCGCCCAGCCTGCCCACATCCCAACCGGAATGATTGATGACCCAACTGACGAAGCCCGAACAGTCAAACGAGGTGGAGGGGCTGCTGCCGCCCCAAACGTAGGGGTAGCCGAGATACTTTTCCGCTTCCTTGATGATGGTGGCGAATACCTCATCGTCCAGCGCCTCCGGGGGAATGTCGTAGTCGGTATAGCTGCCCTCCACATACTTGCCGATGTAGCCCGAACCGGGGAACAGGTCGGGACGGTTGCCGAGGGTGGCCATATAGGTGGCGTACATTCCGAGCTGTTCTTCGCTCATAATGTAGACGGGAACATGAGAGAGGTCGAAGTTTTCCAGCGTGACCGTGCAGATGTAGTAGTCATACGGCACCTGATAGGTGTCCGTATGGGTGTTGCCGTCCGCGTCCGTCCATGTGTCGGTTTCTGTGCGGTAGCGGGTTTCCACCACCACATCCTCGGTCAAAATGTACTGGCGGTCAAAGAGCATTTGGAGCGTACCCTGCACCTCATCCAGCGTCCATTCCCCTTGATGCAGCGCCGTAATTATGGAAATGAGTACATAGGGGTCATGCTCGATGGTGTCCAGATCAAAGTGGTACTCATCGTAGTCATGGGTGCTTTCGTAGGTGTCGAGGTAGCGCTGAAGCTCTGCTTCCATTTCGCAATACTGCGCTTCCGCGCCCAGCATATCGGCGTCCTGCGACGGATAGGTACTGGCCGCGATCCCGGAGCCGACGCCATCCATTATCACCGAGCAGGAGGACAGGCCGTTGAGCAGAAATGCCAGCATCAGCAGAATTGCGGCGGCAATGGCAAAGCCGCGCCGGTGTTCCCACACATATTTGCCCGCTTTCTCAGCCTTTTCAGCGGCTTTTTTCGCGGCCTTGGCGGTATTCTCTGCCGCCTTTGCCGTAGTCTGCGCCGCCTGATTGTGCTTGGCAGCGGCATACTGCTTCTTAATTGCCTGCTTCTGCTGCCATTTGGAAACGGGATTGCTGGTGGGGCTGTCGATCTCTGCTTTCTTCTGGAGCGCGTCAAGATTGGCTCGTTCCAGCTTTTTCTCTGCACGGATGGCAGCACGATAAGGCTTGAGCTGATGGGCGCGGTGGGCAGACTGCACCAGCCGCCCGCCGCTCTCCACGGCTTGCTCTACCTTGTGCGCGGCCTCTACGCCTACATTGTCATCCTCGCTCTGCCGCACCTCCCGATGAACCTGAGAAAGAATGAGGTTGGCGGGGGCATCCTGCACGGCATGGGTCAGCTTTGAGGGCGGCTTTTTCTTATCCACTTCCTCAAAACGGAGCTGCGTTTTGACCTTGCCGGTGGCAGGATCAAAGCCGCGTTCCTTTTTGACCACGGTTTTCTTGGGGATTTTCGCCTGCGCCTTATCCGCCCTGGCCTCCGCTTTTTTCACCCGCTTGATGGGCTTTTCCAGCTTCGGCTCGGCAAGATCGGCGTCGGAAAACTGCAAACGCGGTTCTCTTTTCATGCCGACGCCACCTCTTGCGGTTTGGTTGTCATGACGCGGTACAGCTCGGTGTCCTTCGGGAAGTGGTCAATGAAGGGCAGGATCGTGTTGCCGTAGAACAGCAGCCCCTCGCCCTCGCCGGAGTGGGTCACATAAGAAAGCTGATGCGGCGAAATGTTGAGCTGCTTTGCGAGAATCTGCCGGTCACCAGCGGCCTGATTGAGCATATAGATGAAATCGCTGTTCTCAAAAATGTTCTCAACCTCGCGGCTGGATAACAGGTCTTTGACATTTTGCGTGATCCCGGTGGGGATGCCGCCCCATTTGCGATAGCGTTTCCAGATTTCGACACTGTACGAAGCCGTCTGTTCCTCCTTCAAAAGAAGATGGAACTCGTCAAGATAGTAGCGGGTCGTTTTATGGGCGGCGCGGTTGATGGTCACACGGTTCCAGACCTGATCCTGCACCACCAGCATCCCGATTTTTTTGAGCTGCTTGCCCAGCTCCTTGATGTCATAGCAGACGATGCGGCTATTCACATCCACGTTCGTGTGATGGTTGAACACATTCAGAGAACCGGTGACGTAGATTTCCAATGCAGTGGCAATGTACTGCGCTTCCTTTTCATCCTGCGCACGGAGGGCGTTATACAAGTCCTCCAGCAACGGCATATTCTCCGGCTTCGGGTCGTTGAGGTAATCCCGGTAGACGATGCGCACGCAGCGGTCGATGATGGTCTTTTCCACAGGGGCAAGCCCGTCCTTGCCGCCGACGATCAGCTCGCACAGCGACAAAATGAAGTCGGATTTCAGGCTCAGCGGGTTATCATCGTCGCTGTAATCCAGATTCAAGTCCATCGGATTGATATAGCAGGGCGAACCGTCGTAGCCCTTGCCGGTGGGCGACAGCTTAATGACCTGACCGTGCAGGCGCTCCACCAGCGGTGTATATTCGCCCTCCGGGTCACAGATGATGATGTCATCCTTGGGGCAGATAAGAAACGCATTGGTGATCTCGCGTTTTGCCGAAAATGACTTGCCGCTGCCGGGAGTGCCTAAAATCAGGCCGTTGGGATTTTTCAGCAGCTTCCGGTCTACCATGATGAGGTTGTTGGAAAGGGCGTTGATGCCGTAGTACAGCGCCTCCGAACCGTTCTGGAACAGCTCCTGCGTGGTGAAGGGGACGAAGATCGCTACGCTGGAGGTGGTCAAGCCCCGCTGAATCTCGATCTGATTCAGCCCCAGCGGGAGACTGCTCATCAGTCCTTCCTCCTGCTGAAAGTCCAGCCGGGTCAGCGCACAGTTATACTTCTGCGCAATGCTGGAGGTCTGGAAGATGTTGTTGTCGAGCTGCCGGGGTGTGTCCGCCGTGTTGAGAATGAGGAAGGTCAGCAGGAACATTCGCTCATTGCGGGACTGCAAATCCTGCAACAGCTTCTTGGCCTCTGCACCGTAGGTGGCAAGGTCGCTTGGAATGATGTCCATGTCGTACCCTGCACGGACGGCTTTCTTCTGTTCCTCGATTTTGGACTTGTCGAGATCGGTGATCTTGCGCTTGACGGTCTTGATGGCGTTGACCTGATCCACAGACTGCACATGGAGATTGACGAGGACGCTGCTCTCCATATCCAGAAAGTCCGCCAGCATCCGGTCATTCAGCTCCGGTGCCAGAATCTGCACGAAGCTGACCGCGCCCAGCTTTTTGCCCATACGAAACTGCCTGCCGGTCTTGAACTCAAAGGAGCTGGGCGCGATAAAGTCCTTGGTGGACAGCCCGGAGGGAGCCAGCCAGTCCCACGAAAAGCGGAACGGCTCCTGCTCGTCCATCCGCAGAATGTCGTGCATGACGTGCAGGCGCTCAAAGCCGTTCAGCGGCGCAGCCACAACGCCCAGCCGCTTGAAGTTGTTCAGAAGATCGGTTTCAATGCGCTCCAAACGGGGCTTGGCGGCGCGGAGATTGTCGGCTTCAATGCCAAATGTGAGATACTTGGTCTTAATCAGGCCGTTGTTGCCGCGGGCAAGCTGATTTTGCAGCATACCGGCGTACTCGGCGCGGATGCCGTCAAACTCGTCCCCGCAGGGCGGAATGGAAATGCTCCGTGCAAAGGTTTCCTGCGAAGCCGAGAGGTTCACAAAGGAAAGCTGGAATTGCACGGAGCTGTCAAAGTAGTTCAGGAAATCGCACCACACCTCAAAGATGGCGGTCTTGTCCTCATTCTGCGAGAGCTGGTAGTTGATGTCCTGATACTGGATCGTTTTGGTGTAGCGCGTATTGGTCATACGGCAGATGCCGTCCAGCCACATACGCTGATACGGGATGCTGTCCTGCGCCGATTTTTCTTTTTTATCCGTTCGGTTCGCTCTTGCGATGGCGGCTTCGATCTGTTTTCGTTCGGTGCGGGTCAGCTTTTTCTTTTCGGACAATTTGATACACCTCCCGGTCTAACTGGTTTTGCCGCTCCAGAACGGCATAAAAATTGTTGGTCTTATACGGGCGCTGCTTTGGCCTCTGGAAGCACACGCGGTAGATGTTGCGGATGACGACCTCCAACGGCTGACCGTTCTTTTCATACATGGCGAACAGCATGGCCGGGATCATCACCACCATCATCACCATGGCGGCGGGGCTGGTGCCGATGCTGCCCTTGAGCAAGAAGAAAAGCGGTACGCCGATGAGCGCGCCGCTTCCGAAGCAAATGAGCTGTCGTTTCGTGAGGTTGAACAGCACCTTGGTTTTTACTTTGGTTAAGTCCTTTGGGACATTGACATAGGCCATGATCTGCACTCCTTTCTGGCCTTAGTGGGCATTGAACACGGACTTGGCAAGGCTGCTCGTTTTGAACAGGCAGAAGCACAGCA
>ENA-UOJG01003502-UOJG01003502.1-human-gut-metagenome-genome-assembly--contig:-C47-NODE-3502-length-11014-cov-3.498586_pt1 | contig 11014 bp, 10 predicted proteins | sample MGYA00242340_ERZ723887 | MGnify/ENA metagenome assembly ERZ723887 | reverse complement strand
GGATCATTGCTCGGAAGGTCATCTGGTGGCGGAAGAACTGGCGAAGGAAGGATTTCCGGCCATTGTGGGACCGGATCTTACCAGCCGGAACAAGATCGAGGTGCAGAACATGTCTTTTAAGACCGCCGGAGTGTTGAACCGGGCCGGTGTGATGATCGCCATCACTACGGATCATCCGGTGTCACAGATCCAGACACTGCCGTTGTGTGCCGGACTTGCGGTAAAAGCGGGACTTCCCATGGAGGAAGGTTTACGGGCCATCACCATTTATCCTGCGAAAATCTGTGGCGTGGCAGACCGCATTGGCAGCCTGGAAGTGGGGAAAGATGCAGACATTGCCATTTTCGACGGAAATCCTATGGAAATTTTCACACGAACCCTTTATACTATTATCAACGGGGAGATCGTGTACTGTAATGTCCCCAGGGAATGACCGGAGGAATATTTTGAGATACAGCAGGAAAAGTGCAGGGATCCTGTCCCTGCTATTACTATTTAACAGTATAGGTATGAACGCCTGCGGGCAGGCAACGGCAGAGACAGGGCATGTAAGCATAAGTATGACCGGCATGGAAAACACACCGGTCATCAACTATACAGTGCCTACGCTGACACCCAATGTGCTGGTGGATCAGCAGGGGTATGCCGCGGTCGGTGAAAAACAGGCAGTGGTGAAGGGCAGACAGCCGGTAGAGACTTTCCGGCTGGTGGACCGGGAGACCGGAGAGACGGTCTATGAAGGCACGGTAAAGCAGACAGATTACAACGGGGAGCTGTCTCTGTACATCGGAACAGCGGATTTCACGGACTATACCGGGGAAGGTGAGTTCTATCTGGAGTGTGACAATGTGGGAAGATCCCTGACATTTTCTCTGAAAGAAGACCACTATCAGGAACTGTTGGAAGCGTTGTGCACGGATGTTCATGACAGATGTCAGGATCGCAGTATTACCGAGGATGAGATCATCACTTTGCTGGAGGCCTGTGAGTGGTATCCGCAGGTGCTTGCGGATGATAATGGCAATGATATCCCGGATCTGCTGGAATCTATTGCCGACTGGCTGGAAAAAACGGCCAACGATACAGAAAAGCCGGAACCGGAGAACATGTGTTACGTGGCGGTGATGGCAAAATTCAGTTATCTGTACCAGAAATATGATGTGCAATATGCCACACAATGTCTGCAGCATGCGTCGTCGGTGTACACCAAGCTGATGTCGACATCCGGCAGAGATGCGGAGAAATTCATGGCGCTGACGGAGCTTTACCGGGCGGCGGGACTATACACTTACCGCAATCAGATCCTGGAGTATAAGGACTTTTTCGAGGACAATACCAGTTATCTGGAAGAAACGGCCTATCTGTATGGCTCCATGACGTATCTGGCCACCAGACAGCCGGTGGATGTGAACCTGTGCACTGTATTCATGGAAAGCATCCGGAATCGGGGCGAGGAGCTGGCCAAACGTTCCCATAACATGATCGATGCCGTAATGAATGTCAACAATGGAACCGAGGATCTGCTGAAGCGGGCAGAAGAATTGTCCTGTGCTAATTATGTGTTATACAGTTATCAGTACACGGAGATTTTAGAGGATTTTCTGCATTACCTGATGGGACGGAACCGGGATTCGGTGAGTTATTATCCCGAAGAGGGAGACGCTGCGGATTATCTGTTACTGATAGCCCAGCAGGTCTCCCTCGCGGATAGACATTAGAAAGATCAGATCAGTTCTTTGTTTTTGAAATAAGTTTCGGAGATAATATTCTGTACATAGGTGCCCATGCTCTTGCGAGTCTCCTTGTCCAGTTCCTTCGGATAAATAGGCTTACCGTATTCAATGACTACGGTGGCCTTTTTTATTTTCGGAAAATGATCTTCAAATACCGCAGCGGAATTCACAATAGTCATGGGGATAATGGGAACATTTGCTTTCTCTGCGATCTTGAAACTGCCCTCGTGGAAGGGAAGGAAGGTATCCTGGGTCTTGTTGCGGGTGCCCTCCGGGAAGATGCAGATGGAAATCCCGTTTTTGGCTTTCTCAATGGCCTGCAGAATGGTTTTCAGTCCTGCCTTGATGTCCTGGCGATCCAGAAAGAGACAGTGAAGATCTTTCATCCAGATGTTAAGCAGGGGCCATTTTAACATTTCTTTTTTCGCAATATAACCGGTAGGTCTGGGAACACGGACATAGGTCAGCACCACATCGAAAAAGCTGCGATGATTGCCGACGTACAGCACAGCAGTGTCGGTGGGAATGTTCTCTTCCCCGATGGCAATGACTTTCGTGCCGGAAAGACGGATGACCCAGCGGAAGGCCCAGTTTACAATGGCCAGGGAACTGCGGTCCTTAAGACCGGGGTTAAATTTGCCGATGATCCATTCCACCAGCATTAACGGCGTGGACAGGATCAGGAATAATACTACAAATAATACGACGAATATAAAACGGATCATAATAATACCAATGCCTTTCAGTAACCTGCAAACTTTCAGGTGCCTTGGCACCTTGTGCAGGCACAAATTTGCGTGTGAAAAATTAATTTTTCACACGAAACTCCTTCGGATTTTTTATTTAGCAATGAAAAGTACGCCTAACGTGCCGGGACCACAATGGCTGGAGACTACACCGCCTGCTCTGGTTTCCAGAATCTCGTCAAAGATTCCCAGACTTTCCAGATAGGAACGAACCGCTTCCACAATCTCCCGGTCGCAGCCGGAGTGGGTGATGAAGACTCTGTCGGGAACGGCATTCTTCAGATCCTCTTCCATGTCTCTGGTGTAGGAGAGGATGACAGAACTTAATTTTCCACGGTATTTTTTGGAGGCATCCATGGCACCATCCACCACGACGATCCGGGGATGAAGCTTTAACATACCACCGGCCAGAGCCGCTACCGCACTGCATCTGCCACCGCGGTGAAGGTAGGTCAGGGTATCTACGACGAAGCTGGCCCGGACTTTGGGACGGATGGCTTCGATGGCAGTAGTGATCTCTGCGGCTGTTTTCCCTTCAGAAGCCAGAATGGCAGCCTGTATTACCTGCAGACCGATGCCGGTGGACAGGTTTGCGGAGTTGATGACGGTGACTTTGTCGGAAGCTTCCAGTTCTTCTGCAGCAAGCCGCATAACGTTGCCGGAGGTGGACATGCTGTCGGAGATGGAGAAACAGATGATCTCCCGGCCTTCTTCCACAAAAGGCTGCATGACTTCCATGGCCTCGGTCAGAGAAGGAGCAGAGGTCTTGGGCGTAGTCTTGTTTTCATCGGACCACCGGAAAATTTCTTCCGGCGTAATATCCACGCCATCGCGGTATTCATCCTCGCCCAGCAGAATGTGCAGAGGCAGGATGGTAATGTCATACTTTTCCACTAATTCCTTTGACAGATCACAGGTACTGTCAGAGATGATCTTAACTGTCTGTGTCATAGAATCTACCTTCCTTTTTATTAGTAATTATTCCCTTTTGGCGATCTGCCTTGCGACATAGACACCGCTGGCGGATGCATGGGACAGGGAATGAGTCACACCGCTGCCGTCACCGATGATGTACAGGCCCTTGTGACAGCTTTCCAGATGTTCGTCCAGTTCCACTTCCATATTATAGAATTTGACTTCCACACCGTAGAGCAGGGTATCGTCATTGGCGGTACCGGGTGCGATCTTGTCCAGTGCGTAGATCATTTCGATGATACCGTCTAAGATACGCTTGGGCAGTACCAGGCTTAAATCACCGGGAGTTGCGGACAGGGTAGGCTCTACCATGCCCTCGGCAATACGCTTCGCATTACTGCGGCGTCCTCTCACCAGATCGCCGAAACGCTGTACGATAACACCGCCGCCCAGCATGTTGGAGAGACGGGCGATACTTTCACCGTAGCCGTTGCTGTCCTTGAAGGGCTCGGAGAAATGCTTCGCTACCAGCAGTGCAAAGTTGGTGTTCTCTGTCTGCTTGTCGGCTCCTTCGTAGCTGTGGCCGTTTACGGTGACGATGCCGTTGGTGTTCTCATTTACGACGATACCGTGGGGATTCATACAGAAGGTACGCACGGAATCCTCGAATTTTTCAGTGCGGTATACGATCTTGCTCTCATAGAGTTCATCGGTCAGATGAGAGAAGATGACTGCGGGCAGTTCCACCCGGACGCCGATATCCACGCGGTTGGACTTGGTGTTGATGTCCAGATCTTTACAGATCTGCTCCATCCATTTGCTGCCGCTGCGACCTACGGAAATAATGCACTTGTCGCAGTCGTAAGAAGCGTTTTCGCAGCAGATACGGTAACCGTCACCAACGGTCTCCACCGTTTTCACCGGGGTATCGAAATAGAAAGTCACTTTATCCTTCAGTTCTGCGTACAGATTTTCTAGCACGATGAAGTTGATATCTGTACCCAGGTGACGTACGGAAGCGTCTAACAGGTTCAGCTTGTTCTGCATGCAGATCTTTTTGAAAGAGGTACCAGCAGTGGAATACAGCTTCGTGCCTTCACCGCCGAACTTCATGTTGATGTCATCCACATATTTCATCAGGTCGATGGCCTGACTCCTGCCGATATACTCGTAGAGAGTGCCACCGAAAGCGTTGGTGATATTGTATTTTCCATCGGAAAAAGCACCGGCACCACCGAAACCGCTCATGATGGAACAGCTCTTACAGTTGATGCAACTCTTGATCTTGTCACCGTCGATAGGACAGTGGCGCTTCTCCAGAGGGTGACCGGATTCGAAAACGGCAATTTTCAGGTCGGGATTCTGTTGCACCAGTTCATAAGCGGAGAAGATACCGCCGGGGCCGGCACCGATAATGATTACGTCATATTTCATAGGGATAAGTTTCCTTTCTCTTTGCTCTCTTGTAAGGATTTGCGGGATGTATCATCACTTTGAAAAACCAAAAACATTCAAAATATAGTATACCATATTTTTAGATAAAAAGGGGAATAGAAATATAGCAAAATATGTGATAAAATCATAAGTTATAGCGGTTCTTCTGCAGATGCGGATGAACGGTGCGGTAAAATAACGGGATTAGGAAGAGAATTACAGGAAATGAAATTATGGAAGCAACACAGAAGAAAAACAAATATGAAATAGATATGTGTAATGGCACGATTATGGACAAGCTGATCTCATTTGCACTGCCCCTGATGGTGTCCAGCATTTTGCAGCTGCTGTTCAATGCAGTGGATATCATTGTGGTGGGACGGTTCACCGGAAGTCAGGCGCTGGCGGCTGTAGGTTCCACCACGGCATTGATCAATATGTTCGTCAATCTGTTTATCGGCGTTTCTCTGGGAGCCAATGTATTGTCCGCCAGATTCTATGCTGCCGGGAAAGAGCGGGAGATGAGCGAGACAGTACATACAGCTATGACCTTTGCATTGATCAGCGGTATTGTCATGGTATTCGTAGGGCTGTTCTGCACCCGGGGAGCGTTGGAACTGATGGATACCCCGGCGGATGTTATTGATCAGGCGGCATTATATATGAAAATTTATTTCTGCAGCATGCCCTTTTTCATGCTGTACAATTACGGAGCTGCAGTTCTGCGGGCAGTGGGAGACACGAAGCGTCCGCTGTTGTTCCTGATCATATCCGGAGCCATCAATGCGGTATTGAACCTGTTTCTGGTCATTGCTTTTTCCATGGGTGTGGCGGGGGTAGCCATTGCTACAGTGATCTCTCAGGTGATCTCCTGTGTGCTGGTATTATGGTGCCTGTTTACTACGGACAGCTGTTACCGGCTGCAGATTTCAAAGCTGGGAATAAAAGGGGAGTATCTGCTGCAGATCTTTCAGGTGGGGGTTCCGGCGGGGATCCAGAGCGTTGTCATCAATTTCTCCAATGTTCTGCTGCAGTCCTCGGTGAATTCCTTCGGCTCCATCGCCATGGCAGGCTATACGGCGGCCAATAATATCTTTGGATTCCTGTTCGTGTCGGTGAATTCCATTACCCAGGCGTGTATGAGCTTCACCAGTCAGAACTACGGTGCCGGGAAGAAAAAACGTATGGACAGGGTACTGATCGATTGTATGATCCTGTCGGTGATCGTAGCGGTAACGCTGGGTGGAAGCGCCAATCTCTTCGGTCCGCAGCTGCTTCACATTTACACAACGGATGCGGACGTTATTGCCTGTGGAACGGAGATTCTGCTGTATACGACGTTGACTTACTTTTTATGCGGCATCATGGATCTGATTCCGGGAGCCTTGCGGGGCATGGGACATTCGGCGGTACCTATGATATTGTCCATTATCGGTACGGTGGGAACGAGAATCTTCTGGATCTACGGAGTATTCCCAACGCACCGGTCGTTGATGGTACTGTTTTTATCTTATCCGGCCTCCTGGCTGGCAACGATCCTGCTGCAGGCGGTATGTTTCTATTTTGTCAGAAAGAAAGTACACAGCACCATGCCGCAGGAAGAACCGTTATAAGCGGTCGGTTTTCGGGAGTGAAAGTCCCGGGATGATCGAGCGTAGGTAGGGATTATTTAGAAAATTGAGGGAAATTATGTTAGCAAAATTTAAGAAAAAATATATTGGAGACTGGGATTTTTACCAGAAGTATCTTTTACTGGCTATTCCCATGATCCTGCAGAATGCCATTACCAATCTGGTAAGCTTTCTGGATAACATCATGGTGGGACAGCTGGGAACAGAACAGATGTCCGGCGTTGCCATTGTGAATCAGCTGATCTTTGTATACAATCTGGCAATCTTCGGAGCTGTGTCAGCTGCCAGCATCTTTGGTGCCCAGTATTTCGGAAAGGGCAATCATAAGGGACATATGTATTCCTTTCGGTTTAAGCTGTATGCCACGCTGTTGGTGACAGGCGGAGCGATCCTTCTGTTCCTGACGAAAGGTTCCGCACTGATCTCCCTGTATCTGACGGATACGGTGGGGAACGGGGCCACGGACTTGGCACTGCAGTACGGACTGGAATATCTGGCCATCATGATGGTGGGACTGATCCCTTTTGCGGTGAACCAGTCCTACGCGACAAATATAAAAGAGACCGGGCAGACCTTTATCCCGATGCTGGCCAGCTTTGTGGCGGTGGGTACTAATGCGATTCTGGACTATCTGATGATCTTCGGCATCGGTCCTTTCCCGGAGCTGGGAGTGCAGGGGGCGGCGCTGGCTACCGTTATTGCCCGTTACATTGAGGCACTGATCGTGGTGATCTGGGCACACATCCATCGGGGAAAAAACCGCTATCTGGAGGGAGCTTACACCGGCTTTGGTATTCCGCTTGCGGAATTGAAGGCGATCCTGATCAAGGGATTTCCGCTGATGATGAACGAGGTGCTGTGGGCAGCGGGCATGACAACGGTGACCCAGTGCTATTCTGTCAGAGGTCTGGACGTGGTGGCGGGACTGAACATTGCCTCCACCATCACGAACCTGTTTAACATCGTCTATCTCCAACTGGGATCCTGCATCAGTATTGTGGTGGGACAGTATCTGGGTGCAGGTAAATTGGAGGATGCCAAGGATGCAGACAACAAGATGATCGTATTCAGCGTCTTCTGCTGTGTGATCATGGCGGCATTGATGTTCGTGGTAGGAGGATTTTTCCCGGGTATTTACAATACCACGGAGGAGATCAGGGAACTGGCTACCAGTTTTATTGCGGTATCGGCCATCATCATGCCCTTCTGCGCCTTCAGCCATGCGTCGTATTTTACCCTGCGTTCCGGTGGTAAGACGGTGGTGACTTTCCTGTTTGATTCCGTATTTACCTGGGTGATCGTGGTGCCGGCGGCATATCTGCTGGCGCATTTCACCGGCCCGGGGATCGTGAGCATCTATTTTCTGGTGCAGGGTACGGAACTGATCAAGGTGATCATTGGTTACCTCATGGTGAAGAGTAATGTCTGGGTGGTCCAGATGGTATAAATTACTATTTGTGCCGCCAGCCGAAGGCTGCTGGATGGAGATTGGCATGAAAAATAGGAGAAGGGCGGGAAACTGACATGAAAATGAACATGGCTCAGAAAGTTTTACTGATCATAGGAGGCGCATTTGCGGGGATCGGCGCAGTGCTGACAATGATATTCGGAAGCATCGGCATGGTGTTCCGGCCCATGAGGGCATTTCTGGCATTGCCGCTGTTTTTCCTGATACTGGGCATTTGTTTTATCGCAGCAGTATTATTCGGGCAGCATAAAAAGTCACTCATCGTAAAAAACGGAATCAGATATGCCGCCAAGATCTACGGTTACGTGGAGAATACGGCGTATATAGTAAACGGCAGATTCCCGGTGAATGTGATCGTGCATTATTTTGACAAGAATCAGATCGAGCGGGAGGCAGTGATTCCCACTGCGTTTGAAAAGGGCGCTTCGACCTATCCCATCGGTATGACCATGGATATTTACGAATATCAGGGAAAATACGGTTGGGATCCGGATTCCGTCCGGGATGAGATTCTGCCGGGAGAGCAGGAACTGATGGACGATAAGCCCGTGGATCCTTCCAAGCTTCGCATGACCGCCGTGCAGTGTCCGAACTGCGGTGCTTCCTATCAGGCGGCAGCAGGATATACCGGACGCTGCCCGTATTGCGGAAGCTATCATAATGTAGAATAGCAGAATAGTTGAGCTGGGGTGGATCAGTGGATCGTTTCCTGCAAATACCGCAGCATCGTCTGTGACACCACGGAGTTGGCGGTCTTGGAGAAAGCCAGTCCCAGCATACGGTGACAATTGGGAGATAAGGGTCTGGAGACCACACCCCGTGCGAAAGCTTTTAATACCAGTTCTTGAGAGATGGTGACACCGAGACCGTTCCGGACGAAGGACATGATCAGGGTATCGTCCCGGAAGCTGTAAGAGATCTTTGGGCGGACAGGGCATTTAGTCAGCAGATGCTGGATGTCGTTGTCACAGCCGGGGGTCTCGATGATCAGAGGATATTCGAACAGTTCCGGCAGGGTGACGCTGTTTTTGGCAGCCAGCGGATGTCCCTCGGGGAAAACAGCGCACAGCGGATCATTCAACAGTGGATAAAAGGTCAGATCATCCGCCACGATGGAGGATAAAAATCCACAATCCACCTGCCCGTGAATGATCCAGTCCCGGATCTCATCATAATTGCCGTCAAAAATTTCTACATCCACTTTCGGATAATTTTCCCGGAAAAAATGAACTACATCCGGCATCCACAGAGCAGTGATGCTGGAAAAACTACCGACCCGCAGTTTCCCCTCAATCTTATTGTTGATATTGAAGGCGGCCTGGCGCAGCTTGTCTTTCTGGTTGACCATTTCCTGAATGTAAGGGATGAGGCGGGCACCGTTGTCGGTGAGGCTGACACCCCGTTTAACCCGGACAAAAAGCTGCACACCCAGTTCTTCCTCCAGTCCCGCCATCATCTGGCTGATGCCGGACTGGGTATAATTCAGTGCTTCCGCCGCCTTGGAGAAGCTTCCCGTTTCACATACTTTTAAAAATATCTCGTAACGGTCTTTTTGTTCTTTCATGATCTTCACCCCGTAAATTTATGAATTTCAAATTCATCGTTCACCAATTATGCGAGCAGATTGGCTTTCTTGTACTCATTATAGTATAAGCTCACGAATTTTTACATCCTGCTTCGCAGGATATTCGTGAGCTGATGAGTCCAAAAAACAAATGTCTGCTTTGCAGCCACTTATTTTCTCTTGAGACTCATCACATTACAAAAACTTATGCATATAAGTAAAAACATTCGTTTTACTGATAGTATAGCATATGCTATCCTCATGTCACAAGTGTTTTAAGGAGCGTGAATCATATGGAAAAGAAAACAAGTAATTTCTCCGGGCAGATCGGTTTCGTGCTGGCGGCGGCCGGAAGCGGGGTGGGTGTGGGCAATCTGTGGAGATTCCCTTATCTTGCGGCCAAGGATGGCGGCTGTCGTGAGACAAGGATGTGATTCTTTCGGTAAGATTAGAGTATCCTACGATGCGGGGGCTCTGAAATCTGCATCCAGCTCAATACAGTTGGACTGCCTTTGTTCCAACAGGGGCAGTTTCTCCTGAGTTGCAGGTTGAGTTTGTTCTGGCAGGATCAGAATATCCTGAGTCACAGATGCACCGAAATCCGTATCCAGCTCGATACAGTTAGACTGTCTTTCTTCTAACAAGGGCAACTTGTCTTGGGGAGCGAACTGCGTTTCTTCTGGCAAGGGCAGAATGTCTGGAGTCGTTGATTGCGTTTCTTCCGGCAAGATCAGAATATCCTGCGTCACAGGAGCTTCGAAACTTGTATATTGAAGCTGGATGGTTTCGAGGATGCGGTTGAAATCTGTTTCCAGAGTGTACCAGTCTGTTAACGGAATAGTGGCTTCCAGCTGTAGGGTATTTCCCTGTAAAGGGACATCGGGATTGGATAATGTAATGTAAATCCAGTATTTTTGTTCTGTCTGGTAGATCTCGGTATTTTTCCAGCCGTTTAAGTTGCTGTCGGGCAGAGTGATCTCCTCGCTGGTGACACCGGTGCCGCAGATTCCCGGGACGGGAGCATAGATAAGCGTAAAGGTATCCTCCGGGTATGCGATGTTCCAGAAGATGATAGCATCGGTCGTGTTGGTACCTGCGAAAGTTAAATTGCGGATCTCATAGTCCCAGGTCTCCGGAAGGGACAGGGAGAACTGCACCGGTCCCAGATCACAGATAGCTTCATTCCCCATGGATATCGCCAGATCGTCGGCAGGCCCGTTTTCCGGGCATTCTGTAGGAACGAGGCTTTCCGCGATGACCGGGGCGATTGGCCCGGTGGGGGCCGTGGAATTTTGCACTCCTACAGAATCCTCCAGGCCCCCGGTAGAACCACATCCCGCCAAGGAAAGCGTAAGAATCGTTGTCAGTGTTGATAGTAAAATAGTCTTCTTCATAAAGATACCCTCCCAAAATCGTGAAGTGTTATGGTGATCACATTATAATAAGACGAATATTGGGCGGGAAAGTTTCGGTAAATGGAAAGTTACGCGAGCAATGAGCCGCGCATAGGCATAGTGAAGACA
>ENA-UOJG01003500-UOJG01003500.1-human-gut-metagenome-genome-assembly--contig:-C47-NODE-3500-length-11023-cov-5.488421_pt1 | contig 11023 bp, 9 predicted proteins | sample MGYA00242340_ERZ723887 | MGnify/ENA metagenome assembly ERZ723887 | reverse complement strand
CGCAGAATTCGCGATACGCGATGGTGCCGGGCTTTTTTGCTTTCCATTCTCCCGTTGCCCATTTTGCTACACCCTCGTAATCATGGTAGATTGTCACGAAGGGCACATCATGCTCGATGCAGTAGCGCAGAACAGTTTCGGAGCCCTTGATCTCCCCTGCCACGTTGCGCATTTCGGTAAGGTCGGGGTCGGTGAACCTTTCGGAAAAATGCAGCTCTTCGCCGTTTAAAAACAGCACAGCACCGCAGGAAAACTCCTTTGTGCCGATGTGGTAGCTGCCGTCTACGTAAGCCACGGCGCCGTCTTCTTCAGGCGCTGCGGTCGAGCTTTCTGCCGGAGTGGCTTTCGTCAGATCATTTTCACCGCGCATATAGGCTTCGGCTTCTGCAAGCGTTGGAAAGCTTTTGAACGACGCGCCTTTAAAGCCGGTCGTCTGCGCACGGCATTCGTCCCACGTTTCAAAAATGCCGGTTTTGCGCCCGGCGCGGACGGCGTAGTATTTTTTTGCCATAAAATGAAATTCCTTTTCGTTTATTCAAAGATCGGGGTGGAAAAATAGCGGTCGCCGCTGTCGGGCAGAAGTGCCACGAGCGTTTTTTCTGCATTTTCGGGCATGCGCAGCAGGCGCACAGCTGCGGCAAGTGCCGCGCCGGACGTGATGCCGACGAGGATGCCCTCGGTGCGTGCCAATAATTTTGCCGTTTTGTACGCTTCTTCATCCGTGACGGTCAGCACTTCGTCCACAACGGAAGCATCGTAGTTCTTCGGGATGAAGTTTGCGCCGATGCCCTGTAAGCCGTGTGCACCGCTTTTGCCCTGTGTGATGAGCGGTGAAGTCGCCGGTTCCAAACCGACGGTGTGTACCTGTGGCAGATGCTTTTTTAAATAGCGCGCCGTGCCGGTGATGGTGCCGCCGGTGCCGATGCCCGCAACGAAAATGTCGAGTTTGCCGTCTGTCTGCTGTACAAGCTCCGGACCGGTCGTTTCATAATGTGCGGCAGGATTTGAGGGATTCTCAAACTGTGCGGGGATGAAGCTGCCGGGTGTACTTTTCGCGATCTCATCCGCCTTTTCAATCGCACCGCGCATGCCGTCTTTGCCCGGTGTGAGTACGATTTCCGCGCCGTATACGGAAAGCAGCTTGCGGCGCTCGGCGCTCATGGTTTCCGGCATGGTGAGCACCACGCGGTAGCCGCGCGCCGCTGCAATAGATGCGAGGCCGATGCCCGTGTTGCCGGAGGTTGGCTCTACAATAACCGCGCCGGGCTTCAATTTGCCGGCTTTTTCGGCGTCTTCAATCATTTTCAGTGCCGCACGGTCTTTTACGCTGCCGGCGGGGTTTAAATATTCAAGCTTCAAAAGCGGCGCGTTGGAAATGCCCGCAGATGCCGCAAAGCGAGACGCACGCAGAAGCGGCGTCTTGCCGATGAGTTCGGTTACAGATGAAGCGATGTGTTCGTTTTTCATAAGACAGATCCTCCCTTTCTATATTGCTACCATTGTACCCCCGATTTTACGCGCGGTCAAGAGCGCGATTTTTGCAAATCTTTTGCGTTTGTAAGAGTTTCTTAAGTTGTTTATTTTTTGTCTTACCTGTATAATAGAACCATCAGAGAGTCCGCGCTGGGTGTTTTGCGCGGAGGAAAGGACTGACTTTATGACTAAGAAAAAGATTTTCACAATCGCCGGTATTGCCGTCGGCGCTGTGATCGTGATCGGTATTGTAATCTGGCTCATTTTCTTCCGCGGCGGCAGCGTTGCGCCGAGCGACCCAAATGAGATGGTGTATGTGACGAGCGTTGCGGACATCACCGGCACGGGTTCACTTGGTATGACGGCGAAATACTCCGGCGTTGTGGAACCGGAAAAGACGCTCTCCGTGCAGAAGGACGATACAAAGAAAATCGCAGAGCTGTATGTGACGGTCGGCCAGGAAGTGAAAGTTGGCGATAAGTTGTTCAGCTACGATACGGACGACCTGCAAATGCAGCTTGAAGAGGCGCAGTTACAGTTGGAAAGCCTTAAAAACCGCATTTCCACGCTGAACCAGCAGATTGATTCCCTGCAGAAGGAAAAGAACAAAGCGTCTTCCGACGAACAGCTTTCCTATACCCTGCAGATTCAGTCTGCGCAGCTTGAAGTGAAATCGACGGAATACGATCAGTCTACGAAGGCGAAAGAGATCGAAAACCTCAAGAAATCGCTTGAAAATACAGATGTCATGGCAGAAATGGCCGGTGTTGTGAAGCAGATCAATGACGGTTCCAATACCAACACAAGCGGCAGCGATTCTACGAACGCGTATATTACGATTCTCGCGACGGGTTCTTACCGTGTAAAAGGCACGGCAACGGAGCTGAATGTCTATTCCTTGCAGGAGGGCATGAAAATGAAGGTCGTCTCCCGCGTAGACCCGGAGCAGACTTGGACGGGCACCGTGGAGAGCATTGAACGCGAAGCCGCAAACGATAATAACAACAGCGGCGTTTACTACGGTTCCGAAAACTCGTTTACAAAGGCGACAAAATATAACTTCTACCTTGTGCTCGAGGATTTCAAAGGTCTCATGCTCGGTCAGCACGTTTACGTGGAGCCGGATGAGGCCGAAGACGTGAAGACCGGAATTTGGCTGCCAAGCTACTATATTCTCAACGAAGGCAGCAAAAACTACGTTTGGGCCGTAAACGATAAGAATCGCATCGAAAAGCGTGAAGTGCAGCTCGGCAAGTTTGACGATACCCTTTCCGAATATGAGATTACGTCCGGCGTGACGGCAGACGATCGCTTGGCCGTTGTGGAAGACCGCGTGCACAGCGGCATGCATGCTACGGACGATATTTCCTATATGAATCAGGGTGACGATTCCACAGATATGGATGCCGCAAACGGTGACATGAACGATGCCAAAACGGACGATGCAAACGGTGTTATGCCCGCGGAAGACGGCAGCGATATGGACGGCGACCCGAACGGCTACAGCGCCATGCCCGCAGAAGGTGCTGTAACGGAGTCCGAGGGCGAAACGGACACGGCGGATGGCGCGACGTCGAGCTTTGAAACCGTTATCGGGGGTGCTACGGCATGATCTTAGAGCTGCACAACATTTATAAAACGTATATCCAAGGCAAAATGGAAGTGCCGGTTCTAAAAGACATCTCTCTTTCTGTGGATGAGGGAGAATATGTCGCCATCATGGGCCCGTCCGGCTCCGGCAAAACGACGCTGATGAACATCATCGGCTGCCTTGATCTGCCGACTTCAGGCACGTATGCACTTGCGGGTGAGAATATCATCGGCAGCAGCGAATCGAAGCTTTCGGAAATTCGCCTCAACTCCATCGGCTTTGTGTTCCAGAGCTTTCATCTTTTGCCTCGCCAGAGCGCGGCGGAAAACGTGGCGCTTCCCCTTTTATACGCAGGTGTGCCAAAAAAAGAGCGACGCGCGCGTGCCGTGCGTGCTTTAGAGCGTGTAGGTCTCGGCGACCGTGTGGATTTTAAGCCGAACCAGCTTTCCGGCGGTCAGTGCCAGCGCGTCGCGATCGCCCGCGCCATCGTCAACAATCCGAAAATTCTTTTAGCCGATGAACCGACCGGCGCACTCGACAGCCAGTCCGGCGCGCAGATTATGGAGCTGTTCCAGACGCTCAACGACGAGGGTGTGACCGTTGTGATGATCACGCATGATCTCGATGTGGCAAACCACGCAAAGCGTGTGCTGCATATTCGCGACGGTCAGTTTGCGGAACAGCATATCCCCGAGGAAAAGGAGGCGGAAGCATGAATCTGCCGGCAAATTTCCCACTTAAAAAAGTCATTATCACGGTGGTCTCCGTAGTGATCGTGATCGCGCTGATCATTACCGGCGTGGCGGTCGCGGTGAACGGCAAGGCGGCAAATGCCACGGTGGATGTGGAGCAGGTTTCAAATATCTCCACACAGTATTGGGGCGACCAGTCCAGCACCTACGGTAATGCTACAAGTGACTTTGTGCAGGAACTTTACCCCGATAAAGAAAAAGCTATTTCTAAGATTTTCGTCAAAGAGGGCGATACTGTCAAGATTGGCGATACGCTTTTGCAGTATGATACGACAAAGCTCCAGCTGACGGTAGAGAGCAAGGAGCTTGAAGAAAAAAAGAAGAAATACGAACTGGAGCAGGCCGAAAAAGAACTTACGAAGCTCCAGAATACGGCGCCGTATGTGGAGCCGGTTATCCCGGAGCCCGAGCCGGAACCCACTCCCACGCCGGTGCCGGAATCGCAGGCGGAACTGTATACGGAGATTACAGAGCACTCGAAGCCGTTTAAAGGTGCCGGTACAGAGGAAGATCCGTATGTCTTTCTTTGCACGGAAGATGCTGTGCTGACGAAGGGCTTTCTCTTGAAGCTGCTCGGCGTGACAGACCCGCGTGCGACCCCTACCCCTACTCCGACCCCCACACCGAGCGCAGAGCCTACGGCACAGCCGAGTGAAGTGCCCACGGCGGCGCCGCAGCCGACGGTTACCCCCGAACCGACTGCGGAGCCCACCACAGCGCCGACGGAAGCCCCTACTCCCGCGCCCATAGAACCCACGGAAGCGCCAACGGTTTCCGGTATGGCGTGGTTCAAGCAGATGACATTCACAAAAACGAATGAGACCGGCGGCGAAAGCGTACCCACGCCGGAGCCTGATTTTACACTGCCGGACGGCCCGTTTGTCGCACGCTTTGAAGTGCATGAACAGGATAACGAAAACCTGCCGCTTGTAAAGGGCTGGCAGATGGACGGCGATAAGATTTCCGCAGGCTTCTTTAATGAAGTTATCAGCGAGCCGGATGACATTCAAATGCCGGATCTCTCCTACGCCGATCCGGGCATCAGCTACGATACCGGAGGCTCCATGTATACGGCGGAAGAATTGCAGCAGATGATCGCCGATAAAAAGCAGCAGATTCAAGATTTAAAGCTGAATGTGAAACAAGCGGCGCATGACCTTGAAAAAGCGAAGCTGGATCTTGAAAACGCTACAATAAAATCAACCGTGAACGGCGTTGTGAAGTCGCTCACAGACCTCGATACGGCGATGTCCACAAGCTCCCCGTTCCTCGTGGTTTCGGGCGGCGACGGTTTCTATATAACGGCATCCTTAAACGAGTCGCTGCTCGGCAAGGTGCATGTCGGCGACACGGTTATGGCGAGCTCTTGGGAGAACGGACAAATGTATGAGGCAGAGATTGTACAGATCTCCGATTTTCCGAATGACAATTCCAATTATTACTATGACGGCTCCTCAAACCCAAACAGCTCCACGTACCAGTTTACAGCGCGCATTGCCGATGCGGACGGCCTGAAAAACGGCATGGGCCTTGATATTACTTTGCAGGCGGCCTCGGATAACGCAAGCAATGCAATATATCTTTTTAAAGCGTATATTCGCAGCGATGACGGCGGCAAGTATGTTTTGAAGGTCGGCGACGATAACCGTGTGCATAAAACGTATATCAAAACCGGCAAGACGATCTACAACCAGTATCTGGAGATCAAGAGCGATACTTTGACGGAAGAAGATTATGTGGCTTTCCCCTACGGCACTTCGGCAATTGATGGTGCCAAGGCGAACGGCATGGAAGAAAACACAGACGAAAATGACGGCATCGACGCAAGGGGGCTTGACGCATGATTGAAAATATCAGACTTTCATTTCAGGGAATCTGGTCGCACAAAATGCGCTCGTTCCTGACGATGCTCGGCATCATCATCGGTATCGCCTCTATCATCTCCATCGTGTCCACCATCAAGGGCACGAATGAGCAAATCAAAAAGAACCTCATCGGCTCCGGCACAAACACGGTGCAGATTCAGCTGTATCAGGGCGATTATCAGTACGAAATGCTGTATAACGGCTTGCCGGACGGCATTCCTGTGCGTGACGAGACCACGATGGAAAAAATCAAGTCCGTAAAAAACGTGGAAGATGCGGCGTTCTATACCAGCCGCAGCGACTACAACAACTCCGTTTACTACGGCAACAACGGCATTTCCGGCTCGCAGGTCTTCGGCGTGGATAACAGCTATTTCACGACGAATGGGTTGGTGCTGAAAAGCGGTCGCACCTTTGTGGACAGTGATTTTACGGATTTCCACGCGGCAGCCATCATCGATGCCGATACGGCGGATTCGCTGTTTGACGGCGAAAACCCCATCGGAAAAACGATCGAGATCAGCAGCATTCCGTTTACGGTGGTTGGCGTTGTAGATGAAGACAGCAAGTTTGAGCCCGTCATCAACTCCATCGATGAGTATTATACGTATTACTCGGATAGCTCTGCCTCCCGTATTTTCGTGCCAAGCTCCATGTGGCCGGCGCTCTATTCGTTCGATGAGCCGCAGAACGTGGCCATTCGCGTTTCCAATACGGAAGCCATGACGGATGCCGGCAAGGCTGTGGCGGAGATCATGAACGCGAACGTGACGAACAGCGAGATCAAGTATCAGGCACAGGATCTTTTAAAGCAGGCGCAGGACTTGCAGGATCTCAGCAGCTCCACAAATTCGCAGCTCATCTGGATTGCGAGCATCTCCCTGCTCGTCGGCGGTATCGGCGTTATGAACATCATGCTCGTTTCCGTTACGGAACGTACGCGAGAGATTGGTCTGAAAAAAGCCATCGGCGCGAAAAAGAGCCGCATTCTGTGGCAGTTCTTAACGGAAGCCGCTGTGCTGACAAGCCTTGGCGGAATTGTGGGCGTAGGTGCCGGTATCGGTCTTGCGGAAATCATATCGCGCGTGACGTCTGCTCCGGTTGCCATCAGCGTGCCTTCCATCATTATTGCCGTGGTGTTTTCCATGGTCATCGGCATCATCTTCGGGCTTCTTCCCTCGTTCAAGGCGGCAAACCTGAACCCGATCGATGCTTTGCGACATGAATAAAAACTAAAGATTTATAAAAATGCCCGCCGGGCTTTCCGATCACATCGGTCAGCCCGGCGGGCATTTTTGTGTTTTGAATTACTCTGCTTTGTCCTGCTCTGCGGCCTGAAGAAATACTTCGTGCCATGCGGGAAAATGCTTCTGCATACGGATCGGCTTTAACGCGGATGTTGTGAAGCAGTGCTGCGAAGTGCCGGTGCAACTCAAAAGCCCGGTCTCCTTGCTGTGCCCCTCATATGCCATTTCAAAGCGTACACCGTTGTAGTTTTGAATGCGCAGTGTAAGCACAAGCGTCTCATCAAAGCGAATTGGGTGCTTGTAGCTGCACGAAACACCCAGCACGGGGATCAGAATGCCGTTATCTTCCATTTTTTTGTACGGCAATCCCATAGCGCGTAGCATCTCCAAGCGGGCTTCTTCAAACCAACGAATGTAATTCGAGTGGTGCACGATGCCCATTTGGTCGGTCTCGTAGTAATTCGCTTTGCGTTCAAAGGTGAACATGGCGCGGCCTCACAGGTGCATTTCGATGAGGTTTGCGTAAAAAGCCTTATCGTGTACGCCGACTTCGGTGTGGATGGGTGCGCCGTCTTTGAAGAGGATGACGGTCGGGATGCTGGAGATGCCGTATTCGGCGGCGATTTCCTGCGCTTCGTCAACGTCGATCTTCGCGACGACGGCCTTGCCCTCGTATTCTTCTGCAACTTCCTCAATGAACGGTGCGATCATTTTGCACGGGCCGCACCATGTTGCAAAAAAGTCTACAAGAACAAGCTTGTTATCGCGGATCAATGCGCCGAAATTTTCAGCTGTGGGATGTACGATTGCCATGGAAACTTCCTCCTTAAAATGATTTGGCATTATACTAAATTTGTTTAAGAAATTTATTCGTAGGGTACGATTTCTGCGGAGAGAATGGTGACGTCTTCAAGCGGCTTATCGTTCGAGTCGGTCTCAACGCCCATGATGCTGCGCACCACGTCCATGCCGTCAAATACCTGTGCGAACACGGTGTGTCCGGTACCTGCGGTGGAATATGCACCGTCAAGGTGTGTGTTGCCGCCGTTTTTATCGTAAAGTTCTTTGTAGGCATCCGTTACCTTATCCATATCGAGCGTGCCGCCGTATATGGAGGTGAACTGTTCCGGTGCAGATTTATAGACCTGATAATACTGGTCGTAGGTATCCCAGTCTATTTTGCCCGGTTCCGTGCAGTTTATAAAAAACTGGCTGCCGTTTGTGTTGGCACCGCTGTTTGCGCAAGAGACCGCGCCGGTGATGTTGACGAGGTTTTCGTGAAATTCGTCGCCATAATTCTCGCCCCAAATGCTCTCGCCGCCGGTTCCGTTGCCAAGCGGGTCACCGCCCTGAATCATGAAATCATCGATGACGCGGTGGAAAGTGACGCCGTCATAGTATCCGGAAAGCGCCAGAGATTTAAAGCTGTACACGGCTTTCGGCGCGGCATCCGGGAAAAAGCGCATGCGAATGGTGCCGTAGTTCGTTGTCAGCACACAAATCTCCTCGCCTTTTTCCGGCATATCGAGCTGATAGCCGAGCTTTTCTTTGTCGGCCTTTGCCAAGGGCTTTAAAGTATCTGCCGCAACAACTTTATCCGTAGTGCCGATGACCTTTTCTGCGGCAGAAGAGGTGCTGCCGGAGCAAGCTGTGAGCAGCATGATTACGGTCAACGCCGCACACAGCAGTTTCATTTTCTTCATTTTTTCTGTTTCCTTTCTTTTGCAAAGACATACTTTGCATCTGTATATCTATTTTAATATACACGGTAAAAACATGCAAGCCCTTTTGTTTATCTTCATGAAAAGTTCAGAAACGCATAAATGAAAGTTTAGGTTCATATACTTCGGCGTAGTTAAGGCGCAGCCGAAAGCGTTTTTTACGCGGCACGGCCTTAAAAAGGAGTGAAGTACATGAAATTTTACCCGGAAGGTCATTTGATCGACAAAGCGGAAAACAAAGCCAGTATGCAGACGCCTGCCGCCCTCTCCGACGCAATGCGCGACGGAAAAATCTTAGAGGCGCGCAGTATCATCTGCGACAACGAGCACAACCTCATTGTAGATCTCAAATGTATGCGGGGCATTATCCCGCGCGAAGAGGGCGCGCTCGGCATACGCGAGGGCACCGTGCGGGACATCGCCATCATTTCACGTGTGAATAAGCCTGTGTGCTTTATCATCACGGATTTTATTCGTGATGCGTTCGGCAGGATCACAGCGGTGTTGTCGCGCCGAAAAGCACAGGAGCGCTGCATGGCAGAGTACATAGCAGGGCTTACCTGCGGTGATGTGATCCCGGTGCGCATCACGCATTTGGAGCCGTTCGGTGCGTTTGCGGATATCGGCTGCGGTATTGTTTCCCTCCTGCCCATCGATGCCATTTCTGTTTCGCGCATCGACCACCCGAAGGAGCGGTTCACGGTCGGCATGGATATTCGCGCCGTGGTGCGTATGAAGGACGAGAACCGCATCACGCTCAGCCACCGCGAGCTGCTCGGCACGTGGACGGAAAACGCGGAGCGCTTTCGTGTCGGCGAAACGGTCGCAGGTATCGTGCGCAGCGTGGAAAGCTACGGCATTTTTGTGGAGCTGACCCCAAACCTTGCAGGACTTGCCGAGCTGAAAGAAAACGTCCATGCCGGACAGCAGGCCAGCGTGTTCATCAAAAGTATTCTGCCGAACCGCATGAAGGTGAAGCTCGTGCTTGTGGAATGCTTTGATTACACCTATAAACCCGAGCCGCCTGTATATTTCTTTCAGGGCGACCATATTGATAAGTTCACGTATTCTCCGCCCGAGTGCGCAAAGCACATTGAGACGGTGTTTGCGTGATTTAGGACAGCAAAAGGCGGTCTGCACGGATTTTTTCTACCCGGCAGACCGCCTTTCTATGTGTCTTTAAAGGACATTTGCCTTAACGGGTGTGATTACTTTGCTTCGCTTTCGCTCGACTTTTCGTCGCCGCTCTTCTTTGCCTTGTCTTCAATGACGTACTTACCGTCTTTGAAGTCGCAGACATACGAGCCGCCCGCTTTCATGTTGCCCTCGAGCATCTCTTCGGAAATCGGGTCTTCCATCTTGCTGCGGATCGCTCTGCGCAGCGGTCTTGCACCGTAAACCGGGTCAAAACCGGCGTTTGCAACAGCTTCCACGGCAGCCGGGGTGAACTCAACCGCGATGTCCATGTCGCGCAGTTGACCCTTAAGACCCTCGAGCATTTTGCCGGCGATTTTCTGGATGTCGTCGTGCAGGAGCTTACGGAACACAATAATGTCATCGACACGGTTGATGAATTCCGGACGGAACACCTTCTTCAGCTCACCCATGACGAGCTCTTTTGTGCGCTCGAAATCGGCGACTGCGCTGTCTTCTTCTGTCGACTTGTTGTCCGCGGTGGCAAAGCCGAGACGCTCTTGCTGCTTCTCTGTAATGAGACGTGCGCCGATGTTGGAGGTCATGATGATGATGGTGTTCTTAAAGCTGACCACCTTGCCCTGCGAATCCGTCAGACGGCCGTCATCGAGAATTTGCAGCAGCATGTTGAAGACATCCGGGTGTGCCTTTTCGATCTCATCAAACAGCACAACGGAATACGGCTTGCGGCGCACTGCCTCGGTCAGCTGACCGCCCTCATCAAAGCCTACATATCCCGGAGGCGAACCGACGAGACGAGACACCGTGTGCTTCTCCATATACTCCGACATATCGAGGCGGATCATGGCCTTTTCGTCACCGAACATAGCCTCCGCAAGCGCCTTGCACAGCTCGGTCTTGCCTACGCCGGTCGGGCCGAGGAAAATGAACGAGCCGATCGGGCGGTTCTTATCTTTCAGGCCGACTCTGCCGCGACGGATGGCTTTTGCAATGGCCGTAACGGCTTCATCCTGACCGATGACACGCTTGTGCAGCGTATCTTCAAGATGCAGCAGGCGCTCGCTTTCTTCCTGCGTCAGCTGTACGACCGGGATGCCGGTCCACATGGCGACGATCTCGGCGATGTCTTCTGCCTTCACGACGCTGTTGCTGCGCTCATTCTTTGCAGCCCACTCGTTCTTTTTCTGCTCCAGCTCATCTGTAAGGGCTTTCTGCTTGT
>ENA-UOJG01003499-UOJG01003499.1-human-gut-metagenome-genome-assembly--contig:-C47-NODE-3499-length-11024-cov-4.948035_pt1 | contig 11024 bp, 3 predicted proteins | sample MGYA00242340_ERZ723887 | MGnify/ENA metagenome assembly ERZ723887 | reverse complement strand
CTAAGTGATATGTAATATTGTATGTTATTATTTCCCATACGGCATACAAATTAACGACGCTATTATTTTCACTTGCTAGGTTAATAACACTTTCCATATCTTTGTAAGTAGGTGTTGTTGCTGATTTTTCTTGTGACCAACCTTTAAATGTATAACCAGTTTTTGTGAAATAGTTTTTATTTAAAGTTTTTTCAATATCATATGTATGAAGAGAATCCTCAACATAACCGCTTGTTTCACCATTGCCGTTATATTTTATTGTATATTTGTTTGCTTCCCATTTAGCATAAAGATTTACTTCGCCAACTGAACCACTTTCAATTTCATATATTCTTGTGTTAAATGTAGCTTCTTTGTACCAACCCATAAATGTATAACCTAATTTAACTGGATCATTAAAAATGATTGTAGGTGAAATTATTGTATAATCTTTTGGATTGCTTGCATTATTAGTACCACCATCTAAATAATAGTTGATATTGTAATGGTTAAGTGACCATTTAGCATAGAATTCTTTATTTCCTGTTGTACCCTTTTCAATAATTGTTATGCTGCCACCACTATAAATGCTATCTTTAAACCAACCCATAAATGTATAGCCAAATTTTGTAGCTTCATATAGTATTATGGTATCTTCTACTGTGTAACTTGTAACATTTTGGATTGAATTTGTTCCACCATCTAAATAGTAGGTAATTGTATAAACAATTATTTCCCATTTTGCGTAAACCGTTACTTCACCAACACTGCCTAGTGGAATTTCGAAGATTTGTTCTTCAAAGTCGCTATCTTTAAACCAACCTTTAAATGTATAACCTAATTTTGTAGGGGCTTCAAAAATAACATTAGTATTTACATTATATGATTGTGGATTGCTTGCACTATTAGTACCACCATCTAAAACATAATTAATCTTATATGTTATTATTTTCCAAATCGCTTTAAAAGTGATGTTTTTATCAACAATTGTTGTTGGAACTGATGGACTCCATCCCATAAATTCATAACCTAAACGTGTAGGATTAGTAGGTAAATTTATGATTGTGCCAAAATTATCAGTAATTTCTTTTATCGCTAATCCATCTTCAAATTTACCACCATTAGCATCAAATGTATATGTATAAGCATTAATTTCCCATTTTGCATAAACACTTATATCACCGGTTGAACCTTTAATAATTTCCGTTATGCTGTTTGTGTATGTTTCATCTAAATACCAACCTTTAAATGTATATCCAGTTTTTGATGGATCCTTTAAAACGATTGTTTCGGTATTTACATTATAAACACTTGGGTTAGCTGAATTATTTTTACCACCATCTAAATAGTAAGTAATTTTATAAGTTATTATTTGCCATACAGCATAAAGAGTAACAACATCATTTGGAGTAGTAGATAAATTACTAACAACTTCCATATCACTATATGTTTTGTTTGTAGCCGTTTTTGATGTAGACCAACCAAGGAATAAATATCCAGGGCGAACAAAATTATTTGCATTTAGAGCTTTAGCTATATCGAAAGTGTGAATTGAATCCTCAACACTACCACTTAAAGCACCATTACCATCATATTTAACGGTATACATATTAGCATTCCATTTGGCATAAATAGTAATATTACCAACAGTTCCTTTGCTAATACCAGTAATTTCATTATTTCCATCTTCATCTAAATACCATCCACCGAAAGCATATCCAGCTTTAGTAGGTTCTTTAAAGATTACTTCATCTAAAACAGTATATGTAAGTGGATTATTTTTGTTATTAACACCACCATATAAAACATAATTAATTGTGTAAGAATCTATTTGCCATACCGCATAGTATGTAACATTATCAGCAGGGAAAGTTGTTGGAACTGATGGGCTCCATCCCATAAATGTGTAACCATATCTAGTTGGATTTTCTGGTTTTATAATTTGGGTATCGTAATCTTCTAATAATTCAATTCTATCGCTGTTATCAATAAATTTACCACCATTAGCATCAAATATTAGTTTGTATTGATTAATTTTCCATGCTGCATAGAATACTTTATCACCAATGCTACCCGCCTCAATTGTGTCACAACTATTTGTTAAGCCACTATCTGAGAACCATCCCATGAATGTATAACCAACTCGCGTTGGATTTGATAAAACTATTGTTGCATTTTCAATTGTATATGTTTCTGGGTTATTGCTATTATTTACCGCAACGTGATTTAATTTTCCATCATTAATTAGATTGTAAGTTATTTTATAAGTAATTGGACTCCAAATTGCAGTACAAATCATATCATATGCTGGCATTCTTGCAGGAATAACTGGATTCCAACCAACAAAATTATAACCAGCTTTAAATGGATTAGAAGGTGGAATTATTATCGCATCATAATCTAAGGTAATTGATTCAATTGTTGTTCCGCCCACTGTATTAAAACTAATTGTATATTGATTTACTTGCCATTGAGCTTTGAAGACAGCATTTTCAGCAGGAATTCTTGAAGGAATTTCTTTGTCCCAACCAATAAATGTATAACCAACTCGCGTTGGATTTTCAGGAGCTTCAAATTCTTCATTGAATAAACCGGTTTTTCTCCATATTGTTGAATTACCGCTAAACTTACCACCATTAGCGTCAAATGTTATCGTATAAGTATTTATTTGCCATTTTGCGTAAAGAGTAAATTTATTATATACAGGTGTTGAAAAATCATATTTGTTTATGCAGCTACTTTCCGTGTACCAACCCAAGAATGTATAACCAGCCTCAATTGGTTCTACCGGAATTTCTACAGTTTCGCCACGCGTAACTGCTTGTGATGAAGGAGCAACACCATGGCCATTAGCATTGAATGTTACCGTATAAGCATGCATTTTCCATTTTGCGTATAATGTGAATCCATGGGTAACAAGAGTGTTAAAGTCATAAACTTGTGTACATTCTTCATCAGTATACCAACCACTAAATGCCCATTCTTCATTTTCTGGTTCCACAGGTGTTTGAACTCGTGAACCATATTCTACTATTTGCGGTGTAGGAACTGTTCCTGGTAAAGGTGTTATTCCTCTCGTATCAAATTTAATCTCATAAGTATTAACATGCCATTTTGCATATATCATTATATTTTCAATGACTGGACTATTAAAGTCATATAGTTTAGTTAAGCCTTGATCAGCATACCAATTATCAAATGTGTAACCAACTTCGGTAGGAGTATTAGGTCTAGTAGCAAAGGATCCATGCTCAACAACTTGGGTTCTTGGGGTTTCACCATGACCATTCATAATAAACATAACAGTATATTTGTTAATTGTCCATTTTGCATAGAAAGTTAAATTACCAGTAGTACCCTTAATAACCTCAGTTACAACATCACCGCTAAAGTTTTCATTATCGTACCATCCTAAGAAAGTATAGCCATACTTTGTTGGATCATTTAGTTTAAAAGTTTCAGTTTCAACAGTGTATTTTTTAACATCATTTCCACTTAAAGTGCCATCATATGTCTCATAAGTAATATCATAAATAATTATATCCCATTGAGCTGTAAATGTCATATCTTTATCAGGCATACGAGCAGGAATTGCTTGATCCCATCCTTTAAATGTATAGCCTTTACGAGTAGGATTTTCTGGAGCAATTATTCTTGTGTTATAATTTTGCGTAATCGTTGTAAATATTTCGCCATTAGAACTAATTGTCCATTTTGCATATAAAGTAAAATTATTTGTTACTGGCATATCAAAATTATATTCATTTTGACAAGCCTCATCAATAAACCAACCACCAAATGTGAATCCTGAACTAACTAAATCTTTAGGTTTATCTACGCGTTTGTTGTATTCAATAATCTGATCTTCAACTTTTTCACCACGACCATTATTTTCAAAATGAACCGTATATTTATTTATTTCCCATTTTGCGTAAAGGGTGAAGTCTTCCGTAACTAATGTATCAAAATCATAGGCATTGATACAAGCTTTTTCCTTATACCAACCAATAAATGTATAACCAACTGTAACCATATTTTCAGGTTCTTTAACTTTATTCAAGTATTCAATATATTGAGCCTCTGGAGTTCTACCATGACCATTGTTATCAAAGTTAACTGTGTAAGTAATAATATTCCATTTAGCATAGAACTCTTTATCGCCAGTATTTCCTTTCAAAATACTATCATATTTAGAACCAGTAAATAGTTCATCCATATACCAACCATCAAATGTATAACCAGTACATGTTGGAATTGGTAAAATAATATCCTCAGTTTCAATTGTATATGTAGCAACATATTCTCCATTAATAATACCGCCGTTTAAATGATATGTTATTGTATAAGTAATAATATCCCAAACAGCATCAAATCTCATATTATTAGCTGGCATATTTGTTGGAACTTCTTTATCCCAGCCTAAGAATTTATAACCATTTTTGATTGGATCTTCAAATTTTTCGATAAGACTACCAAAGTCTTGAGTTATACTTAGGAATAACACGTCATCACTATAGAACTCTAAGGTGTATTTATTAATTTCCCATTTTGCGTAAAGAATTATATCGCTTGTTACTGGTGTATTAAAGTCATATTCATTTTCACAAGTACTTTCTTTGTACCATCCAATAAATGTGTAACCAACTTCTTCTAAAGGTGTAGGAATGCTAGCTAAGCTCAAGTATTCCACAATTTGAGTGGCTGGAGTTATACCATGACCATTGTTATCAAAACGTACATTATATTTATTAATGTCCCATCTTGCGTAAAGAGTTATATCGCTTGTTACTGGTGTATTAAAATCATATTCATTTATACATGCACTTTCTTTATACCAACCTACAAATGTATAACCAACTTCCGTTAATTTTTCTGGGCAAATCGCAACATCTTGATATTTTACATATTGTGAAGGTACCGCTAAGCCATGACCATTATTATCAAATTTAACTTCATAACTATTAATGTCCCATCTAACATAGAAATTAATATCTGCAGTTATTGGGTTTTCAAAGTTAAAGCCATTTTCTAGTGTTTTATCTATATACCAACCAGCAAATCTATATCCTTCTTGAGAAATATTATATGGGGTAGTAGTTGTATTATATTCAACATCATCAGTATGAACTAACACATCTCCATTATAATAATTAACAGTTGCATAACATATAATTTCTACCGTACCACTTGTTATTTCATAGTTATCTAAATCATCTGGTATAAATGTATATTCATATTCGTAAGTTCCTACTTCTAATTTTTCTTTTCCTGTGTATTTAAAAGTACCACTAGTTTCGTAACTTCCACTGTACTCAATATTATTAGTAATCATACTTGTTGTAAAATAACCATTTTTACCAGTTTGATTATACACAACTTTAATCATGTCTTTAATTTTTGGCACAGCTTTAAAAATGTTAAATTCATATACTAAATCATCAACAGTATTATCATCCCATTGGTAATTATTTTTATCTATTAAAGAAACAATAACTTCTTGAGTTCCAGCATTAACTCTTATATCATTAGAAACGCTGTACAAATCGTTAGTTTCAATTTTATATTGTTGTTCTTTACCATTGTATACATATATTGTATCATCTTTTTTAGGTCTATTAACAACGGCAGGATTAATTGTAAAAGTTATTTCTACATATTCTTTTTCATTTCTAGCAAGTGCTATTTTTATAATATATGTTCCTGCATTGATTGGTAATCCTGGCTCTTTAGAATATTCTTCTTCCGTATCTAGACGATAATATATTTTAAAAGCAGCATCTTCATTGATGTTTGATAATGCGTCAGATTGTGGACATTGAGCTTTACCATTATATCCAGTGCTTTTACCATTTAATTCATGTTCTATATATGTAAATGGATCATATGTCGGTTTAAACGTTGTTTGATTGCTAATTATCCAAGCTCCAAAACCAACAATAAGGCTTGTTGTAAGGATTCCACAAACAACGATTATTAGATATTTTATAAATCTCTTCATAATCATTACCTCTTAATAAGAATTTGATATATAACTAATTACTTAATTTCGCATTAACTGTGAATGTAATACCATCATTAATAAAAGCTTCATAAATAGTGGTTCTAAAATAGCTATTTGAAAGAACTGTAAAAGTATAAACTACATAAAACTGATACTTACCAGTTCTTGAACTAAGATTATCAAATTCTATTTTTAAAGGATTTTCATCATTAGCATCAATTTTTTCCTCATCATGGTAGGCTTTTACACTTAATGATACATTACTTTTATCATTAAAGATATCATATTTAGTTTTTACATAACTTGCATACTTTAAATTAATGTCGACACTAATTTTATCATCATTAAATTTGCTACGACATTTATCAAAGTCAATTTCAAAGTAAACAATAATTTCACCGGAATTTACAACAGAAGTACTATCATCATTTAAAAAACCAGTGTTGTAATATTTGAATCCTTTTATACCATTAGTAGCCTTAGTTTCATCAAAATAAAAATAATCACTACTGTTAATGGTGTCCTCACTGTCAATACTAATTGTCTTTTTAAAGATTCTATTATCTTTAATTATCCAACCAGCAAAGCCAATAGTGAATAAAAAAGTAGTAACAAAAATAGTTAATAAACATAATTTAGTCCATTTTTTCATATTAATTTACCTCAATTTCAAATATTTTTATAGTACTCCATTTTATATACTTATTTTACCACAATTATCCTAAAAATGCAATAATTAAATCCTTATACATTGTATCAAAATTTAACTTATTTATAATTTAAAATTTAAAACCTTCATCTAAACTTTAAAAAAGACATATCAAGAGTTTTTTAACTCTTAATATGCCCTTTTTTCTTACTTACTAAAAGATATTATTTATCTCGCCAACGAGCGACTAAAGTTATATTGTTTGGTAAACTCCATATTCCATCAAGTACAATAATATTATCATTGTATACCCAACCAACAAATTCTTTGCCTTTACATGTTGGAACTGGTAATTTAACATAACTGCCATAAGTAACTTCCATTGTCGTTGTGGTAACAGTACCACCATTAGCATCGAAGGTTACTTGGTACTTATTAGGTTCCCATTGAGCATATAATGTTAAATCACCAAAAACAGGAGTTAATTCTGTGAACATACCTGTAGTAGGAGTAATTGTTGGTGATGAGCTCCAACCAATAAACGTATAACCGGGACGGTTTAAGGTAGGGAAATCTTTAAAATAACTACCTTTGCTAATTGATGTATAAGTACTTTGTCCTTTAACAAAGGATGCATCACTACAGTTTCTATCAAAAGTAATAGTATAAGTAACTAAACTTTCATAGAAATCTATTATCGCAACCCAACCCATGGCTTCTTTTCTATAAATAACTTTATTTAGAGTATCCATGTAATAATCACCAATGTGGGTTTGTTCCTCTAAGTCCTTTTTTTCTGTAGGTTTACATTCACCTTGAAACCAGCCGCTTGGACGTGAAAATTTAAGTTCTTCAATATTTCCATCTGAATAAGTAATAGTTAAAATATAATAACCATTAACTTCAGAAGGAACAATGCTTTCAATACCAATTCCTTTAGCACCAGCTGGAATTTTAAAAGAAACTTTTGAACCATCAGTATAATATAAAGTTACGGAAACTGATCCATCATCATTTATATCAAATGTAGATTTATCTTTATCTAATCCTAATCCCGTTTCACCACGAGGAATTTCAATTGCTTCTGATTCCGTACCATCTGAATAAACCATATACATGTAATATGCACCGGTTACTTGATCATGTTCACTACGAATGTTAACAATTTTAAGTCCATCCGGAATATCAAATACTAAATCATTAGATTCATCAGTATAAGATATTGTTATAATCGTTTTATTTTCATCGGCTTTTCTTTCAGCTTTTACATCTTTGATACCAACGCCATCTTTACCATCAACTCCGCTTGGAATTTTAAAAGGGCTAGATTGATTACCATCATCATAAGTTAAAACTATTGCGTATTCGCCTGTTTCTAATTGTACAATACTAACATCTTTAACACCTATTACTTGTTCTTCTTCAAAAAATGAACAACTAGTAAGCATAACTGATGAGAATAACATTAGAAGAAAAGCTATAAATATTTTTTTCATTATTTCACTCTCCTTGCGTTTTCTATTAATTCCGATACTTGAGGAGTTTCCCCAAATAAATATTCATCTGCTTTAACACATCTAAATTTGAATGGTTCAAATCCGGTTACAACTGTAACTGATTTTAACATCATATTTTTTATTTGTCCTACAAAACCATTACCACTTGTTAAATCTAGGTAACTATCTGTTAAATCAATTCTTCTTTCGCCACCAATTAAATTAGTTTTTTCCATGTTGTTTAACTCTACAACCGAATTATTAACGCCACCGCCATAAAAGGCCACAGCTACATTTATATAGGCTTTATTATCAGACCAATATAATTCATGGTTAGGACTACATTCATTGTATAAATAATTCTTAATTGGAAAAAATTTCTCAATATTTACTTCAACGGCATATTGTTCACCAAGTGATGCTGCTAATGATGTAATATTTTCATTGATTAAGTCGCTTATATCTTCACCATCAGTAGTTTTAGGATCTTTATCAATTGTTTGATAATTGTAAAACTTAGTTTTACCGGTGATTTCTACATATACAGGATAAGAAATTCCTGAAACATTTGTAGCGTAAAAAGCTTCATAACCACTACTACCTGAAAACATTTGAGAAAGTAAGTCACTTATATATGATGGAGAACCACTATATAAGAAAGGTCCATTAAACAAAGTTTCAATACCAATACATGCTACATTACTATTATAAAATAAAGTATCATTAATAGTCATTGTGCCTGCATAAGTATCTGGTATTTTACTAGCATTATTAAGTGCAGCTTGCAATTTTTCTAATGCCATTTTCATCTTATCTTTACTTGCAAAATTAGCTAAAAGATAATCATTTAAAGTTTTATCACCAACACCATTTGTTTTTAAAAATTCACTAATTGTTAATCTAACATCGCTACCATCGCTTGTTGTAAAGCTGTTCATTTGTTCTTCATTTATTGAAACATATTCATTAGCACCAGTTGTTACTAAAAAGCATCTAGCATAACTAATCATTGAATTATCGACTTTTAAATTTTTTGAGGAAAAACTTCTCAAAACATTTCTACCATTTGATAAACGAGAATTTTTAATAGTATTATTTTCACCATAAACATCAACAACATTTCCTACAGTTTTTAATGTTTCCATGATACTACCAAAATCACAATTACGAACATTTAAATCATTAATAGTAATATTAGAACCATCTAAATAAATTCCTGTATTATCTTGACCTAAAGCTTCAATTAGAGGCATATTATTATGATCACCAAGAGCATAAAATGGTAAAGGTCCACGATATAAATCTTTCGCAGCAAGTTGAGGAATTTTTTGAACAGTTCCATCACTTGTTGTTATTTCAACAACCGATGTCGGGAAAGTTAAATTGTGAAAATTAATACTATACCCATTACCATACAAATCTTTTTGAACGTGAAGTCCGGCATATACTTTATCACTGATAGTTTTACTACCTGTTGTAGTAGCGTATTTATTCCATTGCTCAATATAATTTTTATTATAAGTTGTAACAAAAGAATAAATTTCATTTTTAAAATTAAAATCTTTTGTGTTAACATCATAGTTTCCAAAGCATAAAGTACTTTCATCTTTTAAAACAGGTTTACCATCTTTTAAAATAATATTACCATTATCATCAAATTGATAAGCATTATCTAGCGATTCAAATGATTTTCTTAAAACAACTATTTCACCTTCGCTTGATTCATTAGTACAATATAGCAAATCATTATAACTATATACATTTATACCATCTTTTACAATGGTAAATGAAAATGTCGATGGACTAGCTACTTCTTCATCACCTAAACTAAAGGTTATGAAAGCAGGCCCTGCCGAAGCATCTCTCGATAGTTTAATTGTTGATTTTTCTTTATCATATGTAATATTATCAGAAATTTCCAACACTTGTAAATCATTAATTAATTCGCTAGGTAGTACTTTTATTTGTAGAGGAATTTCAGCATCTACTTTTTCATTGTTTACTAAGTCAGTATCACCATAGTATATAACTGGATCAATATTGCTACTTGATGTTTTTGATAATGTACTAACTAAAATAGCGCCATTATCATAGATAATTCCCGTCATACTTTTTGTTACGTTACCTTTTTCATTGGAGCAAGTAATTGTAACTTCACCAACAGTTAAAGGTTTCAAATAATAAGTGTCTTTAATTTTTTCTATTTCAGCATGAAGATCTTCTTCTAAATTTTTGTTTTTAATACTCCATATCAAAGTTGTTTCTTTAGTAGCAACTGTATTACGTTGATTAACACCAACCGCTTTTAATTCATATTTAGAACCTTCAGAAATTTTAAATCCTTCAACATCATCATAATCCCATTTTATCGCAACAATATCAGGGTCGACATAATTATATGTTGTATTAATAGTTACAACCCCTAATAAAGTTATCACAAATGGCACTAATAACAAAATTATTAAATTTTTCTTAGTCATCTAGTTCACCATATCTAATTCCATAAATAATGAATTAGCCTTTTTCATTAAATATAAAGCAATCGGTAAACCAAATAAGACAATTACTAGTCCACCAAGTAAACAAGCAACATATATAGATACTTTAAAGTATGAAAATACGCAAGTAACTAAAAAGAAAATTAATGGTACAAGGTAAGAATATAAATTAGAAAGATATGTGGAACGTGGTTTTTTATGTCTAACACATAATTCTTCTTTTAAACTAACTATGTCAAAAACAACAAGTAATAATTCAACTAAAAATATTCCAAAGAAGAACACTTTAAAATTAATAACACCACCTATTAAAAGCACCAAAAATGTTATTAAAAGCGATGCTGAAGACATAATAAATGGAATAATAATTTTTATGAAAATTTGTTTAGAATATTTTACGG
>ENA-UOJG01003497-UOJG01003497.1-human-gut-metagenome-genome-assembly--contig:-C47-NODE-3497-length-11035-cov-5.202550_pt1 | contig 11035 bp, 10 predicted proteins | sample MGYA00242340_ERZ723887 | MGnify/ENA metagenome assembly ERZ723887 | reverse complement strand
AGTACTTTTTTTAATCAAAGAATCATTTTTTATATATAAAGACTCTATCGTAGGTGATGAATAAATGTTTACTACTAGTTCTAATGATGATGTATTTAGATCTTCGACACAATATATTTGATCGGCATAAACAATTGTATCCCTTTCGTTTTTACAACTGAAAAGAAAGAGAAAAGAAAAAGACAACATTAGAATTAAATACTTCTTCATATTATAAATATAGTAAATAAAGAAAGAAAATATGCTTTTTAATTACTAATTCTTTTAAAAAAAGAATATTCATTAAAAAGCATCTAAATTTTATTATTTAAATTTTTCCTATTTAGAGTATACATTTATATCATTAATTATGATTTTTGAAAGTTTCTCTAACTCTTCTAAACTTTTGACACTAACGACATCGACACGATACTTTTTAGTTCCTATCAATTGTTTTAAATACCAAGCAGCATGAGTACGCATTTCTACCAAAGCAACATATTCTCCTTTTAAAGTTACAAGGCGCCTTGCGTGTTCTAACATTAAAGATATGATTTCTTCTTTAGTAGGATTATCAATTATAATTCCTTTAGAAAAATAAGCATTTAATTTTGAAAATAACCAAGGATTACCACAAGCAGCTCTTCCAATCATGATGGCATCACATCCTGTATATTCAAACATCTTTTTAGCGGATTCTATATCTTTAATATCACCATTTCCAATAACGGGTATTTTCACAGCTTCTTTTACTTGTTTGATATAATCTAAATTGCTAGTACCATTATACATATCGGATCTAGTTCTTCCATGGACAGCAATTGCTTTTGCCCCGGCTTTTTCAATTAATTTAGCTACTTCAACACAATTGATAGAATTGTGATCCCAACCAAGTCTAATCTTTACGGTGACTGGCTTTTTTACGTTTTCAACAATAGCTGAAACTATATCATATATTTTATTAGGATCTTTTAACAATGCAGAACCTGAGCCAGCTTTAACTACTTTTTGAACGGGGCACCCCATGTTAACGTCAATAATATCAGCTTTAGAATTTTGATCAACCATCTTTGCAGCCTTGACCATTGTTTCTACGGTTGAACCAAAAATTTGCATTGCTATTGGATGTTCATTTTCCCAAACATCAAGCATTTCTAAAGTTTTATTATTTTCGTAGCATAAACCTTTATCACTAACCATTTCTGCATATACTAGCCCTGCTTGTTTTTCTAAACATATAGTACGAAAGGCGGGTGTTGTTACACCTGCCATAGGAGCTAAAAAGATATTATTTTTTGTTTCTATATTACCTATCTTCATTTTATTTTGCCTCATATATATCCAAGCAAGTATCTTTAGCTACCGTTTTACTAAGGTATATTAAAGCTATTAAATTAGGAATAGCCATTAATGAATTAAAGATATCTGCTATTTGCCAAACTAAATTTATTTTTAAGAAAGAACCAATTAGTATCATTATTAAATATAAAACAAGATAAATCTTACCAACAACTTTTTTATTTCCTGATAAATAGTTTATGCATTTCATTCCATATAAATTCCAACCAATAATAGTTGTAAAAGCGAAAAAAGTAATACATAAAAGTAATAAAATCGAAGAAAATGTTTGATTAAAACAAAGTCCTGTTTGAAAAGCACTATTAGTAATGTGGATACCTTCTAATCCTATATTATATGATGATGTGCAAACAACTACTAGGCCAGTCATTAAACAAATAACAATAGTAACAGCCATTGCCCCCATTGAAATTAATCCTTCTTTTACAGGATTATTACTTTGAGCAGTTGAAAGTGCTATAGGTGTTGAACCAAGTCCAGCCTCGTTAGCAAAAATTCCTTTTTGAACTCCTGATGTTAAAGATTTTGTAATTGTATAGCCAATAAGACCACCTGATGCACTCTTACCATTAAAGGCCATTACAACAATATCTACTAAGGCTTTAGGAATACTAGTTATATTTAATATCAGTATTAATAAACAACTAACAATATATATAATAGCCATAAAAGGGACAATTAATTCGCATACTTTTGATATTCTTTTAATACCACCAACTAAAACTAATGTTGATATAACTGTTATACTTATACCTACAATTATGGTTACTAATGTTACCTCATGCCCAAAAATACTTATTGTTTGTAATTGATTATTTTTAATTTCACTAATAACATCATTGAATGATTCTGCTATACCATTTGATTGTGTCATTGTTCCAATTCCCGCTAAAGCAGCAATGGCCCCAAACATAGCAAATATCTTTGCGAGAGGGAAAAACTTTTTACCCATACCATATTCAATATATGCAAAGGGTCCACCTACAACATACCCATCCGGATTAATTTTACGGTATCTTATTGCCAAATAACCTTCTGCATACTTTGTTGCTAGTCCAATTAAAGAAACAATAATCATCCAAAATAAAGCACCTGGCCCACCAATAAAAACGGCGGTTGCAACACCAACAATATTTCCAGTACCAATCGTAGCGGATAAAGAGATACAAAGAGCAGCAAAACTAGAAACTTCGCCATGACCTTCTTTTCCTGAATTAAACATTAGTTTAATTGCCTTGCCAAGTTTTCTAAATTGTAACCCCTTTAGTCTAACTGTTAGTATAATACCCGTAACAAATATTAAAATAATTATTGGATAATACCAATAGGTCTTAATAAATTCAATCATTTTTTGTTCCTCATTCTTGCCATTTAATTTCCGCTATTTTTGTTGATGGTCCTTCCATATATATTAAGCCATCTTTTTCTGATATTTTTAAACTTTGATATTTAAATTTAACTGTAATTTGTTCTTTCGTTATTATATTTAATCCTCTAGAAACAATATAACTAGCACAGGAACCAGTTCCACAAGCCAGTGTTAACCCTGCTCCTCTTTCATAAGTAGTAACATATAAGGTTTCTTCATCAATTTTTTTAACAAAGTTAACATTAGTTCCTTCTTTAAAAGAGGGATGAAGAGAAAAATATGAACCAATTTTCTTTATTTTTTCTTCATCTAATTCTGATGTATAAATAACTATATGAGGAACTCCAAAATTTATACTATATACTAAAAATTCTTGAGTATCATAATTTAGTTTAAGTTTTTTAAAAGGAACAATAGCTCCCATCATTATTTGACAAATAAAAGGATTAAGGCTTTTAATTTCTACGGTCTTCTTACCATCATGTGTAAGAATTTCGCCATTGTTTCCTTTTAATAAATTATGTAAATAACAATAATGTGTAAAACATCTAATTCCATTGCCACACATATTAGCAAAACTGCCATCAGCGTTATAAATAAGCATTTCTAAAGGATTTGTTTTAACAATTATTAATCCATCCGCTTCTAATCCAACTTTAGGTAAACACATTTTTTTAATTTCTTCAGGGTTGTAAATTAGGCTTAAATCTTCTGTTATAAGAAAATCATTGCCACAGCCGTGATATTTTTCTAGTTTCATCTACTTAATTTTCCTTTTAAACATTACCATCATTATACTATTTTTTTAAATATTCTTCCAATCATTATACCTAAAAAATGTATCAGAAGCGATAATCACAACATTTTTTGTACTTATATTATACTTTTCCTTTATTTTTCTATATGCAACAATCGCTGACAAACTTTCTTTCCCTAACAAAAGACCTTTTTTAGCTTGTACTCTTAATTCTTCATTCATCTCATCCTCTTCGACATTAATAACTTCATCAAGATTATAATCGTTATAAATTGAAGAAGAAAGCTTACTAGCTATTGTTGTAACACCCACAATTTTTACATATTCATTAATATATTTTATATATTCACTTATTCCCATAGCCATGCTACTTGAATACATGGGAATAATTATAATATCAATGTTGCCAACAAGATAATCAACAATTAATTTTCCCGTGACATTTTCATGAAACTTTTCTTGGCGTTTATAATTATCTAACGATAAAGTTGTTAGAGACATGTTTTCTACTAACATTTTGTTTATTAATTCTTTTTTTACTTTCTCTTTTACATTTAGAACTGTACTACCAAAAAGATTTATTAGTTCAAGATTTTTTCTTGTCTCTTCTTCTGTTACTATCATTGATTTAATATTTAAAACACTTGCTGCATACGCAAAACTTACCGCATCATTATCTTTTAAATTTTCTATTAAGATTTTATTTTTAATTTCATTATTTTGCTTTAACTCACTTGATAGAATATTTAAATATACTTCATCCTTAATTGATCCCGTTTGCGTATCAATTTTCATTAAATATGTTTTTCCTTTTCTTTTTTTCTCATCGAATAACAAAAATTGTGCTTTAGAAAGCATATATATCACCCTATTATATTTTATTTTCATCATTTTTAATTTATGAGTTAAATTATTTTACTAAACGATTAATTAAGTTTAGTTATTTTTAAAAAAATAAACTCTTCTTAAATGATATGATGTCTCTAAAGTAAACAGACATCAATTCAAAATAAGAGAGTTTATCTTCCATTTAATTTACTATTTTACAATATCATTTTTCTCATAGTAAGCAACATTACTATTATATACTACTTCGTATTCATTACTATTAAATACTAAAGTACCATTTAGGTAAGCTTCAATGTCTATATCTACAAGAACAATAACACCATTAGGTAAAATATAACTACCGTTTTGACTTCTTAATGTATTAACACTTTCGTAACCAACAAATCCGATTGAGGCATTTCCACCACAAAGAAGACATTTTTTATAATTTCCGCCGCCACCAATTGCGCAAGTACTAGCAGAACTTGCACTTACAGCATGAGGTTGTAAACCGCTATCACCACAATCACAACTATAATGGTGTTGTGTATAATTTCGCCATGCGTAAGTATAGTCATGAACATGTTTTTTTCTAATTGTTATTGTTATGTCACCACTAGAAGTAGCATCATTGAAGATAATTCCTAGATAATATACATCTTTTTCTAAGTCTTTAGAAAATGTATAAGCATTAGCATTTTGTGTAATTGATGATCCTCCAAAAAGTTCTGCCATTTTGTTATCATAGAAAGTGTATCTTAATGTTGATGGATAATTTAATACAAATTCATATTTATTGGCAGCTGTAACGTTTAACTTAACGATTTTGCCTTTAGATGCATCAAGTGAGAAAGAAATATTTTTTTCACTTGTATCATCAATACTGTATGTTGAATACTCTGTTGAACTTGTAGTCAAATATTTTGTAGAACCTACCCAAGATGGTTCATTAAGATATTCCATGTATCTATTTTGAGGAACTGTTATTGTCATAAATGGATAACACCACATAAAAACATCAGTACCTAGGGTAATTATGTTATAGTTTTCTTCACTAATATCAATATTTCTAAGCATTCCACAGTTTTTAAAAGCTTCATTGCCAATATAAGTAAGATTAGTTGATAACGTAATTTCTTTTAAATTTACACAATCCAAGAAGGCATTATCACATATTCTTGTTACTGTATTAGGTAATGTAATTGTCATTAATACATAGCTATAAGCAAAACAATTTTCAGCAATAGTGGTAACTGGACGATAAGGACGATTAGACCAGTCTGCTAAGTTTTCATAATCATAGTCTAGTAATTGACTAGGAATATCAATATAATTCATATTACCAACATGAGTGATATGAGCTTCTCCATCAACGATTTCATATTCATAAGGCAATTTTCCTTCTGCCACAATTTTGTCTTCTATGGTAAGTATAAATGGTACAATAATACCCTTAGTTTCAGCTACAAGACATAATTGTTCATCAATTCTGCCTGTAGACATTTGATACGTATAAATCTCTTTTATATTGACGCCTACTTTAGTAGAATCTACATATTTTTTTTGATATACAAAATTATTACCTAAAGCATAATATGCATCGTAATTGTTTCGTCTTTTTATTTGGTCAAGTGTTAAAGAAAAACTTGGTTCTTCAAATTCCGCAATGCCTACTACTTCTTCATTTTGAGGTATTTCTTTAGAAATTAAATCCACATATTCTAATGCTCCCCAATTAACAGGTGTATAATAAGTATGTCTATCCGGATTAATTAACATATGCGATAATAACTCTGCTGATAAAAGATATTGTTTTTGATAATACACAGCAATAACTGATGTTACAGCAGCTTTTAAACCCATATTCACAATTTCATCATCGATTGCAGCAAGTTCATTTCCATTTGCTATTAATTCGTTTTGAACAGTTTTATACTGAGTAAAATAAGTGATTTCATTATTAATTTGGTTGATTAAATCTTGAGTTTTTGTAAGTTCTTCACCTGTAAGGTTTGCAAGACTTTCTGTATACAAACCTTTTTGATACTCAAGGATACTTACTACATCAGCATTGTTCTCCATTAGTTCTTGTTCGGAAGTATTAATTGTATCATTTATTAATGTATAATCACTGATAATACTAGCTTTAGCTGTTTCTACATTCATTGTTTTTACAATAAAAACAAATGCTACAAAAATAAATACAATTGCTACTAAAATTTTTTTAAAAAATTGTTTTAATTGTTTTCTCTTCATTTTTTCTTCCCTTCTCTTTTTAAAAATATAAATATAAAAAAACTCCAATTAACTTGGAGTTCATATTCTTTATAAAAATTACTAATATTCTCCCCCAAGAATCTTCATTTTTTTACATTATATCATAAAATATTTTTTTATGCAAATGAAAAGATTTACAATTTTTAAAATTTATGTTTGGGGACAAATTGTAATATCAAGTGCAACAAAATAAAATACTAGGTTTTTATTCTTGTATAAGATATTTTTGTTGCATTTCTAATTACAATTTAGGGTTATGTGATTAAAAATTAAATAAAACATATCTTTTATTTGTTTTTTCTATATATGGTTCTTTTTGAGTTTGGAATAATTATAAATAAAAAACAGATATACCTGCTCTTATTGCTAGATAAAGTTTAGCATATTTTTATTTTTTATTCATATTTAAATTATACAAAATTTCTAATTTAACTTCATCATTGCTATTGAATACAATTTTTTCTATACTATCTAAATTAATTTCTACTAAACCATCTTTTTCAGAGTTTTCATTAACTAGTGATATTTCTACACTATTTTGATTTATTCTTTTAACAAATCCAACAATGTCAAAAACATTACTATTACAACTTAAGATTGAGCAAATTTTTTTAGTTGATTGAATAAATTCTAAAAAGCCAAAAATAATTGCACTAGATTCATCTATTGAAATATAATTTATCTCAATATTATAATAACTAATTAATTTTTTAATGTTATTCAAATATATCGAATCTTCCTCAAGTTTAATGATATCTTCTATTAAATTGCAAGAATATCCATCGAATTTTCCATATGGTGAAATTTCATATAAAATGTATGATAATTCATCAACATATAGAATATATCCAACAGAAAATGAATCCGAATTATTACTATCTGTATATATACCAATTAACTTTTTATTTTTATATGCGTTTAGAATTTTGTCTTTCATTATTTCTTTGTATAATATAAACATATAATATAGTTTATAAGTTTATATTAAATCCTTTCTTCATTTTTTATATAAACATAATAGATTATGTTATAATTCAACTGTACTGTGAATTTGTTTCTGTTTTTCTACAGCTTTGACTGTTTAAGGAGACTCTCACCACAGTTTTTATTTTATTGTCAATGGTTAGTTAACACTTTGATGCTTTATAGACATTGGCATTTCCAAATTTAAACATGACTGTTTCATCGCTACTAAAACTGGTCAAGTTATAATAAGTTCTTTTTCTTTTGATACCAATCAAGAAGGATTCAATCAACTATTAACTGTGTTATTATCATTAGATTATTCTCAAGAAATGAGAATTGCTCTTGAAGCTACAAGACATTATGTCACCAATTTAAAATTATTTCTTCATGAATACAATTTTTCTTTTATGGAATTTGATCCTATTCTAAGTGACCAATCCCGACAAGTTTCTTCCACTTAGGAAAACCAAAAATGATAAAACTGATGCTAAACTAATTTCAAAAATGCTTTTGTCTACATCAACTATCTTCTTTAGCTCATTATAATTCATTTTTCATACTTCTCAACTTATTAAAGATTAAATTTTCTATATTTTTTGGAATAAAACTCACTTATTTTTTTCCATTCTTGATATTCATTTTCATTTTTTTCAAAAGAATAATCTTTATTAAATGTTCTATTAATAGAAAAATTAAGTTTAAACAAATTACATAATCTAATTTTGATTTTTCTAGAAGGTTGATGATGCATAAGGTCTAACAAAAATTGTTTTAACTCATTAGGATACATATCTTCAATAATAGAGGCTGCTCCATAAGAATCCTCGTCATCAATAACATCTATAACTATTTCTATTAATTCATCAAATGAGCCTAATGGTTTCTTATAATAACCATTTTCTTTGCCCCATCCATAATCATATAATTGGCATTGCACCTATTCTGAACCATCATTCAAAGAAACAAATTTACCATTGATATATTCCAAGCCAAAATCAGAGGGACTTTGCTTATCAAATCTCGTACTCATCAAAAAATATTTCATCTAAATTCCTCCAATAATCTCATAAATAAATTCAATGGCTTTTTTTGCTAAAACAGGATACTCTGTAGTTGCCCACGTACTTGCGATACCAACTCCATTTATATTTTGCATAACAAATACTGTGCTACCATTTGAAACTTGGTTTGCAAAATTTACACTGGCAATTTTCCAGGCATCATATTCAACAGAATGTTTTGTCAAATATTGACCTAATCTAGTCATTTCTAAAGTTTTTCCACCAACATCATTAGCCAAATAGTTTCCAGCATTCATCGAGATATCCCCACCCGACCAAAATACATGGGTGAAATTATTAAATACACTACTTAAATTATCTCCTAGCATCAACATTGTTGCACCAAATCCACCAGCTTTTAACATTTGATATGTCAGTACTGTGCCTTTTGCAACAGAGCCAACACTTGCAAAAGGATTACTAGCCAATAACGCAGATGTTCCTAAACCTGCAACCGCTCCAATAGCAGCTCCACCAAGTGTGTAACCAATATAACTTTCAACACTACCATTAAACCAAACACCATCATCCTGATAATCATTATATGCAGCCAATCCAACTCCTACTGCTATTCCTAGTAATGTTTTTAAAATTGAATCTGGGCTATGTCCGGATATGTCGGAATAATTCACTGGATTATTGTAACAATAACAGTATAAGTTAAGTTCATTAATAGTACTTGGATCAAGATAACTTACATCATCTGAACTTATGAATCTACATAATTTTAGATCAAGTATCTTGTCATTAGATAATACATTAAGGTTTCGACGGGCTCTCACAAGTATCCTCATTCACCTTTAGATTACATATTTGTAAGCTATTTTTATATTTATAGTTTTCACTCCATTATTATCTTTAATATGACTTAATGTTATATGGTCTATTAAACTATTTACTAATTCCGGAGTTAATTCATCAAAATTAAGATATTCTTTTAATGATTGTTTAAGTTTTAAAATATTCTTTTCATTTAATGAATTTTTTAAAAACTTATCTTCAATTTCTTTTAGTTCTTCTTGATATTTATCTAACATCTTTTGATAGTTACTACTACTCAAGCTTTCTTCTATTAAATCTTCATATAGCTTTATGACAATTTTCTCTATTTTTTGTAGTCTTACAAGAAGTTTATTTTTTTATCGACTAATTTTTGTAATTCATCTTCAGTACTCGCTTTCTCAATAATATTATAGGATATACATGTTCTTATTGCTAGATAAAGTTAAGACTATATTTATTTTAATACTTTGTTAACTAATTAAAATATATTATTTTAATTCTTTTTCTATAAATAGTTTTTCAGCCGAATGTCCATCTAATAATACCATCGCAAAAAATTCATTATTGTTTAGCATCCATTGCTTTGCCACGACATTCTTCATCTTCAACTTCAATAATCCATCGATATCTTGATATTTTGAAATATATTTTGACACTTTAACATATTCATTAGAAAAGTTTTGATCTGTAATTTCTAAATACTCACCATCTTTTATCCATAATAGACTTTTACATTTAATAAAATCTATATAGACTAAAAAATATTTTTTTCCTTTTTCTATATAACATGCAAAAACATTAAATTCATTTTTAATGTTAATGTCACGTGTAAAATATATAGCGTTATGAGTTTCAAAATCATTCCAATTATGAATTTTAATTTTCATTTACTACCTCCCAAAATCAATTATTTTATTTTATAATCGAACCATGGTGAATATGGATACCATTTTGGAAATAATCTATTTCCAACATAATGAACATACATATTATTTACACCATCTACTTTATAAGAATATTTTTGCCACCCCAACCAATAAGGCATTCTTGGATCTTTCATTTTAATATTTGAAATAACATGACCAGCATTTGGATTACTTGATGCTTCTTCAATAGCCAATTGGTGATTAAGATTAGATCCAGTATTTCCAGTTGATGGATATGGCAATGTCATTCCACCTGCAATATATGATGATCCACCTAAAGTAATTATAGTAGATACTGCATCATATGCTCCATCACCCATAAGTTCTCTTCCAGCATTATATCCTGTAAGGGCAGCAATACTTTCATTTACTCCTATAGCTAGTGTTCCGACAGCTAAAACACCAGCACCTATTGATACAGCCGTGGCTGCCGCACTTCCTAATCCTACAATTCCTGTATATGCCACCGCCATTGTACTTGCATAACTAGCAATTGCGGGAGCTGCAGCTAAAATAGCTCCAGCTGTATATACAGATAAAACAATTATTGCAGCCGCTGCTACAGCTCCAATTGCCCAATGATACCATGCGTGTCCATCAGGGTCGATATGATTGATTGGATTGTTTGCACAATAACAATATAAGTTAAGTCCATTAATAGTACTTGGATCAAGATAACTTACATCATCTGGACTTATGAATCTACATAATTTTAGGTCAAGTATCTTGT
>ENA-UOJG01003495-UOJG01003495.1-human-gut-metagenome-genome-assembly--contig:-C47-NODE-3495-length-11039-cov-5.144756_pt1 | contig 11039 bp, 8 predicted proteins | sample MGYA00242340_ERZ723887 | MGnify/ENA metagenome assembly ERZ723887 | reverse complement strand
GACGGCCTATCAGCTCCGCGAGCCGCGCTTCGTCCATGGCGGGGAGGTGGAAGACGCCCCGTTCCAGCCGTGCCGAATTTCCCAGAATTGGCGCGGCCTTTTCCGGGTGGAGCACCCGCAGAGAGATGTCGCCCTGACTGTGCTTCCGCAGATCGTCCAGCTCCCCCTGAAACAGAAGCCTGCCGTGGTTGATGATGCCCACCTGATCGACCATCTGCTCCATTTCCCCCAGCAGGTGGCTGGAGATCAGGACCGTCGCGCCGCACCGGTTGGGCATATCCTTGATGAGACTGCGCATCTGCTGGATGCCGGAGGGGTCGAGACCGTTGGTGGGTTCGTCCAGAATCAGCAGCTTGGGATTTCCCAGCAGCGCCTGTGCGATTCCGAGACGCTGGCGCATACCCAGAGAATACTGCTGCACCTTCCGGCGGCGGCTGTCGGTCAGCTCCACGATCTCCAGAACCCGGTCGATATTCCGCTCCGGGACGTTTTTCAGCTCTGCCAGAATTTGCAGGTTTTCCTCCCCGGTCAGATGGCCGTAGCAGGCGGGGGACTCGATGAGCGAGCCGGTCTGCCGCAGCAGCGACAGCCGGTTCTGCTGCGTCATGGACTTTCCCAGAAGGCGGATGCTTCCGCTGTTAGGCTTCACCAGCCCCAGCAGCATTTTCATGGTGGTGGATTTTCCCGCGCCGTTTGGGCCGATGAAGCCGTAGACGCTGCCCTCCGGGACGGACAGGGAAAGACCGTCCACCGCGGGCGTTTTCCCATAATATTTGGTGAGATGTTCGGTTTCAATGATTTGCATAGCCTTGCTCCTTTTCGGTTGGTGCGGACAGCATACACCCCCGAGCTTATGGCCTCCTTGCGCTGGGCTTAAATTTACATTAATTTGTGGGCATTACACTGGAAAATGGCCGTGCCTGCCGATATAATGGGCAAAAAAGGGGGCGGGGCTATGCAGACGATACAGGACGCAAAGATCCTCGTTGTGGACGACAACCGGGAGCTTCGGAATTTAATTAAGGAAGAACTGACGGGGGCGGGCTATCGCGCGGTACGCATGGCGGACAGCGCTGCGGCCGCGAGACAGGCGATTTCCGGGGAACTGCCGGAACTGGTGATTCTGGACATCAACCTGCCGGACGGCGACGGGTTCAGCCTGTTCCGGGAGATTCGGGGCAGAAGCGACATTCCCATTCTGTTTCTGTCCGCCCGGGACGCGGACAGCGACCGGCTGTTCGGTCTGGGGCTGGGGGCGGATGATTATATGACCAAGCCCTTTCTGATGCAGGAGCTGCTTCTGCGGATCTCCGGTATCCTCCGGCGGGCGTACCGGGGGCAGCTGCAGCGGGAAACTGCCCTTCGACTGGGGGAGCGGACGGTGGATTTAAGCGACGCCACGGTTTCGTCGGCGGGCGGCACGGTCACGCTGACGGCGACGGAGCGCGCCATTCTGCAAAAGCTGCTGGACAACCGGGGGCATATCGTGACCTACGACGCATTGTGCGAGGCGGTCTGGGGCAGCGACTATTACGGCTGTGAGAACAGCCTGAACGTCCACATCCGGCACCTGCGGGAAAAGGTGGAGGAGCAGCCGTCCCAGCCTGTCTGGATTCTCACGGCGAGGGGGCTTGGCTACAAGCTGGCGAAGGAGGGGACGAAATGAAGACGGTCTCCCGGATGATCTTCCGCTACCTTCTGGCGGCCTTCGGCATTGCGTTTCTGGTGCTTACGGTCAATGGGGCGCTGCTCATCGGCGTTGTGCTGCATTACGGCGCAAAAGGGCAGCAGGAGGGCTTTTTCCCGGTGGGAAAGTTCGCCGAGTCCTTCACCCGGACGGACGACGGCTTTGCCCCCGCCCCGGACATGGAATGGCAGAAGCATTTTGCGTGGGCGATGCTGCTGGGGGACGACGGCGAAATCCTGTGGTCGGAAAATCTGCCGGAGGAATTGAACCACGCCTACACCGTCCCGGAGGTCGCGGCTTTTTCCCGGTGGTATCTGAAGGACTACCCGGTGATGGCCTACCGCAATGACTTTGGCCTGTTGGTGGCGGGGAAAGAGCAGGGGAGCATGACCCGGTTCGATTTCTACATGGACAATGACATCCTCTACCCGCTGCTGTCGGGGGTCGGGCCGCTGCTGATCGTCGATCTGTGTCTGGTTGTTGCCATTTGCCTGATCCTCGGCTGGCGGGGCGCGAAGCCTTTGCGGGAGGCGGCGGCGGGAATCGGGCAGCTGGCGGAGGGGAAGGAAGTCCATCTGCCCCAATCTGGCGCGGCCGCCGAGCTGGCGGAGAAGCTGAACCAGACCAGCCGTTATCTGCAGAAGCAGAACGAGCTGATCCGCCGCCGGGACACCACCCGCGCCAACTGGATTGCCGGGGTCTCCCACGACATCCGCACCCCGCTGGCGCTGATCATGGGATACGGGGAGCAGCTGGCGCAGCAGGCGCCGCCCCAGTCCGAGCAGCAGAAAAAAGCCGCCGCTATCTGCACCCAGAGCCAGAAGATCAAGGCGCTGATTGAAGACCTGAATCTGACCTTCAAGCTGCAATACAACGCCCAGCCCCTGCGGCGGACTGCCGTCTCCATGGGCGCATGGCTTCGCCAGAGCGTGGCGGATTTCTGCGATTCTCTGGGAGAAAACTACAGCGTCGGGCTGCAGATCCGGGAGCCGGCGGGACAGACGGTGCTGGAAGCGGACAGGGAGCTGCTGACGCGGGCGCTGGACAATCTGCTGAACAACAGCGTCCGGCACAATCCCGGCGGCTGTGATATTCAGGTTGCGGCGGAGCTGGCATACGGGCGGTTCGTGCTGACGGTGCGGGACAACGGGGCGGGGTATCCGGAAGCGGTTCTTCGGAATCTTTCCGGTACGGACGACCCCAACGCGCCCCACATTCTGGGGCTGCATCTGGTGCAGCAGATTGCCACGGCACATGAGGGAGAAGCGAGCTTCTGTAACGATGGCGGCGCTGTTGCGACACTGAAATTTGCGGCGCAGGAAAGCACAAAATAATACTGAACTCCAATTAAAATCTTTAAAAAAGATTTTAATTGGAGTTCAGCATTACTCATCTCTTTTTTCTGAAATTCCGTTGCCTTTTTTGACATCAAAGTCCCTCTCAAACGTGCGCTGCCCTGCTGCCTGTCACTTTTTTAATGCAGTTAGCTAACGCTAACTTCGGAAACATTGTAGCACACGGCGGCGCGGTTTTCAATAGGAAATCCGCATTTTTCGCCCCGAAAGGTGCCTGTTTCGGAAGGCGCAAAGCTTTCCGGAGAAATTTCCGTGCCGGGGTCGATCTTTGCCGGATTTTAGGGAGAAAAATCCCTTGACTTATGAGTGGATAAAGACCATAATAGTAGAGTGTCTGGAAGCTTGGGAGGAAAGAAAGATGTATCAAAAAGAAAAAAAGCTGAATCCGGTGCTTCTCATCGTGCTTGCGGTCGTGCTGCTGGCGGTGGGGATCGCCGTTTGGTTTCTGCTGACCCATGTGCGGGTGGCGGGGACGTTTTATTCCCGGAGCGCCGAGGTGCTGGATCTTCGCTTTGCCGACATTACGACGGCGGATTATGAGAAGCTGCGGAAAAAAGCGCCGAACAGCGAAATTCTCTGGCGGATTCCGTTTCAGGGGAAGACCTATGACCAGAACACCGACGTGCTGTACGTGACCTCCCTCACGGACGAGGACGTGGCTACGCTGGACTATTTCACCCAGCTGAAAAGCGTGGAAGCACAGGAATGCACGGACTATGCCCAGCTGACCGCGCTGGCTGCCCGCCGCCCGGCGGTTGCGGTGGATTATGCGGTGACCATCGACGGCAGAAAATACGATCAGGACACCGCCGTGGTGAGCGTTTCCGACATCACCGAGGAAGAGATTGGTCTGCTTACATACCTGCCGGAGCTGACGGCGGTGACAGCAGTGGGCTGCGAGACGCCGGAGCAGATGGAAAAGCTGCGGGATTTCTGTCAGGAGAAGGGGATTTCCTTCGCCCTGCGCTTCGGCACGAAAACTTATCCCGACACGGTGCAGGAGCTGGATGTCACCGGCATCACCGACGCGGAACTGGAGCTTCTCCAGCTTCTGCCGGAACTGAAAACGCTGCACCTTGTAAACCCGGAAGCCGACCCGGCGACGGTTCTGCAGCTGCGCAGCACCTATCCCAAGGTGAGCATCAACTGGGAAGTGGAGATGGCGGGGATCTCCTTCCCGGACGATACGAAAGAGGTCGATCTTTCCGCCGCGCTGGAGATCACCACCACTGACAAGACTACGACCCAGACTGCGGCCACTACGAAGGTCACGACCGGCACCGTGACCGGCACCCAGACTACGGAGGAACCGAAGCCTGCCGTCACGCTGGACCTGCAGGATCTGGAAAAGAAGATGTCCTATCTGCCGGACGCCGAGCAGGTATTCCTGGGCAAATGCGGCCTTGACAACGAGGAGCTGGCCGCCCTCCGGGAGAGAGAACGGGAAAATTACAAGGTCGTCTGGACGGTACAGCTGGGCAAGAAGCTCACCGCGCGGACGGATGCCACCACCTTCATGCCCGTCCGGGAGCATGTCTATTACTTCCTGGACGACGATGCCTACAACCTGCGCTACTGCGAGGAAATGCTCTGCGTGGACGTGGGACACATGGGCCTGACCAACATCGATTTCGTGTCGGGGATGCCCCATCTGCAATTCCTGATCCTCGCCCACAACGGGCAGCTGCAGGACATTTCCCCCATCAGCAGCTGCAAGGAGCTGATTTTCCTTGAACTGGACTGGAGCGCCGTGAAGGACTTTTCTCCGCTGGTGGGCTGCACCTCGCTGGAAGACCTGAACATCGGCCTGACCTACCCCAGCGTGGAGCCGCTGATGCAGATGACCTGGCTGAAGAATCTTTGGATGGTGGATCGGGGCGGCGCATACCAGCTGTCTCAGGCACTGCCGGACACCAAGATCGTGGCCACGGCCAACGCCACCGTAGGTTCGGGCTGGCGGAATCTGCCCAACTACTACAAAATGCGGGATATGCTGGGCATGGAGTACATGAAGGGCTAATAGCCGATTTCTGGAAAAAGTTGCAGATACAAACATATTATGGAAATATTTGACGCTTTTGGAAATAATTATGTGGGAAAATACGCAAAAGTCCCGGCTGAGGACGCCTTGCACGCGAACCCCTTAATTAAATCTTAATGGATTCTTTAGAATATCCTTACAAACCCCGCCGCCCCGGAATCTTGACAGGGGGGGCGGGGCTGAACTATAATGGGAAAAAGGAGGTATTGAGCATGAAAAAAGCGCTTTATGTTATTGTGATCATGATTCTGATCATCGCTTTCTGCGTCAGCGCGTTTCTGGTTGCCAGATACGTACTGGAAGGCAGATCGTTACGAAGACCTTGCGAACATCAAAAATCAGGCGCAGACCAGCGTCCCCACACAGGCGACGAAGCCCTCGACTGCGACAGAACCCTCAAAGCCCGGATTTGAGGTCATCAGCGACCCCACCGTGGAGGGCGGCATCCTTCTGGATTATGCTGAGCTGCACGACATGAACCCGGATCTTGCGGGCTGGATCAAGATCGAAGGCACCAAGGTGGATTACCCCGTGATGCAGACGTCCACAAACAACAAGGACTACTACCTGAAGCGGGACTTCGACAAGCAGGACAGCGTCCGGGGCTGCATCTACGCCCGTGAGGAGTGCGACCTGGACAAGCCCAGCGACAACATCACCATCTACGGCCACAACATGGCCGACGGCAGCATGTTCCACAGCCTGATGTCCTACACCGAGAAGAGCGCCTGGGACTACAACAGCCTGATCTTCTTCGACACCCTGAAGGAGCGTCACATCTACAAGATTTTCGCGGTGTTCAAGACCAGCGCCAACGCGGGCAAGGGCTTCTCTTACCACCAGTTCGTGGACGCCCAGAACGAGACGGAGTTCAACGACTTCGTCACCAACTGCAAGAATCTGTCCTTCTACGACACCGGCATTACGCCCAAATACGGTGACAAGATCATCTGCCTGTCCACCTGCGAGTATACCCTGAACAACGGCCGTCTGGTCGTCGCGGCGGTGCGCATCAGTTGATAATAATCCTCAGACGTTCTGTGTCTGAGGATTTTTTGCCGCGGGGCTTTTCTTCCGGAAAGTTTATGCTATAATGATACGAGAGATATCCAGACCGTTTCTATCCGCAAAATCGAAAGAAAAAGAGGGGGCTTTTGCCATGCAGAGTTTATGTGATCGATGGGAATTTGTTTCCGACTGGTACGACGGATTTGCCGTCGGAGAAGGGGAAGGGGAGCGCGTCCGCCTGCCCCATACCGTGAAGGAAATCCCGCAGCACTACGCCGACAGCCAGTCCTATCAGATGGTCTGCGGCTACCGGAAAAAGCTGACGCTGGATCCCACGCTGGCGGGGAAGCGCCTGTTCGTGCAGTTCGACGGCGCGGCGCATATTGCCACAGTGTACTTAAACGGTAAGGAGCTGGCAACCCACCGGTGCGGCTATACCGCCTTCCGGGTGGACATCACCGACGCGGCGGTTCTGGGGAGCGAAAACTGGCTGGCGGTGAAGCTGGACACCACGGAAAACGGCGAGGTGCCGCCCTTCGGATTTGTCATCGACTATCTGACCTACGGCGGGCTTTACCGGGAGGCCTGGCTGGACGTCCGGGAAAAGAGCTATATTGAAGATCTGTACATAACGACCCCGGACCTGACCACCCTGAAAATCAAGCCCACTTTGCAGGACGCCGAAGGGTGCATTCTTCTGGTGGAGCTGCAGAAGGGCGAGCGGGTGCTGGTGAAGAAGGCATTCACCGCCGGGGGTGTCATTACCATCCGCTGTCCCGGCGTCAAGAGCTGGGACACGGAGCATCCCATTCTCTACACCTGCCGGGTGTCCATGCTGAAAATCGGCCGGGTGATGGATACGCGGGAGGTCAAGGTGGGCTTCCGTACCGCCGAATTCAAGGCGGACGGCTTCTACCTGAACGGGAAGAAAACTTTCCTGCGGGGATTGAACCGGCACCAGTGCTGGCCGTATGTGGGCTACGCCGTTCCGGAGCGGCTCCAGCGGGAGGACGCGCGGATTCTGAAGCAGGAGCTTGCCTGCGTGGCGGTACGCACTTCCCACTATCCCCAGAGCCAGTATTTTATCGACGAATGCGACCGACTGGGACTGCTGGTGTTCACGGAAATTCCCGGCTGGCAGCACATAGGCGGAGAAAACTGGAAAGATCAGGCGGTGGAAAACACCCGGGAGATGGTGCTGCAATACCGCAACCATCCCAGCATCGTCCTCTGGGGCGTGCGCATCAACGAAAGCCAGGACGACGATGAGCTGTACCGCCGCACCAATGCCGCCGCCCATGAGCTTGACCCCAGCCGGGCGACCTCCGGCGTGCGGTTCCTGGAAAAGAGCCACCTGCTGGAGGACGTCTACGCCTACAACGACTTCTCCCACACCGGAGACAATCCCGGCTGCAAGCCCAGGCGTACCGTTATGCAAAGCCGGAAAAAGGCGCTGCTGATCTCCGAGCATACCGGTCACATGTACCCTACCAAGTCCTATGACACCTGGAGCCACCGGCAGGCGCAGGCACTGCGCCACGCAAGGGTGCAGAGCGACGCCGCGGCCGACGGCGGCCATGTGGGCTGCTTCGGCTGGTGCATGTTTGACTACCCCACCCACAAGGATTTCGGCTCCGGCGACCGGGTATGTTACCATGGCGTCATGGACGCCTTCCGCAATCCCAAGCCCGCAGCGGCGCTGTACGCCAGTCAGGGAGAGGGAACGACGGTGCTGACGGCCTGTACGCCCATGGACATCGGCGACTATCCCGGCGGACAGATCGGGGATTCGGCGGTGCTGACCAATGCCGACTCCGTCCGGCTGTACAAGAACGGGAATTATGTCACGACCCTCCGCACCGGGGACTACCCCGGACTGCCCCATCCGCCTATGATTCTGGACGACATCATCGGCGAGCTTCTGGAGACGCAGGAGGGCTTTGACGAAAAGAAGGCCGACCTTCTGCGTGCGTGCCTGCTGGCGGTGCGCAGCCACGGCTTTGCCCACCTGCCCCCGGCGGATCTCGCCCGGATGGGTGTCGCCATGACAAAATACGGCCTGACCTTTGCCGATGCGCAGAAGCTCTACGGAAAATACGTGGGCAACTGGGGAGGGGAGTCCACCGTGTGGCGGCTGGACGCATTGAAGGGCGGGAAGGTGGCTTCCTCCGTCACCCTGTGTCCCAGCGCAAAGCTGCATCTGGAGGTCACGCCCAGCCACACGGAACTGACGGAAGGGGACACCTACGATATGGCGGCGGTGCGCGTCCGCATTCTGGACGAATACGGCAGCCCGGCGCCCTACGCCCAGCTCCCGGTGACGTTCCGGCTGGAAGGCGCGGCGGAGCTGGTAGGGCCGGAGGTGACAACCGCCGAGGGCGGTATGACGGGTACCTACGTCAAAACCACCGGGGAGACCGGCACGGCGGTGCTGACGGTGACTACCTCCCAGACGGAGGCGGTGCGCATTGCGTTTATGGTCGGCCGGAAGCCGGAGCGGTGAACGTCCTCAAGGCGGCTGTAAAATTCTGATAAAAATCTCAGGAATGTGGCCGACAGATATTGACATTTCCGCCGGGAAGTGGTATTCTTATTTCGGTACTTAAGTACCGAATAGAATGTGTGCAGTGAGCCATTGCAACGGCAGCTGCATAAATCCTGTATGGGCCGATCCACAGAAAACGGTAGGCACCAACAAACTACAAGGAGTGTATTAACAATGGGATTCAAATCTGACATCGAAATCGCACAGGAGACCCCGATGCTGCACATTCGCGAGATCGCAAAGACCGCGGGCGTGGATGAGAAGTATCTGGAGCAGTATGGCAACTACAAGGCCAAGGTTGACTACAACATCCTGAAGGACATGGCGGACAAGCCCAACGGCAAGCTGGTTCTGGTCACCGCTATCAACCCCACCCCCGCCGGTGAGGGCAAGACCACCACGACCGTCGGTCTGGCTGACGCCATGCGCCGCATCGGCAAGAACGTCATGGTTGCTCTGCGTGAGCCTTCCCTCGGCCCCGTGTTCGGCGTCAAGGGCGGCGCTGCCGGCGGCGGCTACGCACAGGTCGTCCCCATGGAGGACATCAACCTGCACTTCACCGGTGACTTCCACGCCATCGGCGCTGCCAACAACCTGCTGGCTGCGATGCTCGATAACCATATCTATCAGGGCAATGCTCTGGGCATTGACCCCCGTCAGATCACCTGGCGCCGCTGCGTCGATATGAACGACCGTCAGCTGCGGTTCGTCGTTGACGGCCTGGGCGGCAAGGTCAACGGCACCCCCCGTGAGGACGGCTACGACATCACCGTGGCTTCCGAGATCATGGCGGTTCTGTGCCTGGCCTCCGACATCAACGACCTGAAGGCCAGATTGGCTCGTCTGGTGGTCGGCTATACTTACGCCGGCAAGCCCGTCACCGCCGGTGACCTGCACGCACAGGGCGCTATGGCCGCTCTGCTGAAGGACGCTCTGAAGCCCAACCTGGTTCAGACGCTGGAGCATACCCCCGCGTTCGTCCACGGCGGCCCCTTCGCCAACATCGCCCACGGCTGCAACTCCGTGACCGCTACCAAGATCGCTCTGAAGCTGGGCGATTACGCCATCACCGAGGCCGGCTTCGGCGCCGATCTGGGTGCCGAGAAGTTCCTGGACATCAAGTGCCGTATGGCGGGTCTGAAGCCCTCCTGCGTGGTTCTGGTCGCCACTGCCCGCGCCCTCAAGTACAACGGCGGCGTGCCCAAGGCCGAGACCGGCAAGGAGAATCTGGAGGCTCTGGAAAAGGGTCTGCCCAACCTGCTGCAGCACGTTTCCAACATCACCACCGTCTACAAGCTGCCCTGCGTGGTCGCCATCAACCGCTTCCCCACCGACACCGAGGCCGAGCTGAAGCTCATCGAGACCAAGTGCAAGGAGCTGGGCGTCAACGTTGCTCTGTCCGAAGTCTGGGGCAAGGGCGGCGAAGGCGGCGTAGAGCTGGCCAAGGAAGTCATCCGTCTGTGCGAGCAGCCCAATGATTTCACCTTCTCCTACGAGCTGAACTGCTCCATCAAGGAGAAGATCGAGGCCATTGCCAAGAAGATCTACCACGCCGACGGCGTGAACTTCACCGCCAATGCCGAGAAGCAGATCAAGACCCTGACCGAGCTGGGCTACGATCATATGCCCATCTGCATGGCCAAGACCCAGTATTCCTTCACCGACGATCAGACCAAGCTGGGCGCACCCAGAGATTTCACCATCACCGTGCGCAACGTGAAGGTTTCCGCCGGCGCCGGCTTCCTGGTCGCTCTGACCGGCGAGATCATGACCATGCCCGGCCTGCCCAAGGTACCTGCCGCTGAGCGTATCGATGTGGACGAGACCGGCAAGATCTCCGGCCTGTTCTGATTCATAGTACCGTAAAAAGCGCAGGCGGCTCCCCGCCTGTGCTTTTACGGTTTTGGACTTGTTTCATTGGGAGACTTTATGGCGGGTATTCACTATTTGTCGTTCATCCCCGCGGAGAACCCGGCCCACCGGAGTCAGGGTGTGAATCTGCTGCTGATGGTGGACAATCAGGGGGAGGACGCCGCCGTTACGGTGCGTTTTTACGGCTCCGACGGCTCTGACTGGCGGGAAATTTTCGCCGAGGAGCGGAGCTTTCAGGGGCATAGCCATATCCACGCCTATTTTCATCTTCCACCTGCCTGTTTTGCACCGGAAAACTGGGGCGGAGAGACGCTGGAGGAACTGGCGGTATGGGTGGGAGAAGCGCCTCCCGCGCCAACGGAGCAGGGACAGCTCCTGTTTCTGGAACCATGATTATTTTGGAATCCCTGAATCAATCGACTTCGGCTGAGCAGCGGGTCTTTTTCCCCAGCTGTGCGGTTTCAAAAGCGGGAAATATAGCGCAGCCGTTGCCGGCCCCAGCCGGCTTACGGCTGCGGCATACACCATGCG
>ENA-UOJG01003493-UOJG01003493.1-human-gut-metagenome-genome-assembly--contig:-C47-NODE-3493-length-11048-cov-5.608296_pt1 | contig 11048 bp, 9 predicted proteins | sample MGYA00242340_ERZ723887 | MGnify/ENA metagenome assembly ERZ723887 | reverse complement strand
GGAAAAGTGGATAACTTTTTTTGATTACGTCCTTATATTATACAAAAAATATTATTGGTATAATTTATTAAGTTTTGACGTTAAATTGTTAATATCTTCTTTGATATTAGAGTCACTTTCCATTGAATTGGCTATTTTTTCATAAGCATGAGCGATAGTAGCATGATCTCTACCGCCTAGTACAGTTCCTATTTTATTTAAAGAAAGATTGAATTTTGTTTTTAATAAATAAGTAGCAATACTTCTTGCGTAAACAAAATCTTGTCTTCTAGAAGGCGAAGATAAATCCTTAACATTGATATTAAAATAAGATGCAATGACTTCTTTTGCCTTTTCTACGTAGTTAGCGTTGAATTCATTATTAGTAACTTTATCTTTAGATATGATAGCTTCTAACGCAATAGCAGCATTTTCTAAATTAAAATCAATATTAAACGAAACACAATAAGATATAAATCTTCGTAATGCTCCTTCTAATTCTCTAACATTTTGGTCGAAATTATTAGCTATATACGTTATAACATCAGCTGGAATAACGCTTGGATCACTGATAAGAAATTTTAATTTAGCCTTTAAAATAGCTTCTCTTAATAATTGATTTGGTTTTCTAATATCTGATTGAATACCCCAACTAAACCTTGATTTTAGACGAGCCATGATATTTAATTCAGAGGCAGGACGATCTGATGTAATAATAATTTGTTTATTATTTTCAAATAAGTATTCAAATAACTTAAAAAATTCATCTTGTGAACCTTGTCTATCAGCTAAGTATTGAATATCATCGACTAAAAAAACATCGGCACTTCTATAATAATCATCAAATTCATCAGCAAGAGCTGTGTTTCTTTGATTTTTATTTTTTGATTTAAAGTAATCTTCAACGAATTGTTGAGCTGTGGTATAAACAATATTAACATTAATATTTTTATCATAAATGTAGTGCCCAATAGCCATCATAAGATGGGTTTTTCCTAAACCAACATCACCAAAAATATAAAATGGATTAATGGTAACATTAGGAGATTCGGCTATTTTTACCGCAAAAGTAAAAGCTTCACGATTAGCTTCACCAGTAACGAAGTTGTCGAAGGTGTACTCTGCTCTTAGAGAACGGGTTTTAATTACATGTTCGGTTTTTGGCAGAGCTGAAACTACTTGTTTTTCTTTTTCAACTGTTGCTTCAGCGGCTTCTATAATCTTAAATTTTAAATTTTCACTAGTAAATTGTGAGATATAATCATTCATTTTTTCTAAATAGAATTTATTTATTCTATATTTTGCTACTTGATTAGGGACAACTAAATAAATGAAATTGTCTTTTACTTTATAAATTTGATCAATTCCAGAAAAAGTTTCTTTAAAAGTTTCTTGTTCTATAGAAGAAGCGATTAACTCTTTTACTTTTTCCCAAAGTTCTTGTTCGTTTATCATTATCTTCACCTCGTATAATAGAATAATACCATAAAATGATAAAAAAATAAAATGATACGAACATTTATTTTTCCTCACCTGTGGAAAAATTATCCACAGGAAAAATAAAAAAGTTATTAACATTTTATCTACATGAGGAAAAGTGGAAAACGTTAGTTAGATACGTTTGACTTGCAAAAAATAGATAAACATGATAAACTAAACGTAACTAATAAATAACGAGGTAATAATAATTATGAACAAACTTACAAAAATTTTTATTTTAGTCGTTTATACGATTGTCATTTTTTCTGCATCATTTTTGATTGCTAGGGTTTCATCAAAGGTAAATAGATTTGTAGAATATACAACGACACCTTACAATGAAGATATAACAGTAAATACACAAGTTATGGAATTTAGACAATCTACAAAAGAGACAAATACAGATTATGAATATAGTAAATATGATTTATACTTGTTTATTACAAAATTAAAAGTTTGTACTATTTCAAATTTATATGCTTATGTAGGAGTTGAATCCGAAGAATCTAATTACACGTATACTGAGTCTAGTTCAAGTAGAACAATGTCCAACGGTACTTATACATTATCAGCGATATCTCTTTCCAATTCTTCAACAGAGTTCGCTTACAAAAAAGTAGAAGAAAAAGATGGTAAGGTTGTAGAAACTAATCATACTCCTAAAAAAATTTATGTAAAAGTTGCTTATGATGTTCAATATGGTGAAAAGGGAAAGAAAGAAAATAAAGAATTAAACTACATGTTTGAATACAAAGATATCGACACTAAAAAATTTGACAATTATGAAAAACGTTCAGTTTTAGTTAAGGAATCAGGTTATATAGATTCAAAAGATGATATTTTTAAAATTAAAATGACTCATACGACTACAGATGCAACATCAACAAAACCAGAATATGATAACATTAAACTTAACTTTTTAGAAATTAACACATCAAAATTAGAAAATGATGAAACAGTAGTAGATTCTTCTATTAACATCTATGGTCTTGTAGGAAATGAGAAAAATGTAACATCAAAATATTTTTCTAAGTATGTAAAATTATTTAGTTATAATGGTTATTTAAATCTAGAAAGAAGTATAAGAACAACGAGAACTGTAGCTATTGATAAAAATTATGAAATTGATAAATTGTATGTTACAGCAGAAATTAAATTAAGTAGCGGAAAAACTGTAAAGACAAATTATTTTGTAGATGTAAAAGATTTAAAAAATGAATAATAACTATAAATTAAGTAAATGTTTTGACATTAATCAAAAATTAATGTATAATTAGTTAGCATGGTTTTGAATTTGGAGGTGCTCAAATATGAAAAGAACATACCAACCTAACAAACGTAAACATAGTAAAACTCATGGTTTCCGTGCTCGTATGGCTACAGCAAACGGAAGAAAAGTATTAGCACGTAGACGTTCAAAAGGTAGAGCTGTATTATCAGCATAACAAACAATTAATAAACTTCGACCACTCCTTGTCACTAAGAACAAAAGAAGTGGTCGTTTTTTTGTTAATTGTAAGGAGAAAAAAATGAAGAAAAGTGATCGAATAAAGAAAAATGAAGAAATTGCTAAAATAGTTTCTTTGAGAAAAAGGGTTATTAGTAATTTTTTTATAATTTATTATCAGCCAGCTAGTACTTCTTTAAGAACGGCTATATCAGTCTCTAAAAAATACGGAAATTCAGTTGAAAGAAATCATGCTAAGCGTGTTGTTAGAGAATTGATAACGCCAAATATTAATAAGTACAACTTCAATATAGTTGTAGTGATTAGATTAGATTTTAAAAAGGCAAATTATAAAGAATTAGAGAACTCAATGAATTATTTATTGAATAAAATAAATTATAATTTGTATAAACAAAAACAAAATAAACAAGGAGATTAAATGAAAAAGATTTTTAAATTCAAAAAAACAATCTTTATGACATTTATCATCATATGTTTAAGCTTAACAATGTTAACTTCATGTGGTAATAAATATGGTCAAAAAACAGCGTATTTGAAAGAAAACACATCTGAGTCTAAAGGATGCGCATCATCAACTTCAAAAGTAGAAGAATCAGAGTGGTTAATTTCAAAAATAGAAGAAAAAGTAGATGTTTCTTTATCAGAAGAAGAACGTTTAAAAGGTAAAATTGAAGTAGATTCATCAGGAAATGAAAATCGTACAACAAATTACATTGATAATTTAAGAGACCTTATTAACAATTATGTAAATTATTCAGCCGTTGCTGGTAGCGATAAAGAAGAAAAAATTGCGGAAGATTATTGTTCGATTGTTTTAAAAAGAGATACTGCAAAATTCTTAGAATACTTAGATGCATTAAGAAGTAATGAAAATGCAACTGCAAACGCTGATAGTATTGAAGAAGTAAGGGTAACTCTTAATGGCACAGCCGGATGTTTAGATACAAAAAATGAAAAAGTAGCTATTGAACAATTAAACAACGTAAGTGATTGTAATGATGTATACTTACTTGGTGCTCTTTATATGATCCAAATTAATCGTCACATATCAGAATTAAATAAAAACACAGAACCAATTCGTTTCCGTGCTGAGTCTGTTGGCGATTTCTTCGCTCATTTATGGAATAATTTATTTATTTTCCCATTAGCATGGCTTTTATATACAATTTCCAAAATTTTTGGTGGTTATTATATAGTTGGTCTTCTTATAACAACCGTTTTGGTAAGAACAATAGGATGGCCTATTTATGCTAAAACTAATGATTTATCAACAAAGATGGCAGCTCTTCAACCAGAATTACAAAAGATTCAAGAACGATATGCTGGTAAAAATGATCCAGAATCGCAAAGAAGAATGCAAATAGAACAAGCTCAATTATATAAGAAACATAAAATTGGTATTGGTGGTTGCTTAGCTCCATTCTTACAATTCCCTATATTTATGGCTATCTATCGTGCAGTTTCAAGACTTCCATATACAAAAGCAATTGAAGGTACTGTTTATAAACTAGATTGGGCTAATAATTTAAAATCAACATTTTTTGGTGTCGATTTATTCGAAGGTCGTAATGGTGGCGGAACAGGACAATTGATTGGTATTATTGTTTTATTAGTATTAGTTGTAGGAACACAAATTTTAAGCCAAGTATTAACACAATTAAAACAAAAGAAAACTCAACAAAAAAGTCAAGAAAACATTCCAGAATATCGTCGTCAAGCTTACAATCAAACAAAAAATGCTACTCAAAGTCAAATGAAGATAATGTTATGGGTTATGATCTTAATGATGGGTATGTTCGTATGGCAAAGTAAAGCTGGTTTAGGTGTTTATTGGCTAATAGGTAATATTTACTCAATGGGTCAAATGCTTATTAATAACAAAAATAGTGCAAAAAAATTAGAGAAATTACAGAATAAACAAGGTATTTATACTGTAAATAATTCAAAAAAAGAAAGCAAAAAATAGAGGAAAGACAAAATGAAACAAAAAAAATATATTGGAAAAACTTTAAATGAAGTAGAACTTCTTGCACCTACTGAATTAGGTGTAGCTAAAGATGATTTATATTTTGATGTAATTTCACCAGAGGGAACTGCTGTTGAAGATACAGAAATTGATGTCATTGTCGATGCAAACCCTGTAAAAAAAGGAAAAGACTTCCTTGAAACATTCTTGAAGGAAGCTAATATTTATGGTTTTGTTGAAAGAAAAATGCGTGACAATGTAGTTGAGTATTCAATAACAACTGATGACGCTAATGGAGTTTTAATTGGTTATAATTCACAAACATTAAATGCATTACAATTCATTACATCACTAATTGTAAATCAATATTTTGATCATGAAAACGAATCAGGTTTAATTGTCAAAGTTGATGTTGGTGATTATCGTAAAACAAGAGATGAAAGATTAGAAAAATTAGCTATTAGAGTTGGAAGAGAAGTTGCAAAAACAAAAGTTCCTGTAAAACTTCGTTATATGAATGCCTATGAAAGAAAAATAATTCATAATAAATTATCTGAGTGGAGAGATGTTAAAACTCATTCAGAAGGCGTAGAACCACATCGTTTTGTAGTTGTAGAACCTAAAGAAAAGAAAGAAACGGTTAAAGAAGAAGAATAAAAGTAAAAAAAAGAGATGACCTTAGGCACGGTCATCCTTTTTGAGAAACGAGAATTGAATAAAAATTAAGGGCTCTTTGTATAGAATGAATATCTCTTTAACAAAGAGTACTTAAAGTATATCACAAAAAAAATCAAATGCAATAGCAAAACTCGTGAAAATGTTTACAGAAAAAGCTGAATTTTGGTGAAAATGTTTACATAAAGTAATAATAATATGCTATTTATAAAAAAATAAAAAAAGGAAGTATTAAATGATGAATACAATCAATGACGATATAATCGTTGGTATCTCTACAGCTTTTGCGGAAGGAGCTATTTCAATTGTAAGATTGAGTGGTAAAGGCTCAATAGAACTTGTAAATAAAATATTTAAAGGGAAAGATTTAACAAAAGTCGCCTCGCATACAATTAATTATGGGCATATTATTGATAGTAATAATAATGTCATTGATGAAGTATTAATAAGCGTTTTTAAGGCTCCAAAAACTTATACTAAAGAAGATGTTGTAGAAATTAACTGTCATGGCGGTATGTTTGTTACCAATCAAATATATGAACTATTAGTGTTAAATAACGCAAGGCCAGCTACTCCTGGCGAATTTACAAAAAGAGCATTTTTAAATGGTAGAATTGATTTAACTAAAGCTGAAGCTGTCATGGATATTATTGAAGCAGAAAATTTAACCGCTTCACGAATGGCTACCTCTGCTTTAATGGGATCAACAAAAGAAAAGGTTGATGATTTAAGAAAAAGATTAATGGATATCATATCAATTATATCCGTAAATATTGATTATCCAGAATATGATGATGTAGAAGAATTAACAAACAACCAAATATTACCAAAACTAAAAGATATTTATGGTGACATAATAAATATATTAGAACGCTCAAAAAGTGCAAAATATCTAAAAAATGGGGTTGAAACAGCTATTATAGGAAAGCCAAATGTTGGTAAAAGTAGCCTTTTAAATGCTTTATTGGAAGAACAAAAAGCAATAGTAACCGCCATTCCTGGGACGACAAGAGATACAATTGAAGCAAAAATAAATTTAGGAAGTGTCACCCTAAATCTTATTGATACAGCTGGAATCAGAAACACCGAAGATGTTGTGGAAAAAATTGGTGTTGAAAAATCTTTTGAAGTAATCTCAAAGGCTGAATTAGTATTATTAGTACTAGATGGAAGTAGAAAAATAGATGAATCAGATAGAGAATTATTGGAATTAGTTAAAAATAAAAAACATTTAACAATAGTTAATAAAAGTGATTTAAAACAAGTTATTGATTTAAATGAACTTGAAAATCCTATTATCATTTCTACTTCAAGCACAAAAGATATTGAAAACTTAAAAAATGAAATTACAAAAATAATTGGCATTTATGATTTAAAGAACAAAGATATAACTTATATTAGTAATGCTAGACAAATTGAAAAATTTTCTAAAGCCAAAGACGAAATAGTGGAATCATTAAACGAAATAGACAATAATTTATCAATTGATTTTATAGATATTCATTTACGTGCAGCATGGTTATATTTAGGCGAAATTATTGGCGAAACTTCAACAGAATCATTAATTGATGAATTGTTTAGTCGTTTTTGTCTCGGCAAATAAGCAAAATATTGGCTAAAAATTTTAGAATAAGATATAATTCTTACATAATTATATAATATATAGAAGCAATGATCAGAGAGTATAAAATAAGAAGACTTTAAAAGGGACCTAATAGATAGTGAAACGTTAGGAGCTAGTATTATTTTAGAAATAACGACTGGGAGCTTATGAAGAAGAAAAAAATATTTTTTGTAGAACTTCACGTTAGCTAGCGTTAATAGCTTTTTAGAGGTGTAAAAAGAATTATTTTCTTTTTAAACTAAGGTGGTACCGCGCCTGTTTAATTTTAAGCCTAATTTAAACATACGTCCTTAGAAATATTTTATTATATTTCTAAGGCTTTTTATTTTGCGAGGAGGAAAAAATATGCAAAGAACAAAAATTAAACAATTATTTGTTAATAAAGAAAGTTTTGAAAATCAAGAAATATTTATATGTGCTTGGGTTAGAACAAATAGAAGTCAAGCTCAATTTGGTTTTTTGAATGTAAATGATGGATCATATTTTGAAAATCTTCAAATTGTTTACGATGCTAAATTAGCTAATTTTTCTGATATTTCCAAAATTAGAGTTGGTGCTAGTGTAGGTGTTAGTGGAAAAGTGATATTGACACCTGATATGAAACAACCATTAGAATTACATGCAACCAAAGTAGAAGTATTAGGTGATTGCCCAGAAGACTATCCAATTCAACCTAAAAGACATACGAGAGAATTTTTAAGAGAAGTTGCTCATTTACGTCCAAGAACTAATTTATTTTCAGCAGTATTTAGAATAAGAAGCGTTGCCGCTTATGCTATCCACAAATATTTTCAAGATCGTGGATACGTTTATGTTCATACACCACTTATAACTTGTGCTGACTGTGAAGGTTCTGACCAAATGTTTAAAATCACTACTTTATCACTAAATGATTTACCAAAAAATAGTGATGGTAGCATAGATTACTCCAAAGATTTATTTGGTAAGCAAGCTTATATTACTGGTTCAGGCCAACTTCAAGGGGAAACTTTTGCGATGGCTTTTGCTGATATTTATACTTTTGGTCCTACTTTTAGGACTGAAAACTCTAATACCAAAACTCATGCTAATGAATTTTGGATGATAGAACCAGAAATGGCATTTTGTGATTTAGAAGGATTAATGAATATTGAAGAAGAAATGCTAAAATATGTAGTAAAATATGTCTTAGATAATTGCCCACTTGAAATGGAATTTTGTGACAAATTCGTAGAAAAAGGTTTAAAAGATAAAATATCGGCATTATTAAATAGTTCATTTAAGCGAATAACTCACCACGATGTGATTACCATTTTGAAAAATGCAAAAGTAAAATGGGAATTTGAACCGGACTATGATGGCGATATTGCGAAAGAACATGAAAAATATATTACAGAATATTTTAATGGTCCTGTTTTTATAACTGATTGGCCTAAGGATATAAAAGCTTATTATATGAAAGTCAATGAAGACAACAAAACAGTTGCTGCTGTAGATTTAGTTGTTCCAGGAGCTGGGGAACTAATGGGAGGAAGTCAAAGGGAAGAAATACTAGAAAAATTAGAGGAAAGAATGCAAGAAATGGGTGTTGATAAAACTAACATTGAATGGTATTTAGATACTCGTAGATATGGTGGATGCGTTCACTCCGGATTTGGTATGGGATTTGAAAGATTAATAATGTATCTAACAGGAGTAGAAAATATAAGAGATGTAATTCCTTTTCCTAGAACTCCAAAAAATTGTGAATTTTAGTAAAATAAAAAAACTTGATAGAGTTAAACTATCAAGTTTTTATTTTTTCTATTTTGCTTTTTTCTTCTTTACTGGTTTATAAGATTTCATTTTTGGATTTTCTTCTAAATCATCTTGCCAAATTAAATAGAATAGTGTAGCAAGAATACCAGAAATGACAAATGTAATAAGACCTTGAATAAAGATACGTTTGAAAATGAATTTTCCATAGCCTGCTTTATATAAATCACCAGAAAAACCTTTATGAATATTTTCATCAGTGCCATAGCCAGCATTAAACTTTTCAGCAGTTTCATATTTACGATTGTAAGTACCTCTAACAATTTCTACAACATCATTGTCATTCTCAGTAATAGATGAACCTTTAGTATAGAAAATTGAGAAAGAAGCACTACTTAATTCTGATAACCAACGACCTGTAGTTTCTTCATCATCTAATGTACTAGTTTCTGAATTTGATTCTGTCATTGATGTTAAACGATATACATGTGGATCATCATCACTACTAAGTACCTTACCAGTAGCTTTATTATCATGAATGTACATTGGGTAAGTACTACTTGTACCAGAATATTTATATCTTGGTTCATTAATAGTATTAGGAGTTCCATTTTTACCATCTTTTACTTCTTGAAGTACAAGATTTAATTTTGTTGTTCCATAAAGTTCACCAGAGTCATTGGCTTTATCATATTCTGATTCACCAGTTCCATTTACGAAACAGAAATATAAATTATTTATAACATCGTTAGAGAAATAATTTACATTGTAAACAAATGCATAATAACTATATACCCATGTTTCTTGATCTGAATTCCATGTTATTTCTGTGTAAAATTTTAAATCAAAGTATCCAGGAATATGAAGTACTCCGTTAGACCAAGTTGCTCCATTACCTTGAACTGAATTTTTACTATCTTTGGAAGGAGTTTCATTAAATTCCTTACCTGATTTTACATCGAAATAACGTAATTCATCTGTAACTAATTGATAATATTTTGATTCCATTTTTACAAAATTTTCAATTTGTTCTTCAGTCGTAACTGATTTGTAATCTTCATAATGGAAATAATCAGCAACGAATAGAATTTTATTGTTTTCATATTTATAATAAGAATACAAACAAATTCCAGTTACAGCGCCTATTACAATGAATAAAGAAATAAGAAAAGGTATAAGCTTAAATTTAAGTTTTTTCACCTTTAACCTCCATTTTAAATAATTCATTATTTAAATACGTAACAATTATACCATTTTTTAAAAAAATAATCAAGTTTAAAAGACTTAACTTTTAAATAATTATATATTTAGATTTCTTTTTTTATTAATTTATTAGAATTTATCTTTTTTTTAAGTTCAAATAAGGCATCAAATATGCTCCAAATAAAGATTCAAAGTAAATTAAAAACAAAATGTAAAAATGTGATAGTGTTAGAAGAAGAAAACGAAAAATAATTGATAAAATCTTTAGTTTTTGAAGAAATAAATTCAAAGAAAACAAAAATGAAAAGAGCAGTAGATAAATTAAAAAAGAAATTAAATGCTGCCAGTTTCTTTGCTTCTTTACTTGATTTTATACTAGCTAATATACCAGTTATAGTTGAACCAATATTAGCTCCCATAACAAAAGCTAACATAGTTTTATTAGATAATAAACTGACATTACAAAAATCTTGAAGTATTTTTAGACTAGCTGCAGAAGATTGAATTATAGATGTAAAAAAGATACTAATTAAAAAATCAACAAAGATGTTATTACCAAATTTAATGTTAAAGCTACTACTCAATATTAATGAACAAATAGTATCACTAACAAAGGATAATCCTAAGAAAAAAATCCCTAAACCAAAAAGAACATTACCTAATGAAATTCTTTTTCCTTTAATAAGAAAAGCACATCCAATAATAATTAAGAACATATAATATTTGCTTATATCTAAACTTATTATATACGTTGTTAAGGTAGAACCAAGATTAGCCCCCATTAAAATAAAACATGCGCTTTTTAAATCTAATAATTTACTGGTGATAAAGGCTATAAGAATAACGCTAACAGCACTAGATGATTGAAATATGGTAGTAATTAAGATACCAATAACAAGAGCTGATAGGTTATTTTTTTT
>ENA-UOJG01003487-UOJG01003487.1-human-gut-metagenome-genome-assembly--contig:-C47-NODE-3487-length-11060-cov-5.200909_pt1 | contig 11060 bp, 6 predicted proteins | sample MGYA00242340_ERZ723887 | MGnify/ENA metagenome assembly ERZ723887 | reverse complement strand
CTCTCGCCGGGTTCTTCCGAGAAGCAGTTCAGGTTCAGGCAGTCGTTCCAGTCGGCTCTGCCAATCAGGGGAAGGCCGTGGGGTCCTTTATGGTTCATGGTGTAGCGGACGCTCCTGCGCAGATGCTCCATCAAGGGCGCTTCGCTGCCGGGGACATTGTCAAAGGGCGTGGGATGCTCCAGAATGGAAAAGTCCCCCGTCTCGCTGATATAAGCGTAAGTACAGGCAACCAGCCACAGCGGGTCATCATTGAAGCCGCTGCCCACATCGTTGTTGCCCCGTTTTGTCAGAGGCTGGTACTGATGATAGGTGGAGCCGTCCGCCCACTGGATGGAGGCAATGTCGATGATGCGTTCCCGGGCACGCTCCGGCGCCATGTGGACAAAACCCAGCAAATCCTGGCAGCTGTCCCGGAACCCCATGCCCCGTCCGGTACCGGACTCAAAGTAGCTGGCACTGCGGCTCATATTAAAGGTGACCATGCACTGGTACTGGTGCCAGATGTTCACCATACGGTTGAGCTTCTCGTCGCCGCTTTCCAGGGTGTAGACGCCCAGCAGCTTGTCCCAATATTCCGCCAGTTCCGTCAGGGCATTCTCAACGGATGTATCCGGGGAGAACTTTTTCAGCACCCGGTAGGCGGTATCCTTGCGGATGACGCCGGGAGTCAGGAATTTCCGGTCTCTGGGATTTTTGCCATAGCCGAGGACAAACACAAATCCCCTTTCTTCGCCGGGTGCAAGGGTTACATCCAGCGCCAGTCCCGCCATAGGCGCGCCGCCGTGAGCGACAAAATCGCCGGTCTTTCCACTCAGAATAGCCTGAGGTCTTGCAAAAGTCCCAAAGGTTCCCAAAAAATGATCCCGGTCGGTGTCGTAGCCCGCAATGGGGGCGTTCACGCCGTAATAGGCATAGTGATTCCGCCGCTCCCGGTATTCGGTTTTGTGATAAATTGCGCTGCCTTCCACTTCCAGCTCGCCGATGTTCAGGTTCCGCTGGAAATTGGTGGCGTCATCCACCGTGTTCCACAGGCACCACTCTACGGCAGCGGTGAAGCGGAAGCGCTTGGTTTCCGCTGAGCGGTTGGTCAGGCGGACGCGCTGCACCTCGCAATTTTCCCCGATGGGTACGAGAAAAGTCAGCTCCGCGTAAAGGCCGTCCTTCTCCGTCTCAAAAACGGTGTAGCCCATACCATGACGGCAGCGGTAACTGTCCAGCGACCGATCCACGGGATGGAAGGTGGGGCTCCAGGGCGCTTTATCTTCCTCTTTGATGTAGAAAAACCGTCCGCCCACATCTGCCGGGACATTATTGTAGCGGTAGCGCAGGATGCGCTGAAGCTTCGCGTCACGGTAGAAGCAGTAGCCGCCAGCGGTATTGCTGATGAGGGAGAAAAACTCCTGGCTGCCCAGATAGTTGATCCAGGGCATGGGAGTTGCCGGGGTTTCAATTACATACTCTTTTCTTTTATCGTCAAAAAAACCATATTGCATGACGAAAGTCCTCCAGATGGAAGATGATGATTGCCGGAGGGCCTTACACAGGCCCTCCCAAATGAAATTAAAGACTGTTCAGCTGATCCAGAAGACGATCCAGCATCTCCTGGGACACCATTCCGCCGCCGAAGCTCAGGGCGCCGCGAAGGGGCATATACTGCATCATAGCCATGTTCATCTCGTCGGAAATGGCTTCCTTTGCCGCATCTGTGGTCTCGGCGTTGTCCGGGGAAAACGTCTTTTTAATGACCTCCAGCATGGGCGCCATCACGGCAGCTGCGCTGGGGTCTGCCATCAGATCCATGAAAATGGTGTCCATGGTGTAGTGCTTTTTGACCCTCACAGTGGAGGTAACATTCACGGCAGCACTCACGTCGATGTGCCGGGAGGACTGCCCCACTTCAATCGTAAACTCGCCTGTCTTGACATGCCAGTCATGAATCTGGGCGTTCCAGTAGGCGAAGGCGCGCTTGTCCAGTGTGAAGGTCACATCCTTGCTTTCCCCGGGCTGGAGAGCAACCTTATCAAAGCCCTTCAGCTCCCGCACCGGGCGGAGCACCTCGCTGTGCTTCTCACCTACGTAGAGCTGGACAACGGTTTTGCCGAAGCGGCTGCCGGTATTCGTCACGGTAACCGTGGCGGTAAGGGTATCTCGGTCGGTGATCTCCGACGCGTTCAGGCGCAGATTCGAGTAGGCAAAGGTGGTGTAGCTCAGGCCGTGACCGAAGGGGAACAGAACATCCATTTCCTTCTTATCATAATAGCGGTAGCCCACGAACACGCCCTCGCGGTAGTCCGCCTCGTTGCCCTCGCCGCCGTAGAAAAGGTAGGAGGGGTTATCGGACAGCTTGACGGGGAAGGTCTCCGGCAGATGACCGGAGGGATTCACTTCGCCATAGAGCACGCGAACCGTCGCCAGGCCAACCGCCTGACCGCCCAGATAGCCTTCCAGAACCGCCTTGACCTTGCCGATCCAGGGCATCTCTACAGGAGAGCCGTTGTGGAGTACCACCACGGTGTTGGGGTTCACTTCCGCGACAGCCTCAATCAGTCTGTTCTGGCAGTCGGGCATACGCATATGGCTGCGGTCATAGCCCTCGGATTCATAAGCATCCGGCAAGCCCGCGAACACAACGGCAACCTTGGCTTTCTTCGCTGCGGCAACCGCTTCGGCAATCATTTCATCGGTCGCCGCGTCCTCCGCAACGCTGTAGCCCCGAGCATAGGTCACCTTTTTTCCCTCCGCCGCTTCCAGCGCGGAGGTGGTCTTGAAGCAGTTGATATGGGAGCTGCCGCCGCCCTGGAACCGGGGCTTTACCGCAAACTCGCCAATAAATGCCGCCTCCTCGTCCTGACTCAGGGGCAGAATTCCCTCATTCTTCAGCAGAACCATACAGTCTGCAGCAATGTCTGCACTCAGAAGGTGCTGGGCTTCCATATCCCAGGGAGTTTCGGGTTTCGCGTTTTCCAGGTAGCGGAAGTTGATGGTGAGAATCCGCTCCACCGCCTGATCCACCAGCTTTTCGTCCAGCTTGCCGCTGCGAACCGCTTCCACGATCCGGGCATCATTGATACCGCCGGAAGAAGGCATTTCCAGATCCAGCCCGGCGGCAACGCCGGCAACACGGTTGGAAACCGCACCCCAGTCGGACATCACATAACCCTCAAAGCCCCATTCCTTCCGAAGCACATCGGTCAGCAGCCAGGGATTCTCCGAGGCATAGACGCCGTTGATCCGGTTGTAGGAGCACATCACCGTCCACGGCTGCGCCTTTTTCACGGATGTTTCAAAGGCGGGGAAATAGATTTCCCGCAGCGTCCGCTCATCGGCGTTGGAGCTGGAGCTCATGCGGCGGTGCTCCTGATTGTTGGCGGCAAAGTGCTTGATGGAGGTGCCCACATTGCGGCTCTGCACACCGTTAATATAGGCGGCAGACATTTCACCCGCCAGATAGGGATCCTCAGAAAAATACTCAAAATTTCTTCCGCACAGAGGGGAACGCTTGATATTGACAGCCGGGCCCAGAACCACGCTGAGCTTTTCATGCTGGCAGCTGTCGCCGATGGCTTCGCCCATTTTCCGGATCAGATCCCGGTCGAAGGACGCTGCTGTGGCGGAGGCTGCCGGCATACACACAGCCTTGATGCTGTCATTCATGCCCAGGTGATCCCCTTTGTCATCCTGCTTGCGCAAACCATGCGGGCCGTCGCTGACCATCACGGAGGGAACTCCCAGACGCTCGACGGATTTGGTATGCCAAAAATCCAGACCGGAGCACAGGCCGGCCTTCTCTTCCAAAGTCATTTGGGAAACCAGTGCTTTAATTTCCATAATACATACTCCTTATACGAGCTTACCGCAGCGTTGAGGGCTAAGATTTCCGCAATGCTGCGGTAATGGCTGATACTATTTCAGTTCTACCGTGCTCAGATCCCATTCCTCATGAATCTTGGGAACGTCGCTGATCAGGCGCTTGGTATACGCGGCCTTGGGATTGAGGATGACCTCGTCCGCCTTGCCGAATTCCACAAACCTGCCATGCTCCATGATATAAACGGTATCGGAAATGTAATACGCCAGGCCAATATCGTGGGTGATGAAGATAACGGTCATGCCGATCTCATCGCGCAGCTGTAGCAGCATATCCAGAATGGTGGCGCGGGAGCAGGCATCAACCATGGAGGTCGGCTCGTCCGCCAGCAAAATCTTGGGCTTGAGCAGGAAAATACGGGCGATCATCAGACGCTGCATCTGGCCGCCGGAGAGCTCGAAGGGATACTTATTGGTCAGCTCCGCGAACTTCAGGTTTACAAAGGAGCAGGCTTCGGTCATCATTTCGATCTTCTTCTCCTTGGGGAGATGCTTGCCGCCGCGCATGTTAATGCAGTCGAGAAGCACGGTGTCAATTTTATTGAAGGTATTGAAGGAAGAGAAGGGATCCTGGAAAATGGCCTGAATGCCTCTCCAGTATTCCTTTTTCTTTCTGTGGGAGGAAACGTCCCGGAGCTTGCCCTGGAACAGGATCTCCCCTTCCGTCTGATTCAGCAGACCCAGCAGCATTTTGGACAGGGTGGTCTTACCGGAGCCGGACTCACCGACGATGGAGACGAACTCGCCCTCGTGAAAGTCAAAGTCCACATGGTCAACAGCCACGGTTTTCTTTTCGCCAAGTCCGAATACCTTGGTTACCCCGTGGCCGGACAGGCAAAGCGGTGCGTTGGTGAAATCCTTCGTTTTCGGAACGTAATCACTCATGGCTGTACACCTCCTTCAATTCATCCTGACCCAGCAGGCAGCGGTACATACGTCCGTCGCCGAGATCCTTTTCGGGGATGGCGCTGTAGCGGCACTCAGGCCGGGCGTACTTGCACCGCTCGGCAAAACGACAGCCCTGAGGCGGTTTTTTCAGGTTGGGCGGCGTACCGGGAATCGCAGTCAGCTTGTGTCCGCGCGTGCCCTCCTCGGGAACCAGAATGGAGCTCATCAAGCCGTGGGAGTACGGATGCACGGGATCGAACACCATTTCTTCCGCAGTGCCCTTTTCCACAATCTGTCCGGCGTACATGACCATGATGTCATCGGTCACATTGTAGAGCAGAGGCAGCTCGTGGGTGATGAACAGCATGGACTTGATATAGCCCTTTTCCATCAGCTCCCGCATCATCTTGATAACCATCTTCTGAGAGGTCACGTCCAGCGCGGAGGAAGGTTCGTCGGCAATCAGAACCTTGGGGTTCAGAATGGTAGACACAGCGATGACGGTACGCTGCTTCATACCGCCGGACAGCTCCACCGCGTGTTTATCCAGCACCTCGGGCGGCAGACCCAGTTCCGCAAACCGTGCTTCCGCCAACTCCCGGATCAGCTTCTTGTCTTTCTTGGGGTCATGTGCCCGCACCACGTCCTCGATAAAGCGGATGATTCTCTGGGTTGGGTTCAGGGCGTTCATGGCAGCTTGGGGAATGTAGGCAATTTCCGTGCCGAGGATGCTCTTACGGACATCATCCGGCTTCATGCCGGAGATATTTCTGCCGTCGATGACGATATCGCCGCTCATATAGTGCAGAGGCGGGAAATAGTAGCCCATCATAGAAAGCGCCAGCGTGGATTTTCCGCAGCCGGACTCGCCCGCGATGCCCAGGGACTTGCCTTCCTCGATTTTGAAGGAGACGCCGTCCACGGCGTAAACATCCTCGTGGAAGCGGGTCACATATTTGGTTTTGAGGTTTCTGACCTCCAGCATTACTTTACCCATTGCGTCGTCCTCCTTAGTCTCTCAGGGTGGGATTGAATACCTGGTCGAGACCCGTGTTCATCAGATTCAAAGAGAAAGAGATGAGGGTGATGGTCAGAATCACAGGGAAGTAAGCCCACCAGGAACCGTTGGTATGCGCGGAATACAGCATGGCCCAGTTCATCATCAGACCCAGCGTAGGCACCTCGGTGGTCTTGGGGCCAAGACCCAGCAGTGACAGCTGTGCTTCGCTGAGGATGCCGGAGGAAACCTGAAGAATGAAAGCCATGACGACATAGGAAGCAATGTAGGGCAGGATATCCGTCAGCACGATGCGAACCAGACTGTGTCCGGAGAGCTTGCTCAGGTTGACGTGGTCACGGTTGCGCAGGCTGATGACCTGAGAACGGACGGAACGAGCGGTCCAGGTCCAGCTTGTCAAGCCGATAACCAACGCGACCACCGCCGCGCCGCGCTGTTCCTGACCGATGGAATAGGAAATCAAAATCAGCAGGATGAAACTGGGGATAACGGTGAAAATGTTGGTGATGAACATAATCAGATCGTCCGCAAAGCCGCCTAAGTAACCGGCCAGCAGGCCCAGGGTCAGGCCAATGATTGTGGCAACGGCACCGGCGATCAGGCCGATTCTGATGGAGGTGCCGCAGGCGGACACCAGCTCTTTAAGGACGTCGCGGCCGAAGTTGTCGGTGCCCAGCGGCAGAGTCTTGACATTGGCAACGGCACGGATGTTGACATAGTCGGTTTTGCTGATGGAATTCACCTTTTCCAGATCGCCCTCATCATTCTCATCGGCGATAATCCGCACGTCAGCGGAGCGCAGCTCCAGCAGAGCGTTATTCAGGCGCTTGTAATAGTTCCGCTTTGCCATGGTCATGCCGGCAGGCTTGGCGGTAACCTCGTAATTGTCGTTCCACAAATCCACCAACGCGTCGGTGTCGTTAATGTCCAGTCCGGACACGTCGATGCCCATAGCGGTGAACCACTCCACCATGGCAACCCTGTCCTCAGCGGACAGAGCCTTCGCGATTCGGTTATCGTCCGCGTCGGAAAGGCGCAGCGTCTCGGTGTCGGTGCCCACGGCGTCATACAGGGAAACGTAAGTACCGGGAGATGCGAAGGTGCCAACGCCAATCATTTCCAGAGGGTTTCCGGGGTTGAACATGGGATAGATCAGCATGATCAGAAGGATAAACACAAAAATGCCAAAACCAACCACAAATTTGGGGGAATGAAAAACCTGGCGCAGTGTATTCTTCATTTTTAATTCCTCCCTTAGCTGTCAAACTGGGCGGCTTTGACTCTGGGATCGATAAAGCCGTAGATGATGTCCAGCAGGAACGTCACTATCAGAACCATAATGGTGATAATCAGAGTAGTAGCAGAAATCAAGGGATAATCCGCCGCGGTCACGGCGCTGTACATGGTGCTGCCGAGACCGGGATAGGAGAAGATGATCTCAGCGACCAGAGCGCCGCCGATCATGGTGCCGATGGACAGCGCCAGGCCGGTGACCTGGGGCAGCATGGCGTTGCGGAAAACATAACCGACGATCTTGCGATCCTTGATGCCAAGGAACCGGGCATACTTGACATAGTCGGCATTAAGCTCATAGATAGACATGGAGCGCATACCCACGGCCTGACCGCCGATGGAAACCAGGACAATGCTCCAGAAGGGCAGCTGGTAGTGAGAAATCACAGAGGAAATAAACCTCCAGCTGAAATTGGGAATCATATCAAAACCATAGCCGCCGGAAATGGGAGCCCATTTCAGTTTCACGGCGAAGAGAACAAGAAGAATCACTGCCATACCGAAAGCCGGGACGTTGCCCAAAAACAGGAAGGTCGGGAGCAGAACCTTGTCAAATCCCTTGCGGATGTACGCCGCCAGGGCGCCAAGCAGGTTGCCAAGCAGCCAGCCAACCAGGATCGCGGGCAACTGCAGGCAGATCGTCCACATGATGGCGCTGGAAATAATGTTGCTGACGGATCTGGGATACTGGCTGAAGGAAAGCCCAAAGTCGCCGTGGATGGCGTTCTTGCAGAAGATCAGAAACTGCTCCGCCATAGGCTTATTCGTACCGAACTGTTCTGCATAACGCTCGTAAATTTCCTGCACGGCAGAGGCGTCGGACATACCGTTCGCCATTTTACCGGTGATGGCCGCGACAGGGTCGGCAGGCATCAGCCGGGGCAGAAAGAAATTGAGGAATACTGCAACGACAAAAGTAATAAGAAACCAGATTATTTTTTTTCCAAAATATTTACGGTAGCCTTTCATGCTACTTTTCCCCCTTTAGCATAAAAACGGGAAGGGCCATGCTCCATGAAGGAGCATGGCCGCTTCGAATTAACTGTTAGCCGACCAGCTCGAGCTCGTACAGCGCGGCAATACCGTAGCCATCGGTGCAGTCAGCAGGGGGAATGTTCCGGCCGTCATCGCCGGCGGGGAAGTTGGTCCAGACAGACTCGTTGACGCAGTGGAACACGGAAGGACGATACATCAGGGAGAAGCTGGGAACCTCGGTCAGGTAGATCTCGGTCAGCTTGGTGTACAGATCCTTCAGCTCAGCAGTGTCAGTGGTGGTGGGGATCTTCTTGATGAGAGCCTCAGCCTCGTCATTGACGTACTGGCCCCAGTTGCCGGACCAGTTGTTGGCAATACCCACATAGTCCTTGCCCATAAACTGGTTCACACGGCCCCAGGGATTGGAGGGAGTGGAAGCATCGGGAGACCACATGAAGATGGCGTACTCAGTCTGGTCGGGATCGACAAACACGGTCTGATAGATGGAGTACTCGGGATACAGAGTGGTGATCTCAACGCCAATGTTCTTACCGGCAGCGGCAACCACTTCCATGGAGGCCTGCCAGTCAGTCCAGCCGTTGGGGCAAACAGCGTTCAGGGAGATCTTCTCACCGTTCCACTCACGCCATCCGTCGCCGTCGCTGTCCACGATACCGGCTTCGTCCAGCAGAGCCTTGGCGCCTTCGATGTCATTGCCTGCCCACTGCAGATCGGCAACGGCGTCGTGATCGTACAGAGCCTGCTCACCGTCGGTGGGGTTCATCAGGGAGCGGGGAACATCGGAGAAGCTGGGGGACTGATTGGTCATGGCGTTGGCGATGATGGTATCGTAGTCAACAGCCATGGCAATGGCCTTACGAAGGGCGGTATTCTCAGCGATAACGGGGAGGTTCATGTTGTACCATGCGGTAGGCATGGTCAGGCAGACACCATAGGGAGCTTCGTCATAGAAGGTGGAGATGGGCAGGCCGTCTTCCAGCCACAGATTCTGAATGTTGCCGATGAACTGCTGGCAAACGTCAACCTCGCCAGCCTTCAGAGCGACTTCACCAGCGGCGTTATCAGCGTAGATAACGTGAGCCAGGTACTTGGGAACAGGGAGCTTACCCCACATGGAGGCGTCCTGACCCCAGTAGTTGTCGTCACGGATCAGAACGACCTTCTGATCGTCGGAGTAGTACTTGGTGTAGGGGCCGGACCAAACGACATCATCACCGGGGTCGTTCAGGATAGCGGTGGCGTCGCCGTTGCAGCGCTCAACGACCTTGTCGATCCAGGCAGCCTGCGCAATGGGAGCCAGTTCCAGGAAGTCCAGAACCTTCAGGGGGTTGACAGGCGCGCCGCTGGCATCAAGCTTGCAGTGGATGACCAGGCTCTTGTCACCGGTAGCCTCGATGCTGTCGATGAAAGCGCCGTAGGAAGAACCGGTGCCGTTGCCGATCTCAACGCCGATTTCCCAGGTGCGGACAACGTCGGCGGCGGTGACAGGCGTGCCGTCAGACCAGTGGGCGGCTTCCTTCAGATTGACAGAAAGCTCAGTCATGTTGTCGTTCCAGGTGTAGTCGCCGTCGGCCAACAGACCGATCAGCTCGCCGGTCATTACGTTCCACATGTACAGGGTCTCGAACATGGTGGTACGGTAGCCGGCACCAGCGGCGATGGCCATGGCGTTATTCTGGTTGGTTCCGATGATGTTCCAGGAGTTGACGGTACCCCACTGCTGACCAGCAAAGTACAGGGTCTCGTCACGAGGCAGGTCGGTGGTATTGCCGGCTGCTTCGGTTTCAGGCGCGGGGGTGGGGTCAGCAGCCGCAGTGGTGATGGCGACGGCAGCGACAGTGGGAGTGACAGTGTCCTTCTTGGCGCAGCCGGCGAAGGACAGAACCATTGTCAGAACCAGAAGCATGGCAATCAGCTTTTTCATGTTTCAAAACTCCTTTTTCATATATCGTACCACGGGGTACAGCCCCATTATACTACAGGATTTGCGGAAATCAATCTTTTTTACGGCGTTTATTCAGCTTTTCCCGGAGAACGTAGACGCCCATCCCCACCCAGCAGACCGCAAGACCGATCAGCAGCGCCCTGGAGACGCCGGGCAGCGGCCCCAGGCCGTCGGCGGAGGCCTGAATCTGGTCTAAGCGGTACAGGGAGGAAACGTCGCTGTAAAGAGACGAAAGGTACTTGGCGTTGACCGTCTGGTGACGGCGCACGGATTTGTTCACGTCCTCGATCAGCTGCCCGGCGGCGTTGCGCAGGGACGCGGAGCCGTTGAACACGGGGGTGACGAAGGTGCAGTCCGTGTAGCGCATCAGCAGCTGGGCGGCCTCGATTTTGGCGCGGTAGTGGGTGTCGTTATCCTCGCCGCAGCGGCTTAAATAGTCCTGATAGGCGGGGCTTTCCTGCGCCTTGGACGTGACGGGGATGTACCCCTCCGTCTGGGAATAGGCGATCTGCACGTTATTGGTCAGCAGATACTGGGCGAACAGCCAGCTCGCCAGTACTTCCTGCGGATCGGACTTGCTGAACACGCACACCGACGGCCCCTGGGAGATCATCTGGGGCTGCTCCGGGTCAAACTGGGGAACCGGCAGCACTGCCAGCTCAAAGGGAATCAGCTTTTCCTCGGCAATGTCGATGAGGGGGGCGTCGGCGCCCATCCATGTCGCGCCGGCAGTGGAGTCGATGGCGAAAATGCACTGCCCGGCGTTGAGGAAGTTTGCGGGGTAGCCTGCCAGTTTGAAGGTGTTGAACGCCCCGGAGGCGGCGTGCTCGGCAATTGTTGTGAGGATTTCGCCCGTGGTGTCGTTGAACAGCTGCACCTCGCCGCTGCTCGTAGAGTAGCCTGCACCCTGCTGCTTCAGCATCTGGATCATCATGTTGTCCGTGGATTTGTCGATGAAGGGGATCAGCACCTTCTCACCGTTGAGCAGGAAACTCCCGGCGCTGTCCTTCGCCATGGCGGCTTCCGAGACCTCCCACACAAAGTCCCAGGTCA